>Ga0160429_1001754_pt1 | contig 11702 bp, 14 predicted proteins | sample SolpanmetagenomR_FD_108199 | JGI IMG/M metagenome (GOLD analysis project Ga0160429, IMG submission 108199) | Solar panel surface microbial communities from Lawrence Berkeley National Laboratory, California, USA - R | ecosystem: Engineered > Built environment > Solar panel > Unclassified ... | reverse complement strand
TTTATTCTTCAGCTCCAAGATCTCATCAGCATCAGATGCAGTCTCAAGTAAGAAGACCACAACTTCCCCGTGAGCTTCTACAGAGTTGCGTAAGGATATTGTGTAACCTGTTGCTATGTCGACGATTACCTTCGCTTGCCAGGTGAATAGGCATATTCCCGTCAGTATCACATAGCTTCATTCGACCGAATATTGGGCATTGAGAAATCGTATAACAGAAACCGAATCATAGATATAAAACTACATCTATTGCTTCTGTTTGCGTTTATGTCAAATGCTCAAGTCCCCTGCTCAGTGTTGCATGTTGTTGTCTCAAGAATCGGTAGCCGGAATGCAAGCAACCATTTTCAATTTACCTAGCCGCACTTTATATCTGTTCATGGGGATTGATTCCAGAGTTTCTTGGGCCGCGTCTTCAAATCCTTCTACTCCTGTAAACCTGATAGTGACGTGCCTTCAAATACTCACTTCAAGATAGACAAGTACAAAGGTGAGGTCTGGCCGGATGTTTCAAAGCATCATTCGGGAACATTCTGATTGGGATGTCTATAAATCACAGCAAGCTTTATATAATGTTGCACATTAGCTAATATGGGATATGCTTGAAGTCAATATTATGATATACGCACAAAAAGTGATTTTTTATCTATCTGAAGATAGCTCAGTATGTTTGGACCGGCTCGATCTTGCTACACAGAGCTTGAGTTGTGGCCTGATTCACTCCGCTGACTTCTTATTCTTCGTACGCAATAGCTCCATCGACGCCCAATATGTTCGCAAGGACCCTACTCCATGATATAAAAGCTGCAAGTGATAATATTTCTCCTCATTTTGGCATCCCAGGTCGAGAAATTTCTGGACTGATGCTCGTGCAAGCGGTTTAGCAAAGAGCGATTGACTCTCCGCAGCTGTAAGTGGCCAGACATTCCTGAAATTCCAGAAATTGGCTTCCCTCATATAATATATGCCGAGACATGCATTGGTATTATGCAGACAAAGCTAGAGATTGGTGAACTTTAGTATCCGTACTGGAATTGACGCGGATGATTACCTTGGAAATATTATGTGATACCTCGTGTGATCCAGGCTCACTTGTGAGGATCTTTCGCTGCATTTCCGTGGTACCCTCCGAACGATTCAGCATAGAAATCATGCCAATATGACGGCTGTCCCGAAATAATGGAGAATCGTAGACCAACTGGATCAAAGCGTTCTTCCCTTCGGTACTCATAACTGTTGTATCGATCTCTTGTAACTTTGAGATCAACAATTCCGGATGCTTAGCGATCGGAAATCCCATACGTTCGTCCTCTTTGACTATTTGATCGATCCTCTTGCTGGACGCTCTTGATTCTCGGCCGCTCAACTCAACACTATCGCTAATTTGGTCAAGCGTTGCCTTCAAGCAAGGTACTTCGTCGTAGGCGACAGCTTGAACATAATTACGGCGTTCGAGTTCGCTTGCGGGTGGAGCAATCTCATAAAACATGACTTTGACAAGATGTCTAAGAGTAGCAAAGGTTTGAGTGTATGAGTCGGATGGATGATAACCCAAGTGTTTGCGTGAATACTCGCGCATATGCCTAACGTTGTTGTCGATCGTGAAATATCTGAGTTCCAGGTTAAGCTCAACAGATTAACGTCGAGCGAGAGCTTTATCTTACCGTTGGAGCCTAAGTTTTTCGCTGCAAAGCTTGACGTAATCGCGTTTCATTCCAATACTTAACTTTGGTGATATTGTTGCGTCCTCACATAGCATATATCCAATCCACTCGTGACTGTTTTTCAGGTTCATGTCATGTAGCTTTTTGTACTTTTCCAATTCTTGAGTAGAATCGACAACGAATATGACGAATATCTTCACTGGCCGTGCAACAGGATGACCATCTTTAATATCTGCTAAGTCGAAAACAGCAGGGTTCTGCCTCTGCTCATCGAGATCCTTCACCCAAGGTACCACTTCATCAAGTTCATCTATATTCTAGGAAGCCATCAGAGAGTTTGCCTATTAGCTTGAGTTCAAGCTGTTCATACCATAATAAAGATAACGGGCAAAATGTGATCTGCCATTGTATTGTGTGACTTTAAACCCTCCCTGTTTACTGAATCGCAGCGTAAAATCAGTTTGGTATCTTGTTGTGGGCAAGTTTCAGTGTCTGACTCAACCATCTCCATGGAGATGATATTGCTTTCTTTGAGATCATCCAATATATGAGGATTTGGGCCTATTACTCGATCGAGACGCGGAATTACTGCCTTTGGCTCTTTCTCAACGTTCAAATACTTCCTTTTCTTCTTGTCATCGTTTGCTTCAAGGATCCTGATTTGCCCCTCGTAATGTAAGTGTTTCGAGGATAATGGATTTGTGATTGGGTCAATTTCCTCACTACTAGGCAGTTAGCTCAAAACATCAACATTCACGAGTGAACTGTGGGATGGATTACGTTGGAATTAAGCGAGTTCCGGAGCGAGATATTGCGGGTACGTCAGTAAAAGCTGGTGCGTTGTCTTGAGTATCGTTTCGGGGTAAGATCAATCCGCTTGGATTCTTCAATTTGCGTAAGGATTTCCTCAGATCCGCACGTACTTTCTTGTCGGCTTCTATGGGATTCGCTACGACATCCATTAACAGCTCCTTGCATCTATCACTGATTGTACTAAGCTCCTTTCCACGTTCCTCATTACAGATAGCTCTGAATATCAGGTCACTCACTGGCTCACCGTTATTTGAGATCTCATTTTTCACGGTGCGCGCAATATCTTGTGCAACTCCTTTGATCTCTTCCCTTATAACATTAAGTCCGGGTCCCATGTGATCGAGATGTCCCTGAATAGGACGGTATTTGCTCTGAAGGTTGTTGATCAGAAGTTCGGCGTTCTCGAGTTGATGTCGCCATTTTGCTCTATCTGCTTCCGAGACCTGATCTATTTTCTTGGGATGTTCTCGTATGATCTTATGCTTCATGTTTTGGAAGTTGGTATCCGCAACGGAGCAGGCGTCTTCCACGGCGTTAGAGAACTGTATCTGCAGGTAACGATCTAGGTCATTGACAAAAATATCAAGATAATTCCTCTTCTCACTAGCTTCCGCATTTGGCGTAGGCAAATTCTCCGTAATATCAAGACGATCAAGCAGAGAATCAATATCTTCAGAGCGGCTGAAGTCGCGCAACTTGATTGAGAGTGCAAGGAATGATCCACTGACCTGAGACCGAAACTGTTCGAAAATCTTATTCCGGCTGGATGGTTTCGCTGCGACCTTGTTTAGTAATTGGTGGAGTAGTGCGCATGCGATTGAGATATGAGTGTCCACGAGTTCCGCTTTCAGGTGTAGGGCGATTCTATCTACCATGTCTCGAAAGAGCGTAGCCGTTTTGTCATCTTTCCTTTCAGAGTATACAAAACGCTCAAATTGATTACTGATCACGGCTGCTTGACCACCTCTCGATATGCAGTGGTTGAAATAATAGCTCCAAGCGACGTTCTGAGATATATGAGGTCTGAACCATTCCTCCAGCTTTTCTTTGAAATCGCTTCTCTTTGCAACACTAGCATCGTACTCACGGCCTTCAATTCTAGCATCGGATACTACCTCCTCCGAGAGATCTTTGCAACTGTATATCTGAACAAGATGAGCCGAGATTCGGTGTAAATCGAAGACACCGGCGTCGAGCAACATCTTCACCGGTTGCTCCATCGAAAACTCCCGTGGATTGGAGGAGACACATGCGAAGACATGCAATGTACGTTCCTGTTCAGAGAGAAAGTCCTGTATGATGATATCATTCAAGGTGACTACTTCGTGAGAGCTTCCAGAGTGACCAGGTAGATCCACTAAATCATATAAAGTTTTGTTTGCTGTTGGAGCCATCATCGGGAAAGGGAACTGTACAATGTCGTGTGAATAGCAAATGAACTCATCGGGATCTGACGAGTCAACGTGCGCTTTCCAAGCGTATTGATTCGCTGCTGAAGTCCAAGGCTCATGCGGGTTGAGTTCCGGCCTTACAACATCCTCGGTATAACCCCACTTCCCTAGGCCCCTGAGTCTGATCTCCTGCTTCTTTTCTAAAGTGTAGTTTAGCTTTCGCATTCTGTTTTCCACTTGATCTTCGCTCTTCCAGATTCTTTGATGAGAAAATCCGCTTCCGTACATGTATATGACCGGAATACGGGTTCCTGCAGCACGAGTACCGGTGGAATTGGCGGGACCACAAATCGGCTGTCCATTTATGTCCTCATGGACATTGCCAATAGTGAAGTAGTTCGTAATGCGAGATTTGCCCACGCCCGCTTCCTTTGACATGAGGACTACGCGTACGGCGGTAGTCTGATTATCAAGGTTTTCGACTTTGTCTAGTGATGTTTCAGGTGGCCAGGTATCGACTAAAATAGAGCAATTATACATACCTGTCGCTTTCTTCACAGATTTGGCTAAACTATCGATCGAATCACGACTGACATTCGATCGCTTTGGAAAAAGTTCGAGTGCGATTTCTTCAGTAGCAATGAGGTCTTTGAAGTAACGTACTCCTTCTGGGACTCGAAGACTACTGTCGTTGGTATAGCTCATGGGCTCGACAAAGGAAAGGTCGCTGAAACTGTCACTAGGCGCGTCGCTAAGCTCACTGGTATCGCTAAGATCATCTGCTATATTGTTGAGCGAGGAGCCAGTATTCGAATCGAGAGTCGGAGCCGTGACTGCGGCAGTGATAGCCGGGGGATCTTCAGAGCTATAGCTAGTAGTTCTATGGTAATAATCGGTGAATTGATAAAGTACAATGGTTGTGCAACGAGAGACCGTATTACTTTCTTGCTTTTTTGCCTAGCGCTATAGCAGACGCCGGTCCCCGAGGTGATCGTTTGCGCGGAGTTGAGATGTTAGTTAGCGTCTCGGGAGGTGAACTCCTGGTCTCTGGATTTTCGATGAGTAAGTCGTTGTCTTGCATATCTATGTCCGTTATAGGGGAGAATGAACCTGTATCTATGATTCCAGTTTCCACTGGCGGGATTGCTGATACTGTCGACAATGACGGCATATTTTCGATGAAAGAACTTATACTGGGTACATGCAGAGGACTTTTGTATGGGATGTTTACTAATGGCACGGTTGTATCTGATATCGTTGTGGTTGTGGTATTACGTTGCGTGTTTGCGTGTTTGGATGAGGACACTTGATTGTGTGTTGAGTTTCGTATGGGGATCGTACTTGCGGAGGGTTTGTGGAAAATTGATTTGATGGTGCTGGATGGAGCAGATGGAATGTTTCTACGACGATTTTGCACAACTGTTGAATTGGTAGTAGTTTGTATAAGGGGAAAGGCGGAGCGTGAATGCTCTGAAGAGAGGGAAGACGGCGCATTCTGTGTATAGTGGGAGAGTGGAGGTAAGAGCGTATCTGGTTGCGGTTGTAGACGTAAAGAGGTGGATTCCGGTCGAGTAATAAATCGTGGCTTTGGGTGTAATGTTGTTGCGATTCGGGGTGTGGTGTAGGTAGATGCATGTGCATATGGTGGGGTGAATGGTTGGGAGGAAAAATCGCCTTGTAACGCTTCTTTCCTCATGCCAGTTATAGGATACGTAGGATACGGAGGGGCATTGAAATTGGAATTGGTAATAAATCCATTTCTTGCCTCGTTGGAATGCTTCTGTTTTGGTTGTGTTGGTGTGATGGAATAACGCTGGTCGGAAGCTCGAGTTTGTTTCGGAGGAGCGGACGGGGAAGATAAATGGTATACTAAAGAATAAAAATTAGGAGTAAGTGTGAAATCTAAGATTTTACAGCGTACTTACCTGTAAAATGATGACATCGCTACTTGTTATGAGCTTAAGGATGTCTAGGTCCCAAGCTCAAACACACAGATAAGAGATAATAATTGCGGGAGCTACGATAATGCTTGTTGGTTGTTGAATCTTTTAGGAGGAGGAGACGCGTTTTCTTTTTCCTTTTATGGCGAGTTCCTTTTTTCCTTTTTTCTTTTTTTCATTTTCTCTCTTGGCGCGCCCCCTTGGAAATGACAAAAAAGGGTTCTACACCAAAATCACAGGACCCTCGTAATATTGACTCAGACGCGGTATTGGTAAAGGATCGCACGGTTGAAGGCGCCACAAACGCTAATTATCCGTCCTCGTTTCTCGTTCCACCCCTTCCATATCCCGCCCCCGCCCTAGCCAAGTTGATTGGGAAGCTTAACAACGCCCACCCTGGTACCACAGCATCAATGACTATTATTTTAGAAGATACCTCGATAGCTGCAAAGAACACATCGTCGGAATCATCTGGACCGCACGTGCCAAATCTCTATTCTCCATTCGACGAATGTCTCCTACAGGGTCTCAGGGTACCGATAAGGAAGCAATCACACTACGCCATTCCCAACATAATGTCAGCGATAGAAATTGAAACACTTGCATGTATAAATACAGATATAAACGCTTCAATCAGCAGAACTTACCGCCGGCATCTAAGGTCTCCATCGTGCCTAGAAGATGAATTCTCGTATCGTAGCGGACTTACTTTTGTAAAAGTACTGAGACAATCGTTAGCTAGAGTCGGATTCGCATTGTCTCATATGATTGGAGCATATTATCGCCCAATGAGAAATAAAGTAACATGCAATGTGTATGGACAGCCTATCTCACGAACAAAACGACACTCGTGATAGCGATGGAGATCATGCATCCAGCAGTAATTGCCAGGCTGTTCTTCAGTTTCCTAGGAAACCAGCGAATCACGAAAAAGCTGATCAGTGGGGAGTCCAAATCTAAGAAGCAGTGAAATAGACGGTACTCTGTTGAATTCTCACCATTACGATAGGAACATCGCAGTCAAAAATGCTTATGCGTTGACATGATGAGACACGCCCCGTCATGAGTAACAGTACATCATGCTATTCATCGCAGAATGTCGGGAGGCGTAGCATATGATGACAAGGATATCGATGCAGTGGGTAGATCTGAATTCTATCGGTAACAAATGGGAAGCTGAGAACAAGCTTGCACATCAGAGTTACTCGACGTAATTTTGCGCAAATACACTAGGTCCAAACAATCCAACCCGCTACCACGAAAACTGACCATCCGAGCTTCTGATGTTTTTGATTTATCGAAAAGGCATGAGGATCTGCGACAAGACGAGCGACTTATGCAGCTTTTTGGCCTCGTCAACACACTACTCAGTTCGGATTCAGAGACGTTCAAAGGGCATTCGAGTATACTACGCTTCCCCGTGATTCTGCTTTCACCCAATAGCGGAATAATCGGCTGGGTTCCTCACTTCATGTGCTGCATCGGGACTATCGAGAATCACGGAAAGTACTGCTGAAGATCAAACAACAAATCGCAGAGCAGAAATGCAAGTCTGTTTCATATTCTATTCATATGGACTGCTTACGCTTTCTATGGAAGTAGGTGAGAAGCGTCTTCAGAGTAATTCTGTTAAGCTTACCCTGTTCTTGTTTGATATTCAACGAATTTGCCCAGAGCAGAGCTCTGCTTTGCTTTGGTGATCTTTGTGAAAATTCTCGAATTGGCTCTGGCCTTCAAACTCTTTACGATCAAAAGGAGTGGCAGCTCCATAATCCCAAAACTCCGGGTAGTCCGGGTTTTTAATATTCCAGGTAATCTTGTTACTTAAAACCGCAAGGTCAACATTTATTCCTTGTCCCTTGAAGAATGCTAAAAGCTCAAGAACTAGACGGAGGCAATTAATCTCCTCTTGCGACATCGTGCTAGGAGCTGTGTTGAGCTCTGCAAACACTTTTCGAATATTAGTATTAGTGCGAGACCACGCCGCGAGCTCTGTATATGATGGAGTTGGGTACTCGTTGTAGCAGAGAGGTATAGTCAAGATAACTTCTTGACTACCTCTATATGGTTCTTGCTTGCCGCGTAGTGCATCGGTGTCTGTTTTTTGTTATTGATATGTGAGAGATTCGCTCCTTTTCCAATGAGCAATCCTCTTACATGATATAAACGAATGCGTATCACGTATTGCTCCTGGATCTATTTATCATGAGAGCTGTGTTATTATGCTTACCGGTTGTTGTTGCGTTACCAACACTTGCAGCGATCATGAGTGGTGTCCAATGACTTTCATCAGTATGATCAATCTGATTCGCCATCTGTTGTTGTGATATATTTTGGAGTATATACTCAATACATTGATGTCCCTTTTCTCCTTTGGTTGCAGCAGCCCAATGTAAAGTTGTTCTTCCATCGTCATCTACCTGTGTCAATTCCTTGATGGGTCTTGCCTGTAATGCTTCTAGTGCGCCTTCAGAAGCAAGATGATGTGCTGGGTAATTTGTGGACATGAGAGTGACTAGTATATATTCGCACAACAACCAGAAGATTTGTGGAGAGACGAGTGGTAGGTAGAGTAATGTGAAACTGATGGGTCTGTTTGGTGTTCAAAGTGCTGACTCAGCAAAAGTTAGACTAGACTACAGATGCGGACTCAAAAGAGTGGCTGGCCATCGGGAAATAAAGTGTTTGACTATGTAATATTAGTTATTTGCCGACATGTCAGGGGCGAAGTATAGCTGAAGTATAAACAATACATCTTCATTCCTCTAGTGTTAATAGGGAAGTTCTATTCCACTTTTTTGCGAAAGCTGATTACCGATCAGTGTACTGCAATCCAATAGACTGTATATCTACACTGTACCTTGAGTGTATTCTGAAGCGTAAGCGACTTCAGGTAGTACCGATTTTGTTTGTGTGTTACCGTCTACATAGGAGTCCGTCTGAGTCTGCTGCGCTCGATGACTTGGTAGTGCTGTGGTGGACTGTATACCGCTGCTGGACTGATCAGATGAGGAGGCAATATATCCAGGCTTCTGGGACAAGGTCACCAAAGCCATCATCGTCCCTTTGGTCGCGGAAAAGCAGTCCTTGTTACCGGTCAACTGAGCCAAACTCCTTACTTTCGTCAACATGATCACTGCATCCGGTTCAGTAAGAGGGGCCTGCTTATGGAGTGATCGATTGAGCGATGGATACTGAATCTCCAGCAAGCTTAATAACACCTTTTCTGGCTGATGCTTGTTGGGACCATAATATAAGAAGGTCTGAGGAAACTATTAGCACGCAGTAGGCAGGCACATGTGACTCGAAGTACCGTTCCTTTATCCAGTAGATATCGTTTTAGCTCTCTAATATCCTCAGAGAGCTGGCTAGCTGTACGATCGGTTTTTCTGCTTCGTTCCATATGTCCATCACATGTTTCTAGTGTCTGATTTGTTTCTTATGCCCTCTTCTTACCTTGGACTTGCGGAAACACACCTGCATTCACAACTATTGTTTTATAAGTACTTCGATAACGTATATTGAGGAATGGATGTGGCGAGAAGGTTTGTAACCACTTGATGATTGATCTGTCTGACGCTGATGGAAACGGCTCCGACGATGTCTAACATAGTGATGTTGGCATTATGCTTTATGTATCATGTTTTCAACTTACCTTTGTGGGTTGATGCCCATCTGTTTATGATCCTCTGAATGCTTCCTCCGATGAAAAGGCTATCTCCACATATGCGACCAGGGGTAGTCTTCATCGCTCTGAAGGCCTTTGGTGAGAGTCTAAGCTTGTTTTCTAAATCTAGGTGTTCATGTTAGTGTGTTTCAGTAGCTAGTATGATGTTTCCCTATCCTTTACCTGTCTTTGTCTGTGCATTGAGATATTTTTGCTTTCCAGTCTGGGGATTGGTAAACACGAATTGAATTCTGTGTATGTGCAACGCCTTGACCCAATGGTCGTCGTATTTCATTGGTGTTTGATAGGACATTATTGTATATTCACCTTTTTAGTATTTGTGTTATTTGTGTGGTTTGTGTCGTGAAAGATGATCAGGTGAGTTCATCATTCATTGTACGCCTTAGACGTGTCCAGCTTCCTCGTCCAGTTTTCAGACTTGTGTAGGATTTGACTAGACACTTTTCGACTAAAAACGCGATCTTCGCCAAATCCCTCATTCTGTGTTCCACAAAGAAGAGACAACTTTCCACCATAGATCATGTCGGAATCATAAAGAACCTATATCTCAGAATGTATTAGCTGCGTGTAGCTTTGACCTCACTTTTAAGCTATGTACTAGCCGGGTGGGAGGGTAGTGCTCACGATGGCAGAGCCTTAAGAGATGCTAGAATGAAGGATTTCATGATACCTGATGGAAAGTATTACTTGGGAGATGCTAGATATGGCCTTCGTCGGGAAATTAGGCACAGCTGGTTTTTGGCCTGAAATTTGAATGTAGAAATTATTCTCTACATTTGACCTGCTTTTGTCTACATTTCTTCCGGCTCGACAACAATTTAGCTTTTGTACCTACATTCATTCTGAGTTGTGAAACTATGTCTCAGTTGGCCTATATTCAGATTGGTTTCTAGGTTTGCGCTTATGCCCAATAAATATGATTTTGTAAAAATCGGTCGTCGAGGTATAGTAAGTTGAAAAAAAATCGTCTAGATGCAAGATAATTGCACCTAGATTGAGATCTAAATTCAGCTTTCCTTATGTGTGCCTGGTTTTGACTCAACAAAGTCAATTCTATTTTCGTCCTAGATTCACTCTGGGAAAACCCAATCTAGGCCAAATGTAGGTAAAAAAACCTTCATTCGCGCGTCCTGACACGTGCCCAATTTCCCGACGTTAGTAACAAAGTTTTGACTCCGTACAGAGGAGCTAGATACCACGTCAGAGAACAGATCTTGGCAGGGGTGCCTCCAGTCAACAAAGAAGAGTTATTCAATCTAAGGCATGCTCAGCTACGAAACGCAATCGAACGAATATTCGGAGTACTGAAAGCTAGGTTTGCCATAGTGAGGTCTGCAAGTGGTTATGATTATAACTCAGTCACCTGTATCATTAATGCGGCTGTCATCATACATAACTTCATTCGACAGCAAGGAGATGATGAGTACGATAGAAATCCATACATAGAAGAGGAGGACACGGATGATGAAGATGATGAGATATTCGATACAGCTGATAGCCATCAGGAAGGGTTAAGAGAAGGTCCAGCATGGAGAAAACGAGAGGCTATAGCCCAAACAATGTCGTATCAGTATCAAGTATATATAAATGGTCGTTGATCTTAGTCTTAGTAGCGTGCGTTTAGGTCACCTGCTTGTCGCTGCATATACTCTGCTCACCTATAGCACCCTTCTCAGCACCTGGTACACTCAAGGGGTAGAGTTCTCAGCAGAACGCGTTACAGCGTCGGCTCAGCAGCTCAGCTGGCTCTGAGGTACCATTTCTCAAATCTCCACTCCCCTTCCTTCTTCCATTATGAATCCCGAATAACGATACACGATAGGCCGCCTATCATCCCTTCAGTGAAGCGGGAGCTCTACGAAAACTGCTCGGCAGAAGACTATCGAGAAAAGAAGCGGAAGAAGGGGCACGCAGATACCTTCATCACGGGTGGATCACGCCGAAAGACGACGGCCTCGTCAGGAAATCAAAGAGCATACATCCGCTTGGGAGGATCATCAAGATGTTCAAAACCTACAGGCACGGAAAACATGGGGTCCCAAATCGAAAATAATCTCGCACAACTCGGAAATACCGCAGACAAGTGGGACACGGCCGTCAACCACTGATCAAGATTTTCTACGGACACCTGAGAGAATAGGCGTAAGGTTTGTTTGTCGGAGAATGTTTCTCAACTAATCTCCTTAGGTTCTATCTCCAACACCAC
>Ga0160429_1001753_pt1 | contig 11706 bp, 8 predicted proteins | sample SolpanmetagenomR_FD_108199 | JGI IMG/M metagenome (GOLD analysis project Ga0160429, IMG submission 108199) | Solar panel surface microbial communities from Lawrence Berkeley National Laboratory, California, USA - R | ecosystem: Engineered > Built environment > Solar panel > Unclassified ... | reverse complement strand
CATGCTGTGGAGCACGTCCAAGTCATCTCCACTGCTCGCTGCAACAACCTGATTGAACAATCGCATCGGCCTACAAGGCAACAAGAGCGGAGCCAGATTGGCTTCAAGAACCCACACAGGGCGCAGGAATTCCTGGCCCTGCATGCCCGCGTTTCGAACCTTCAGCAGCACACTCGCACCACGGTTCCCGCCCACCGTCCAAGATCAAACCAGAGTTGTGCCCACCTGGCATGGCAGAACGCCGTTGAAGTGGCTGTCTGAACTTCAGACAGCCACGAAGCCTACCCGTTCCCTCGCAGATTAACTTGCCAGAACCCTCCAACTTGAGACTGCACGCCTCGTCTAGTCGCTGCGCACGCATGCTGAGATCAGAAGGTTGAGCGGATCCGTGACCGATACTCCGGGAGGGTAAGCGCCGTGTATGCACGACGCTGGGCTTCCGTAGCAGGAGGGCTTTTCTCACCCCCCATGCCAGCAAGCATCTGATTGCGAGCGTTCAGGGCCTCAGCCGTACGAGGCACCAGCAGTGACGAGCCGCCGTCCACCAGGGTCTGATTGGCGTCCACATACGGCCGCATCTTCTCCTCGTAGGCCACGAAGGCGATCTGTACATCCTGATGCGAGGCGAGTTCACCCGCGAGGATGTAGGCCCCGACGACGGCCAGGCTCGTGCCCTGACCCGTCAGGAACGATGGGGCGTACGCCGCGTCACCGACCAGCACCACCCGGCCGTTCGACCAGGCGGGCATGCGAATCTGGGCAACCACATCGGCGTACAAGTCATCGGCGTTCTGCAGGGCCTGAAGCATCTGCGGGACGACCCAGCCCTCATGCTCGAACAGGCGGGTGACTAGGTTGCGCTGGACGGTCAGGTCCGGTGACCGGGTGAACGTGGGTTCCTCAGCCGCGTACACCAGGAAGGCATGAACCGAGTCCGAGTCGCGCACCGCGAACTGGACCGCCATGCGGCCCGGCGAGGCGTGCGTGATCGCCTCGTGCGATAGGTGAAGCAGGTTGGGCAGAGAGAATCCGTTGAAGCAATAGCCCAAGTAGACAGAGAAGTCCGTTTCGGGACCGAAGGTCAGTTCGCGGGTCCGCGAGTGCATGCCGTCTGCGCCGATCACCAGGTCAAAGCGTTCCGGCGCCCCAGATCGGAAGGTGACAGAGACGCCCTCATCTTCCTGCTCCAGCGTCTCGATGCTGTCGTTGAACCGGTAGCGGACGCCTGTGCCCAGCGTCTGCCGGTAGAGCAGGGAGGTGAGGGCACCACGGGGCAATTCGACGTCTTGCTCCTCCCCTTCTGTATCGTCCATGTTCAACGCGCCGATCAACGCGCCCTGGTCGTCCACGAACGACAGGCGGCGGGTATGAATTCGCTGCTGGCGGACTTCGGTCAGAATCTCCATGTGCTTGAGCACCGTCAGTGCCGGTCCCCGAACATCGATCGGATACCCGCCGCCGCGAGGTTCCCCAGAGCGTTCGACCACCGTCACCTCGAATCCGTACTGGTCAAGCCAGTAGGCGAGCACCGGGCCGGCGATGCTCGCTCCGGAGATCAAGACCTTCTTCGGCGTGGTGGAGCGGTGTAGGGTAGGGTTAGAGTTCCGTTCTGAGATAAGATTCATTCCTGTATCTTATTTTGGCTTGAGTGAGGTGTCAATAGGATACATGGATGGATCTAATAGCAAACAGCAGCCGAGCCGAAGTTCGGAGACACGGCGGCGTGGTGCCGCGCTCGAACAGGCCATCCTCGACGCCGCTTGGCAGACGTTAGAGACCGTGGGCTACTCGGGTCTGACCTTTGAGGCTGTCGCGCAACGGGCCGGAACCAGCCGTCCGGTGCTTCACCGCCGCTGGCCGGGACGTCTGGAGCTCGCCGTGGCGGCGCTCGCTTCACAATTAGACCGCGTCCCAATCGTGGTGCCTGACCTCGGCAGTGTGCGGGAGGAACTGGCCGTTCTGTTGCGGCGACTGGGGGAACGGAGCGCACCCTTGATCCGGGTCGCCCTCAATATCGGCACCGAACTGACTGCCAGTGGATCGACCTATGCTGAGTTCCGAGAGCATCTCTTACAGCAGGTGGTCGCCCCCGACCTCTTTGAGGAGGTGCTGCAGCGAGGCGTCGCACGTGGGGAACTCGTCCCCGAGAAGCTCACACCGAAAGTCCGGGCGCTCCCGATGACCCTGGGGCGCCACGACATGATCATGACCTCGACCCCACTGACAGACAGTGACATCTATGCGATGCTCGACCAGATCTTCTTACCGCTCGTGACCCCTCAAGGTGTGCCGTGAGGGGTCTGGCAAGTTAATCTGCGAGGGAACAGGTAGGCTCAGTGGGCGTCTGAACTTCAGACGCCCACTTCCCCCGCTCGGCCTCTCGCCGATAGAGTTGCCAGACCCCTACGGGGCTAGAAGGGCCGAGTCGACTCACGGAGAAAGTGAGACCAAAAAGCGAATATCGAGAGTTCTGGCGGCAGTCAGGCGTTCCATAGAACGGTGATCCCCAATCCTGTCTCTAGGATTACCAGCGACCATCAACCTGCTATCAGACAGAATTTTGAAACTCTGTCCCGCCCACTCGTCACGGCGCATAGGCCGCCCCCGACTCGGTTGAGGCGACACACCCGGCGTGGCAGGTCTGTGGCAATGTTCGAGCGGGGACCGGGTCGGTCTTCAGCCCTTTACGGTCAACAGTGGCCGCAGTTCGGCCACCGGGCGGGCCATGCCGGCTTGTTCCAGTGTCTGGATCACCGGGCCGATGCCCTTGTAGGCAAACGGCGCTTCCTGCTTCAGCTCGGCCAGCTTCTGTTCTCGCACATCCGCCCGTGTCCGCTTCCAGTCGAGCGGTGTCACCACCCGGAAGTCCTTTAGAAACTGTTCGAACTCGTCCTTATTGGCGTGCATGGCCTCGCCTCTGGCGTGTTTGCGGCCCGCACCGTGGCTGGCGCTGTACAGGGCTTGCGGGTGGCCCTGGCCGGCCAGCACAAAACTGCTCGCGCCCATCGAGCCCGGGACGAGCACCGGCTCTCTGGTATAGGCGAACGGCGTGTCCTGCATCTGCTCGTAGCCACGTGCGGGCGTGGCCCCTTTGCGGTGGAGCCAGTGATTGCCCTCCTGCCAGATGAAGTTGTGCGCCGCGTCGTACAGGAGCGGAAATTTGAAGTCGCCCACCTTGCCCCGCAGGACCGAGCGGGCCATCAATGCCAGGAACAGCCGGTTGACCGCCGCAAAATTGGCCGCCGTGTTCAGGGCGTCCTGCATGCGTCGAAGCGCTGGTGCGGTCTGTTCGCCGGTCAGCAGTGGAAAGAACCCGTTGGCCGGGTGTGCCAGACCGGCCGGGTACGTGCCTCTTGCCAGTTCGAGGGCCGTGCGGCCTGCCAGATGCCCGATGCCCAGCGAGCCGCTGTGAACCATCACCGTCACCTGACCTTCGCGCAGCCCCCAGGCATGGGCGGTCGGGGCGTCGAGCACGCGGTGGACATATTGCAGTTCCAGAAAATGATTGCCGCCGCCGAGTGAGCCGCTCTGTCCATCCCAGCTCAGGCGCTCTGGTTCGCCGATCCAGTCGCTTAACCCGTGCAGCTGCTGCACCGGCAGAGTGCCCGATTCGGTGCGGGCCTGGGCCTGTTCCAGCTCATGAAGCTGCACCTGACGCCAGAGGCCCTGGGGCGAAGCGGGCTGAGTCGAGAGCAGGCCGGTGACCCCCTCGCGCAGCAGGGCCTCGCGCTGGAGGCCGGTGAGCGGCAGGTCGCGGCCACCCTGAAAGAACGAATGACGAAATCTGGATTCCAGCACTTCCAATTGAGGCTCGAGCGCCTCTCGGCTCAGGCCGGTGGTGTGCAGGCTCATGCCGCAGCCGACGTCGTTGCCGATGGCCTGCGGGAGAACGAAGCCCTGGCCCTGCATCACGGTGCCGACCGGAATGCCTGCACCCTTGTGGAAATCGGGAGTTAGGGCGACCCGCTCGATGCGGGCAGACAGGCCACCGGTGCTCAGCTGCTCCAGGGTGCCCTGCAAATCCAGCAGGCGCAGCAGTTTGTCCACGGCGCGGCGTTCCAGGGTCACTTCAGGGGTGGCGAACAGCTGGGCAGGAAAGGAATACGGGTGATCGACCCGCAGTTCGGTCGGGCTGACGCGGGTCAGCTGGTGGTGGTGCATAGAAGTCCTCGGAGTGTCTGGGAGCGGGAGCCACACAGCGAGTCTGAACAGACCACTGGATCACGTCCCGCCGCAGCAGCAACGAAGGGAACAGCTGAAGTGTAGAGACTGGCGTACCCGCAGGATATAAGCCGACTGGCGCAGTTCACGCGCAATGAGAGGAGGAAAGAACGCCCCCAATCGATCGCAGGAGTCCGATGGCCGCTAGAGGAGCTGAGTGCAGGTGAAGGCGGTGAGGACATTGACCAAAGTGGTGCCATCAGCACCTGTCGTCGGTGGATGCCACGACTTCTTTGCAGGTATGACGAGCAACGTCACCTCCCCCTTGCTTAATCATAGTAAATGCCTTTACTATGATTAAGACATGGCCCTGACCGAGACTGAATCCGCTCTCCTCGCCCTCATCCGGGAGACTCCTCTAGCGACCCCGGAAGAGTTGGCGCGCCTTCTGGGGACTTCACGTGCTGCGGTGAATGTTCACGTGAGTGCACTCGTCCGGAAAGGCGCGCTGCTGGGCCGGGGCTATGTCCTCCCACCGGAAGGAGAGATTCAACGCGTGGTGGTGATCGGTGGCATGAACATCGACATCAAAGCGCGCACGACCGCGCCCGCCATCACTGGCACGAGTAACCCCGGCAGCACCGTCCAGGCGCCCGGAGGCGTGGCCCGCAACGTGGCCGAGAATCTTGCCCGTCTGGGCATTGCCGTCTCCCTCATCTCAGCCGTGGGCCGTGATCCGCTCGGTGACGGCCTGCTGCGGGACACAGCCGCTGCCGGTGTGGACATCCGGCCCGTTCTGCGCGCCGAAGGAGGGATGACGGGCACCTACACCGCAGTCCTCGGAAAGGACGGAGAACTGCTGGTTGCCGTGGCGAGCATGGACGTGATCGAGAGTCTGACCCCGGCTGCTCTGCAGGACCGCCGCAGCGTCTTGCGTGGCGCGTCCTGGGTGGTCGTGGACGGTAACGTCTCCAGAATGGTGCTGGCCCATCTCCTGACCCTGGCGGCCGAGCTGGGCGTCCGGGTGGTGTTCGAACCGGTCAGTGCACCCAAAGCTGCACGGCTCAGGGACGTGATGACCGTGGACGCCGATGGAAAGCGACTGGTGCCTTACGCCGTGACGCCGAACGTCCTGGAACTCGGTGCCCTGCTGGGCCGTGAACTTCCCGATGAACCGCGGGCGCTGCTGAGCGGAGCCGCCGAACTTCACACCATCGGCATACCCCTGGTGTGGATCAGGCGAGGCATGAGCGGCAGTCTGCTCTCCGCTCCGGACGGCGTACACGAGCTCCGGGCCCTGCCAGCAGCGGTCCGTGACGTGACCGGCGCCGGTGACGCGATGCTGGGGGCCTTTCTGGCGGCTCTGGCCTCCGGTCTTTCTCCGTTGGAAGCGGCCCGACATGGACACGCTGCGGCCGCGATCACGGTGGAAAGCGAGCACACCGTCTCTCCGTTGCTGTCTCCCTCTGCCATACGAGATCGCCTTCAACTTCCCACGACCTGAACATTCTTCACCAAGGAGCATCTTATGACCACCCACCACATCAGCCCCGAAGTCGCCGCTCTGATGGACATTCACCCCGAGGTCGCCGAGGCGCTTTCCGCCGGCCGCGCCGTCGTGGCTCTGGAGAGCACCATCATCAGCCACGGCATGCCCTTCCCGAAGAACGTCGAGATGGCGCGCGGGGTCGAGGACGTGATCCGGGAGAACGGCGCGGTCCCCGCCACCATCGCCGTCCTCGGAGGCCGTCTCAAGATCGGTCTCACGCCGGAGGAACTGCACCTGCTCGCCACCGACAAGGACGTGCAGAAGATCAGCACTCGGGACCTGGCGATCACTGTGGCCCTCGGGCGCCACGGCGCGACCACCGTCGCCTCGACCATGCGCGTCGCCGATCTCGCCGGGATCCGCGTGTTCGCCACCGGCGGCACCGGCGGCGTTCACCGGGGCGCCGGAGACACGATGGACATCAGCGCCGACCTGCTGGAACTCGCCCATACCGACGTCTGCGTGGTCAGTGCTGGAGTGAAGAGCATCCTCGACATCGGCCTGACCTTGGAAGTGCTCGAAACGCAGGGCGTGCCGGCCATCACCCTGGGCAGCACCGAATTCCCGGCCTTTTATTCCAGACAGAGCGGATTCCCGGCCCCCCTGACCGTGCAGACGCCGGAAGAGGTAGCCAAGGTCTTGAAAGTCAAATGGGCCCTGGGGCTGAGTGGTGGCGTGATGGTCGCCAATCCGATCCCGCTGGAAGCGGAAATTCCTGCCTCCGAGATTACCCCGCACATCAACCAGGCGCTTGGCGACATGGAGACCCTGGGGCTTTCCGGGAAGGAGACCACACCGTACCTGCTGGGGCGAATCGTCGAAATCACGGACGGACGGAGTCTGGCAGCAAACATCGCTCTGGTTCGCCATAACGCGGTCGTGGCTTCTCAGATCGCAGTGGCCTACGCCCAGCTGGCCTGAACACTTAAAAACGGCAGCATCTCCTGAACAGCAGCTCCGAAGGGTCCGGAGACCGCGGGCCATCAGTGCACGTGGGCCGCGGTCTCCGGACCCTTCGGTTTCCACCTGTATCTCTCTGTCATGCTCGGTGATTCGCCCGAGGCCACCGACTTGGACGCCGCGCGGCAAGCTGGCGAGCAGCATCCATTTTTCGGTCCTGGTCAGCCGTCGCACCCTCGCCTCCTTGTTGTGGAACAGGAGAAAAGGTCATTCCCACAACAAGGGACATGAATATTGCAGCCCCCAGAAATATCTCTGGGGGCTGGTTTGTGCTGCAGTGATGTTGGCCGACATCTGGTGGCTCGCGCGCAAGCTGAGAGGAGAGGCCCATTCCAAGAGGCTTGGCCTTGAAGAAAACTTTTCTCGACATTCCTTTTAGGTAACTAGTTTACTTTAGTGAATAGTTGATCTAAAATAGAAGCATGATGAGTTTTTCCAATCTTATTTCTCCGCCGGCCAAGGAGGACGTCAGCTTATTTCTGCAGACGATGTGGCGTTTCAACCGTGCCCTCAGTCAGCAGCTCGAACCGCGGCTGCAGGCTGAACACGGCACCGATGCCCGGAGCTATTTCGTGCTTCACAGCATTCAACGGGGGGTGCACTATCCCAAGGCGCTGGCCGAGGAACTTAAAATTCCCAGCACCCTGATCAGCCGGTATCTCGATGATCTGAGCAAACGTGGCCTGATCGAGCGGCACATCGATGAGCAGGATTCCCGCCGCACGCTCCTGACCCTGACGTCGACAGGGGTGGACTTGGTGGAAGCGGTTCGTGGAACGATCCACTCCTTCACCGAGGCCCGCCTTGCCCGTCTCACGCCTGCCCAGCGCCAGGGGCTCACGGAAAGCCTGCTCATTCTGGGCGACGAAGGAACATCCTGATGACCCGGACACACCTCGACGAAACTGCGCCACGGATTTTCACGTCCCAGGAAAAGACCATCACTCTCGTCGGCCTGATGGTGGTGTTTCTTCTGTCTGCCCTCGACCAGACCATCGTCAGTACCGCCATGCCCCGGATCATCGAGCAGTTACACGGCCTGGAGTATTACTCCTGGGTCACGACCGCTTACCTGCTGGCCAGCACCGTCATGGTGCCGATCTATGGCAAGCTCGGCGACTTGTACGGCCGCAAACCGATTCTGATCACCGGCATCAGCCTCTTTCTGCTCGGCTCGGTGCTGTGTGGAATGAGCGGTGAGCCGTTCATGGGGAATCTGTTCGGCAGCGGCATGTTGCAGCTGATCGTTTTCCGCGCCCTGCAGGGCTTGGGCGGCGCGGCGCTGTTCACCAGTGCCTTCGCGATCATTGCTGACATGTTCGACCCGGCCGAGCGGGCGAAGTTCGGCGGCCTGTTCGGGTCGGTCTTCGGTCTGTCGAGTGTGGTGGGTCCGCTGATCGGTGGCTTCCTCACCGACCACGGCAGCACCAACCTGTTCGGGTACTTCATCGAAGGCTGGCGCTGGGTGTTTTACGTCAACCTGCCACTCGGTGCCGTCGCCCTGTTCATGATCATCGCCAAAATGCCCAACCTGTCGCACAAGGCCACTGGCAAGATCGATTACCTGGGCGCCGCCCTGATTATCGCCACCACGGTGCCGCTGCTGTTGGCCCTCACCTGGGGAGGCAACACGTACCCCTGGGACAGTGTCCGTATCCTGACCCTATTCGCCGTCAGCATTGTCAGTCTGGTGTTGTTCATCCTGGTGGAAAAGCGCACGAAAGACGCCATCCTGCCACTCGGCTTGTTCCGGAACAAGACGTTCACCTTTTCTAACCTCGCCAGCTTCGTGATCAACATGGCCTTTATCGGCATCGTGATGTTTCTGCCGCTGTTCATGCAGACGGTGCAGGGCATCAGCGCCACCAACTCGGGGCTGTCGATGCTGCCCCTGATGGCCGGCCTGATCTCGTCGAGCATCGTCAGCGGCCTTCTGGTGGCGCGGACCGGCAACTACAAGGGCTTCCTGATCGGTGGCAGCGTGGTGATCATGATTGGTGTCTTCTTCCTGTCCCGCATCGGGGTCGAGACCAGTCGGCTGGATCTGGCCTGGCGGATGTTCATCGTGGGGCTGGGCCTGGGGCCGACCATGAGCATGTTTAACCTGGCGGTGCAGAACGCCGTGCCGATGAACCAGATAGGGGTGGCCACCAGCAGCAGTCAGTTCTTCCGCCAGATCGGCACCACCATCGGCGCCGCGGTGTTCGGTACCTTGCTGATCAATAACCTGCAGACCGAATTGCCCAGATACCTGCCGAAGGTGCCAAGCATGGAGAGCCTCAGCAAGAACATCAACCTGGGCGCAATGCGTTCCAGCGGCGGCAACAACGATACCAGCAAGCAACTGAAGGCCACGTTCGACAAGCAGTACACCAGCCTTGAGCAAGCGCTGAACGGTAATGCGGCGGCCGGCGAGGCCCTGCTGGCCAACGCTCAGGTGCCGGAAACGCTGAAAGCGCTCGTCAGGGACGGTGGCCTTCGCGGTAAGGTGCATGCACAGCTGACAGCCGAGGCGAGTCAGCTAAGCGCGGCCCTCACTCAGGGTGAATCGGGGCGGCAGGCGCTGCTGAACAAGCCCTCGACCCCTGCAGCGCTCAAGACCCAGCTGCGACAGCTCCCGGCGGCGGCCCTCGCCACTCCCCAGGCGGCTGGACAAACGGCGCGTCAACTGAGCGCGGCCCTGCTTGCCCAGGAGCCTCAGGTGGTTCAGCGGGTCACTACACAGACCCTGGCGAACATCCGCACCGGTCTAGACCAGCAGATGCAGAAGCTGGGGCAGCAGATCACGGCTGGCATGAAAAATGGTTTCACTGCGTCCATCACCAAAATGATGCTGACGAGCATCGGGATCATCGCCCTCGGCTTCCTGCTGATCCTGCAGATCCCTCTCGTTCCGCTCCGCTCCAGAACAAAAGCGAAGTCTGAAGATCAGGAGTTGCCGATCTCTCAACCGATGCACTGATCATCAGTCAAAAAGCACCAGCGATCCGAGGAGGATCGCTGGTGCTTTCTAAGAGGGTCACGCCCCTGATAATCCCTACAGACGCGTGCGGACCGCCCAGAGTTCTGGAAACAGCACGACCTCCAGGGCTCGGCGCAGATACCCTGCCCCGCTCGTGCCTCCCGAGCCGGTCTTGAAGCCGATCGTGCGTTCCACCGTGGTGAGGTGGTTGAAGCGCCACGCCCGGAAGTTGTCCTCCACGTCCAGCAACTTCTCCGCCAGCTCGTACAGCTCCCAGTAGGTTTCCGGTGCGCGGTACACGGCCAGCCACGCCTCCAGCACCTGCTCGTTGAACTGCGGGGGCTGCGAGAGGTCCCGCTCCAGCACCGCCTGCGGCACCGGTAATCCCCGCGCGGCGAGCAGACGCAGGGCCAGGTCGTACACGCTGGGGGCATGAAGGGCACGTTGCAGGGGGTCATGCAGATCCGGTCGGTGTTCATGGGGGCGCAGGAGGGCCGGATTTCGGTTGCCCAGCAACACCTCGACCATGCGGTAGCCGGCCGACTGGAAACCCGACGCCTGACCGAAGGCGTCCCGGAACTGCAGATAGTCCGCCGGGGTCATGGTTTTCAGGACCTCCCAGGCATTCGTCAGCTGCCCCTGGGCGCGCACCACCCGCGAGAGCATCTTCTGCGGTGTGTCCGTTACGCCCTCACCCAGCAGAGCCATGGCCGCCTGCAACTCACGCACGATCAGCCCCAGCCACACCTCCGACACGTGATGCACGGCAATGAAGAGGTGTTCGTCGTGGGCTGCCGTCACCGGCTGGTGAGCGGCGCGCAATTCGTCGAGGTGCAGGTACTCGCCGTAGCTCAGCTTCCGGCTGAAGTCGCCGTAGGCCCGATCGGCGCCATGCTCGTCCGACCCACTCATCGGCGGGCCTCCAGGACCGCCTCGATGCCCCGCACGGCTTGCCACATGTCGGCGTGCGAGTGGTACAGCGGCGTCAGCCCGAAGCGGAGGATGTCGGGTGTGCGGAAATCACCAATCAGCCCGGCCTTGATCAGGTCGGCCATCACGTCCCGAGCCTCAGGATGCCGATAGCTGATCTGTGAGCCGCGTTCCTGCTCGCTGGACGGCGTGACGAATGCGAGCGGGAAGCGGGTCACCAGCGGTTCCATCAGCCGCATAAAGGTGGCGCCCAGCGAGAGCGACTTGAGACGCACCTGCTCCATATCTACGTCCGCGAACACGTCCAGAGCCGTGTCGAGCGCACTCAGGCCCAGCACCTGCGGTGTGCCCGCCACGAACCGGCGTGCGCCGGAAGCGGGGATGTACTCACGCGCCATCTCAAAGGGGTGAGCGTGGCCCATCCAGCCGCTCAGCACGACGGGGGCTGCCGCGTGGTGCCGCTCCGCCACGAACAGGAAGCCGGGAGCGCCGGGGCCACCATTCAGGAACTTGTAGCCACAGCCCACCGCGAAGTCGGCACCGCACCTGGAGAGGTCCACCGGAAAGGCCCCCGCCGAGTGCGCGAGGTCCCAGACGGTGAGGACGCCCTGACGGCGGGCCTGCTCGTTTAGGGCAGCCATCTCCAGCCGCCGCCCGGTGCGGTAATCCACCTCGGTGAGCAGCACCACCCCGACGTCGGCCGTCAGGTGGGCGCCAATCTCAGCGGCAGGGACCTGACGTACCTCCAGCCCGACCATCAGGGTAGCCAGCCCCTGCGCCATGTAAAGATCGGTAGGAAAGTTGTCCGCGTCGGTGAGGATCACGCGCCGATCCGTGAGGGCCAGCGCCGCCGTCAGCGCCTTGAAGATGTTTACGCTGGTGCTGTCCCCGACCGCAACTTCGTGAGGTGCGGCCCCGATCAGGCGGGCTACCTTGGCCGCCACCCGGTCTGGCAAGCCCATCCAGTCCTGAGCGGCCTGAGCGTCGGCGGTCCACGAGCGGATCAGTTGGTCGCCCCACTCTTCTGCCACGACCTGAGCGATGCGGCCCGGAACGGCGCAGGGAAGGGCTCCCAGGCTGTTGCCATCGAGGTAGATCACGCCATCCGGCAAGATGAATTCGGCCCGCTTGTGGGCAAGGGGGT
>Ga0160429_1001752_pt1 | contig 11707 bp, 11 predicted proteins | sample SolpanmetagenomR_FD_108199 | JGI IMG/M metagenome (GOLD analysis project Ga0160429, IMG submission 108199) | Solar panel surface microbial communities from Lawrence Berkeley National Laboratory, California, USA - R | ecosystem: Engineered > Built environment > Solar panel > Unclassified ... | reverse complement strand
GGCTGAACGGCGAGTTCCCGCCCGCTCAGGCGGGCGGGAAGACGTACGGGGTCGTCGTGGCCACGGCCACGAAGCCGAAGCGCTCCAGCAGCGGCCGGCTGTCGGGCGAGGCGTCCACCTGCAGGTACCGGACGCCGAGCCCGGCGGCCAGCTGCGCGCGGCGCGCGACGAGGCAGCGGTAGACGCCCCGGCGGCGGTGCGAGGCCAGCGTCGAGCCGCCCCACAGGCCCGCGAAGCCCGTCTCGGGGACGAGGGAGAGCCACCCCGCCGCGACGAGGCGGCCGGCGTCCTCGACGAGCAGGATCCGCACCAGCGGGCCGGGCCCCTGCGCGCGGGAGAACAGGTCCTCGGCGAGCCACGACCAGTCGTCGCCCCAGACCTCCGTCTGCAGCTCCGCGACGCGGCGGCAGTCCTCGGCCGCGCAGGACTCGCGCACGGTGAGGCCGTCGGGCGCCTCGGTCGGCAGGCCCAGCAGGGCGTCCACGGGCGCCACCAGGACCGTCTCGGGGTCCTCGGGCACGAAGCCCGCCGCTGCCAGCCGTGCGGGCAGGTCCGCGGGGCGGTCGTAGTCCCACGTCTTCCACTCCACCGAGCGGCCGCGGGCCGTGAAGGCGTCGCGCTGGCGCGCGATGAGCGCGTCGAGCTCCGCCCCCGCGACGTCGAGGTCGGCGGGGGTGCTGACGAACCCGCGCTCGGGGTACCAGACCCGGCTGACGGGCCCGTCCTCCTCGACGATCACGCCCGTGGGCAGCGCGGCCACGTGGGGCCGGCGCGCGGCGGCGTCGTAGGCGGCGAGCAGGGTGCTCCGGTCCGGGACGGTCTCCTCAGGCACCCCTCGACCGTAGGACACGCGGGCGCCGCGTGAGCAGCGGCAGCGCGATCACGACGACCAGGGCGGCCCACGCGACCCACGGGCCCACCTCGCGCCGGTAGCCGAGGGTGACGGCCTGCACCGCGGGGGACAGGCCGTCGACGAGGCCGGGGACGTAGGCGAGCGCCAGCAGGGTCAGCCGGACGACGACCACGCGGGTCAGGACGCCCACCCCGCCGCCCGCCCACAGCGCCAGGGGGCCGAGCAGCAGCAGGTCGTACCAGGGCAGCTCGTAGGGCGCCGCGACGAGGTAGCCGAGCGCCAGGACGGCCGTGACCCCGGCCGCCTGCTGCGCGAGCTCCGGGGGCGCGTCGAGGACCAGCCGGCGCCACCACAGCGCCGCCACGACGGCCATGAGCACGAGCGTGCCGGGCAGCAGCGCCCCGCGGGGCAGCCCCGCCTCGACGAGGGGCCGCCACACGGTGGCGAGGGAGACGTAGCGGCTGGCCGCGCGGGTCTGGTCGTAGGCGTGCACCCCCGCCCACAGGTGCGCGGGGACGAGGACGACGAGCGCGCCCAGGGCGCCCCGCAGCAGGAACCCCCGCAGCAGGAGTCCGGGCGCGGGGCCCTCCCCGCGGCGGCGCGCGAGCACCCAGGCCACGACGAGCCCGGCCCCCACGGCGCCGTAGGGCAGCTTGGTGCCGACGGCGACGCCCACGGCGAGCCCGGCGAGCAGCGGGCGGCGGGGCGCGAGCAGCAGGGCGGCGAGGGCCGCGGCCCCGGCCAGGACGTCGACGTGCGCGCCGCCCGCCCCGACGGTCAGCAGCAGCGGGTCGAGCGTCCACAGGACCGCGGCCCGCGCCCGCGCGGTGGGACGCCCGCGCAGCGCGCGGTCGAGCCCGACGGCGGCGGCGGTCCAGGCGAGGACGACCAGGACCTGCCCCCACCACACCGTCGCGCGCACCGAGGCGCCGCCGAGCAGGGACGCGAGGGCCTGCAGGGCCGTGCCCACGGGGCCGTAGACCGAGGGGGTCGAGCGCCACGGGGCGCGCACGGCGGAGGCGACCGGGTCGGCGCCGCCCGCGAACGCGTCGGGGGCCTGCGTGTACGGGTCGCCGCCCAGCGCCGCGATCCGGCCGTAGGCGGCGTAGCTCAGGTGGTCCGCCGAGCCCACGGGCGGCACGAGCAGGACGACGAGCGCGGCGAGACCCCCCGCGAGCAACACGCGGCGCGGCCGGGGCCGCCAGCCGCGGCGGACCGCCGCGAGCCCGAGCAGGACGGCGGCACCGCCGAGGAGCCAGGACGCCGCCTGCAGGCCGCTGACCAGCCCGGACGCGGGGTGCAGCCCCAGGTCGAAGGGCGGGCCGGCGCCGGGGCCGAGGGCGGGCGCGGCGGCGGAGGGGCCCGCGACCGCGACCGCCGCCCACAGCAGCAGGGACGCGGCCGCCGCGCCGAGGGCCAGGCGGGGCCGCGCCCCGGGGGTCTCAGCCGCCACCGAGCAGCAGCCGGCGCCGGGCCAGCGCGAGCGCGACGTCGCGGTACTGGGCGGCGCGGTGCAGCTGGGCGCGCAGGTCGGTGCCGCTGACGCGGTGCTGCAGCTCGCACGGCACCTCCCGCACCCGCAGGCCCGCGCGCAGCAGGTCGATCGTCATGGCCGTCTCGACGCCCCAGCCGCGGGCCAGCGGCAGCGCGGCCTCGAACGCGGGCCGGGTCAGGCAGCGCATGCCCGACAGCGGCTGCTGCGGGGACCAGCCCGCGGCGCGCAGGGTGCCGCGCCGGGCGAGACCGACCACGAGGCCGCGCCCGCCGCCCGCGGAGGACTGCCGGGGCAGCACCGCGATGGTCAGGTCGGCCTCGCCGGCCAGCACGGGGCCGGTCAGCGGTGCGGTGCGCGCGGCCGTCTCGGCCAGGTCGGCGTCGACGAACAGCAGCGGGCGCGGGCCGGTCCCCGGCCGGGGGGTGGCGGCCTCGGCCGCCGCGACGGCCCGCGCCCCCGTGAGCATGGCCGCGGCCTTGCCCCGGTTGCGGCGGTGGGCGACGACGAGCGCCCCCGCGTCCCGGGCCCGGCGGGCCGTGTCGTCGCTCGAGCCGTCGTCGACGACCACGACGAGGTCGGCCACGTCGAGGGTGCGCAGCGCCGCCACGGTCCGGGCGATGCGCTCCTCCTCGTCCTTGGCCGGGACGACGACCGCGACGGTGGCCGAGGGGCTGACGCTCCCGGAGGAGCTGGGCGACGACACCCGGGCGAGGCTAGCGGTGCCCGCCCAGGACCCGGAGGGCGAGGACGGTGACGTCGTCGTCGACCTCGACGCCGCGCCCCAGCTCGGCCGTGAGCTCGGCCACGACCCCGGCCGGGCTGCCCCCGGCGCAGCGCGCGAAGACCGCGAGCGCCTCGTCGAGCCCGGCCGTCAGCCCGCGCGCGCGGGTCTCGACGAGCCCGTCGGAGAACACGGCGAGCAGCGCGCCGGCGCCGAGGCGGACGTCGAGGACGTCGGCGCGCTCGTCGCCCGCGACCCCGAGCGGCACCCCCGGCGGCACGTCCAGGTAGCGGCTGCCCCCGGCGTCGGCCAGCAGCGGCGGCAGGTGGCCCGCGCTCGCGGCGAGCAGGCGGCCGTCGGCGGACAGCAGCCCGTAGAAGAGGGTCACGAGGTCGTCGGTGCTTGACAGGGCGAAGCACTGGTCGAGACCGCGCAGGACGGCGGAGGGCTGCGGGTCGATGAGCGCGAGCGTGCGCACCTGGGTGCGCACCTCCCCCATCGCCGTGGCCGCGCGGGCGCCGCGGCCCATGACGTCGCCCAGGACGACGGCCACGAGGTCGTCGTCGAGGGCGATGATCTCCGCCCAGTCGCCGCCGACCTCGCTGCCGACGCTGGTGGCGGTCAGGCGGTGGGCGTGCAGCCACTCGACCGCGGGCAGCGGGCCGGGCTGCAGGGCCTCCTGCAGCACCGAGGCCGTGCTGCGCTCGGCGTCCAGGAGCAGCTGGCGCTCCAGCGCGCTCGCCGACTGGCGGGCGAACGCCCGCAGGAACTCGCGCTCGGCGGCGTCGTCGGGCTGCGGCTCGTCGAAGGACAGCAGCAGGACGCCGACCTGGCGCGGGCGCGAGCACAGCGGCAGCAGCGCCCAGGCGACCTCCCCGCGGTCGACGGCCTCGGCGAAGGCCTCGGGGGCCCAGTGGGTGCGGCCGTCCCCCACGTACTGCTGGGTCAGGAAGGCCCCGCCCGCCGCCTCGAGCCCCTCGACGACGGTGAGGTGCTGCGCGCCCGACCACGGCATCGCGGACAGCGGCTGGCGGCCGGCGCCGCGCTGCCACGTGTGCAGCGGGACCTCCGCGGCCGAGGGGTCGGCGGGCAGCATCGTCACCGCGGCGCGCACGGCCTCGGCGCCGTCGACGGCGGCGGCCAGCACGGCCGCCACGACGTCGTCGTGCGTGTGCACCGAGGCCAGGGAGCTCGTGAGGGCCTGCAGCGTCCGGGTCCGGCGCTCGGCGCGCACGCGCTCCGTGACGTCGACGGCGGAGCCGATCCACTCCTGCACCGGGCCCTGCGGGCCCGTGGCCTCGTCGCGCACGGGGACGGCCGACGTGGAGATCCAGCGCCAGCCGCCGGGGGTGCGCAGGCGCAGCGTGTAGCTGACGCGCGTGCCCTCGACGGCGGCGCGGTTCCACTTCTCGACGACGGCGGGCAGGTCGTCGGGGTGCACGTCCTCCCGCCAGGCCACGGGCATGACCGGGCCCACGCGCCCGGTCAGGGCGCGCCAGCCCGGCAGGTCGCTCGTGAGCCCGACGCCGGGCTCGGCCGTGAAGACGTCCAGGCTCCCGGCCTCGGCCAGGGTGCGGTAGCGCTGCTCGGAGCGGGCGGCGGCCTGGACGGCGTCGCGCGCCGTGTCCAGCAGCCGGGCGCGCTCGACGGCGAGGGCGCACTGCCCGGCCAGCGCGGTGGCGAACTCGAGCTCCAGGTCGTCGAGCGAGCCGGGCCGGTCGAAGCCCAGGCGCAGGACGCCGACGACCCGGTCGCGCGCCGTCAGGGGCACCATGGCCCAGGACAGCTCGCCCATGCCGGTGGCGAGGGCGTTCAGCGGGTGGTGGAAGCGCCGGTCCAGCTCCTCCACCGAGCGCAGGAGCACGGGGCGGCCGCTGCGGACGGCCTCGGCGCTGGGGGTCGAGGAGGCCGCGGGGACGGCGTGGCCCACGCCGTAGGGGTCGCCGCCCAGCTCCCCGACCGGTTGCGGGACGAGCAGGTCCGCGTCGACGTCGTGCAGCGACACCCCGCACGTGTGGGTGCCGAGGACGGTGTGAGCGGCGCGCAGGACGGCGGCGACGGCGCCGGGCACGTCCAGGGCGGCGGCCAGCTCGGTGGCGGTGCGCTGCAGGAGGTGGACGTGGAGGGCGCCGGTGGGGGCGGGCGCCGACCTCGGGTCCATCCGTCGCCGCTCCGTCCCGTCACGTGCACATCCGGTGACGCGCAGTAGTGGCGAGACGATAGCAAGCGGTGCCGCCGCGCGGCAGCCCGTTCTCGGGCTCTGGGCCGGACGGGTGACGCGCCGGAGTCCCGAGGGGGCTGGTCGGGGAGAGGCCGGGTCAGTGCGGGTGGCGCCGCGTGGGCCCGCCGAAGGACGCCCAGACCGTCCGCGTGAGGTCCTGCAGGTCCTCCACCACGCCCCACTCGTCGGCCAGGCCCTCGACGATGCGCAGGCCCCGCCCCGAGGTCGCGGAGGAGTCGGCGTCGCGCGGCTGGACGCCGCGGCCCGGTGAGCCCCCGTCCGTCACGGCGATCTCCACGTGCGGCTCGGCGTCGGCGGCCACCTCGCACTGGACGTGGATGCCGCCGTCGCCCAGGGGCCGGGCGTGCCGCACGGCGTTGCCGACGATCTCCGACAGGACGATCTCGATCTCGGCCTTCGCCGTCTCGTCCAGACCGGCCCCGTCCAGCACCCTGCGCAGCACGTGGCGGGCGCGGGGCACCGACGCGGCGTCGTGAGCGAAGGAGGCCCAGTGGGTCGCCGGCACGGTGCGGGGGCCCGTGCGCATCCAGGTCTCCTCTGACAGTGGGACCAGTGGTGTGGTGAGCATGACAGTGAACGGGGTACCCGAGCCGGGCACAGGTCAAACACGCACCCAGGTACACGCTCGGCCACCGGTGTTGATCGCTGAGCGACGACCCTGCTCGCGCCGGCCGCGCGAGCCCCTCCCAGGCGGGTCCGGCGGCAACAGCGCGGAAACACGTCCGTCACCGCGCGGCAGCCGGTGTGACGCGCTCGTGAACTCCTCCGCCCGGACCTGCCGCGCCCCGCGGGCGCGTGCCACGGTGCTGGCGGAGGTGCACATGAAGCTGCCGGTGCAGACCTGGTTCGACCGGTCGACGTCGCGTGCGCGGGACTGGCCGATCGAGCGCCTGCGCGCGCAGAAGGCCGGGACGCGCGTCAGCGTGGTCCTGCCCGCGCTGGACGAGGAGGCCACCGTCGGCCGGGTCGTGGGCATGGCCCGGCGGCTCGCGGAGGACACCGGGCTCGTCGACGAGGTCGTCGTCATGGACTCCGGCTCGCGCGACGCCACCGCGGAGGTGGCCGAGGCCGCCGGGGCCGTCGTGCACCACCGCGACGACGTGCTGCCCGAGGAGGGCTCGCGCGCCGGCAAGGGCGAGGTGCTGTGGAAGTCGCTGGCCGTCACGACGGGCGACGTCGTCGTCTTCGTCGACGCGGACCTGCTGGACCCGCAGCCCCAGCTGATCACGGGGCTGCTCGGTCCCCTGCTGCACGACCCGGGCGTGGAGCTGGTCAAGGGCTGCTACGACCGCCCCCTGAAGGGCTCGGGCGAGACGTCCGGCGGCCGCGTCACCGAGCTCGTCGCCCGGCCGCTCATCAGCACCTTCTACCCGGAGCTCGCCGGCGTCGTGCAGCCGCTGGCCGGCGAGTACGCGGGACGGCGGCGGCTGCTGGAGGCGATCCCGTTCTGCGGCGGCTACGGCGTCGAGATCGCGATGCTCATCGACACGCTGGAGCTGCGGGGCCTCGGGGCGATCGCCCAGGTCGACCTCGGGCGCCGCCAGCACAGCCACCAGGACACGGCCGCGCTGGGCCGGATGGCCGCGCACATCACCCACGTGGTGCACCGGCGCGCGGGCGTCGCCGACCGCGACGCCGCCCCCTCGATCACGCAGTTCGCGCGCGACGGCTACGGCCACTACGCCCCCGTGACGCACACGGTGGACGTGGTCGAGCGCCCGCCCATGCTGAGCGTCGACGCCTACCGGCACCGCACGGCGAAGGTGTCCTGACCGCGGCGGTGGCCACCCTCAGATGACGGCGGGCTCCTGGCCGTTCTCGGACACCATCGCGCCGCCGGCAGCGGCCCACGCCTGCATGCCGCCCTCGACGTTGACGACGTCGTAGCCGTTGCCCTGCAGCCACTCCCCGGCCCGCTGCGAGCGGCCGCCGCCCCGGCAGACGATGTGGAGGCGGCCCTCAGGCAGCTCCCCGAGGCGCTGCGGGACCTGCGCGAGCGGGACGTGCAGGGCGCCGGGCAGGTGCCCGGCCTCCCACTCGTCGTCCTCGCGCACGTCGAGGACCTGCGCGTCGGCGGGGAGGGCGGGGGCGGGGACCGCGGGCAGCTCGGGCACGGCGCCACCGTAGGACACCGCGGCGCCGGGCACCGCGCCGCAGGGCACCACCACGCAGCGTTGACGCCCCGTGGCGGCGAGGACATGCTCGGCGGGCGTCCGCAGCCCGCGGCTCCAGCCCCGGGGACGGGCCGACGGGGAGGACGTCGTGACCGGAGCGGACCAGCCGTACCCCCTGCGCCCGGTGGCCGCCTGCGACCTGACCATGAAGGGCGGCGTCACGAGCGGGGTCGTCTACCCCGCGGCCGTCGCGCGGCTCGCCCGCACCTACCGCTTCGTCAACGTGGGCGGGGCGTCCGCCGGCGCCATCGCGGCCGCCCTGACCGCGGCCGCGGAGCACGCGCGGGCCCAGGGGGACGCGACGGGCTACGACCGCCTCGAGCGGGTGTCGGCGGAGCTGGCCGGGTCCGCGCCCGCAGGTGGCGCGGGTGCGGCGACGGGGCTGCTCGCCCTCTTCCAGCCCGAGGCGCGGACCCGGCCCCTGTTCGGGGTGCTGCGCGCCGCGCTGGACGCCGTCGCAGCCCGTCGCGCGGCCCCCGGTGCCCCCCGCGACCCGGCCGTGGTGCCCTGGGGGCGGACCCTGCGCCGCGCCCTGCGCGAGGAGGTCACGTCGGCGGCGGGGTGGTGGCGCTGCGCCCTGCCGGTCGTCCCCGGCGTCGTGGTGACCGCCCTCGCGCTCTCCGACCTGCGGGTCCTCGGCGGCGTGCTCGGGTCGGCGCTCGCGCTCGCCGTCGTCGCGGCCGCCGCCCTGCGCCGCCGGCGCGCCGTCCTGGTGCCCGTGGCCGTCCTGGCCGCCGTCGCGGTGGTCGCGCTGCTCGCCGGGAGCGACGACGTCCGGTCGGTGCTGGCCGGGGTGCTGGGCCTGGTCCTCGTCGTGCTCGGGGCGGTGGCGGGCGTCGGGTGGGCGCTGGCCCACCGGGCGCTGCACGAGGTCCCGGCGAACGCGTTCGGGCTCGTGGGGGGGATGGGCGGCGACGCGCCGCAGCCGGCCCTGACCCCCTGGCTGACCCGGCGCCTCGACGAGATCGCCGGGCGCGGCCCGCAGGACGGGCCGCTGACCTTCGCCCACCTGTGGGGCGCGCGGACCCCCGCCGAGAAGGAGCGCCTGCTGCGCGACCGCGGCGCGCGCCGCGTCAACCTCGAGGTGATGACCACGGACCTGGCGCAGGGGCGACCGCGGCGGCTGCCCCTGCTGCACGTCGGCACCGACGCGGAGGAGCACCTGTTCTTCGCCGTCGAGGAGTTCCGCCACCTGTTCCCCGCCGACGTGCTGACCGCGCTCGTGGACGCGGAGGAGACGGCCCTGCCCCCGCTCGTCGCGGGCCTCGACGACGTCGTCGCGGTCCTGGCCGCGGCGCAGGGGCTGCGGCGGCTGCCCCGCGCGGACCTGCCCGTGGTCGTGGCGGCCCGGATGAGCCTGAGCTTCCCGGGCCTCATCAGCGCCCTGCCCCTGCACGACCTCGACGTCGCGTCGGCGGCGAACACCGCGGCCGCGGCGGCCTGGGCGTCCTGGCTGGCGCAGCGCCGCGCCGCGGAGGTGCCGACGAGCGCGCAGGACGTGCTCGCCCACGCCGCGACGCCGGGCGTCCCCCGGCCGGAGCTGCGGCGCAGCTGGATCTCCGACGGCGGCATCACGTCGAACATGCCCCTGCACTTCTTCGACGCCGCCCTGCCCACCCGGCCGAGCTTCGCGATCAACCTGCAGGCGCGGCAGCCCGGCGAGCCGCGCGTGACCCTGCCCCGGGGCGCCGACGGGGGCGGGGTGCGGGTGCGCGACGGGTTCGCCGACGACCCGGTGCCGGCGCTGGCCCCCTTCGTGGCCGCGATCGCCCGGACCATGCAGAACTGGGTCGACAACGAGCAGATGCGGATGCCGGGCTACCGCGAGCGCATCGTCTCCGTGCACCTGGACGCCGGCGAGGGCGGGCTGAACCTCGCCATGCCCGGGGCCCTGATCCGCACGCTGGGCGAGGCGGGCCGCGAGGCGGCCGACGTGCTGATCGCCCGCTACCACGACGCCGGGGCGCCCGGCTGGGTCGACCAGCGGTGGATCCGCTACCGGTCGCTGGCGGCGATGCTGGAGCGGCTGTTCGCGACCGTGGCGCGCACGGCCGACCTGGACGACCCGGCCACGAGCGCCCCGACGTACGACGAGATGGTCCGCGGCGCCGCCCCGGCCGACGTGTGCCCGCTGACCCCCGCGCAGCAGGCGTGGGCGACGGTGCGGGCCGCGGAGCTCGTCGCGCTCGCGCGGACGTGGCCCGACGCCGTCGCGACCCCCGACGGGACGGTCCGCGGGTCCTTCACCGACGGGGAGCCGACGCCCGTGCCGCAGTGGCGCGCGCAGCCGGAGCTCTGACGGCCCGGCCTCCGACGAACGGGCCTCAGCCGTCGAGCGTCTCGATCGTCGCGCCCGTCGCGAACGAGCCGTCGGTGAGGACGTCGGCCCGCAGGCCGCCGCGGTGGATCAGCCCGCGCAGCGCCCCGGGGGCGGTGAGCCGCTCGAGGTGGATGCACGGCTCGCAGAGCCGCTGCCCGAGCAGCTCCACCTCGCCGATGCGGAAGCGCCGCCCGACGAGGGCGCCGAGGTCGATCCCGCGCGTGACGACGTTGCGGCGCGCGTCGGCGTAGGCGACGTCGACGCCGTCGCCGGCCAGGGCGTCGAGGGCCTCCGCCTCGACCAGCGTGACGTCGTAGCCGCGCGTGCCCCGGCGGGTCGGGGTGAAGGTGCCGGCGTGGCGGGCGTAGCGGTCCCCGTCGAGACCGTGCCCGGCCAGGGCGCGGGCGCTCGCGACCTGCCGCATGGGGGCGGTCGCCTCGTCGGCCACCGCGATCACCTCGACGCGCCCGCGCAGGACGCTGCGGTCGCCCACCGGGGTCGCGGCCGCGGCCGGGTCGAGCGCGGCCAGGACGTAGCCCCGGTCCAGGCGCAGGTCCGCGGCCGCGCGGCCCAGCAGCGCGGGCCGGCCGGGGCTCAGGACGACGCCCGGCGGGGTGCCGAACAGCAGCGCGGCCGCGGGCTCGTCGCCGCCGTCGGCGGTCACCCCGATCCAGTAGCCGGGCATCGTGAAGCCCGTGGGGGCGGCGACCTCGACGAGGCCCAGGCCGGTGGCGGCCAGCGCGCCGCGCCAGTGCCGCACCGCCTCGGCGAAGCCGGTCGCGCCCTCGGGGGCGGGCGGCAGCCCGGCCTCGGTCACCGAGGCCAGGCAGGCGGCGAACGAGCGCTCCAGCAGGGACTCCCCCGCCGCGGCGGGCAGGTCGACCTCGATCACAGCGGGTCCTCTCGTCGGGGGTCCGGGGAGTCCAGGGTGGCGCTACCGGGCGGCCAGGAGCAGGGACGCGGCCAGGGCGAGCATGACGACCGCGATGAGCGCGTCCAGGACCCGCCAGGCGGCGGGGCGGGCGAAGAGCGGGCGCAGCAGCGCGGCGCCGTGGCCCAGGGCGGTGAACCACAGGGCGCTGCCCAGCGCGGCCCCCGCGGCGAAGCTCCACTGCCGTCCGGGGTGGTTCTGCGCGATCGAGCCCAGCAGCACCACGGTGTCGAGGTAGACGTGCGGGTTCAGCCAGGTCAGCGCGAGCGTCGTGGCGAGGGTGGCCGCGACCGACGCGGGCGCCGGGCCGGCGCCGGGGTCGAGCGCCTGCGGCCGCAGCGCGCGGCGAGCGGCCAGGACGCCGTAGGTGAGCAGGAAGGCCGCGCCGCCGACGCGGACGACGTCCAGGACGCCGGGGTGGCGGCGCACGACCGCCCCCGCACCCTCCACCCCCGCGGCGATGAGGACGGCGTCGGAGAGCACGCACACGAGCACGACGAGCCCGACCCGCTGCCCGCGCAGGCCCTGACGCAGGACGAAGGCGTTCTGCGAGCCGATCGCCACGATGAGGGAGAGCCCGAGCCCGAGGCCGGCTGCGGCGGCGAGGAGGTCGGGCACGTCGCGACCCTAGGGACGCCTGAGAGGCGAAGGGAAGCTCGTGTCCGGCTGGGCCTGGGCTGGGGGATGCTGCCCGACCTGCAGCTCGCGGACCTGCGGTCCGGAGGTCCGGCCGTCGCGGGTGCCCTGGTCGAGGTCGAGCCGGGCGCCACGAGCGACGTGACCCTGCACTGGCAGCAGTGGACGCTGCGCTCGGCGTCCCTGGACCGGGTGGCCGCGGCGATCACGGGCGCCGCCCCGCGCCACCTCGTCGCCCCCTCCTGACGCCCCGGCCTGACGCGCCTCAGCCCACCAGCGACGACGGCCGGGCGGCGAGGCCGCGGCCGGCGGCGCGCTGCCCGACGACGAGCGCC
>Ga0160429_1001751_pt1 | contig 11711 bp, 13 predicted proteins | sample SolpanmetagenomR_FD_108199 | JGI IMG/M metagenome (GOLD analysis project Ga0160429, IMG submission 108199) | Solar panel surface microbial communities from Lawrence Berkeley National Laboratory, California, USA - R | ecosystem: Engineered > Built environment > Solar panel > Unclassified ... | reverse complement strand
CTCTTATGACTGGGCATAATATTTGATTATTAACAACAGAATTATGATGTCATACAACATATTTGGACTTCTGACCAGCACTGTCTGTCAATTGTTCAGATGTTGATCCAATGGGATTAATGAGGATACCGTATACGGCACCATTACCTCATCCAAGAATCTTTCCTACTACAGCTTCGGATCTCAAAGGTTCTATTGAGGCATTGTCTGACTTCTTGACAAAGTCGACTGGCAGAGAGAAATCCAATAATACGCTTGTGCTTACAGGTGCTGGTATCTCCGTTGCTTCCGGATTGGCCGACTATCGTGGGACAAAGGGAACGTACACTCTAAACAAAACCTACCGACCAGTATACTATCATGAATTTTGCGAAAGCCACGAAGCTAGAAAGCGATATTGGGCTCGGAGCTTTCTGGGCTGGACTAACTTATCACGAGCAAAACCGAACTCTACACACACGGCTATTAAGCAGCTTGGCGATCTAGGCCTAATTCATCAAGTAATAACGCAGAATGTTGATTCCTTCCATAACCTGGCGCATCCAGAGGTTCCAGTAATCGAACTTCATGGGTATTTACGAACAGTAGTGTGTATTTCGTGCCGTAAAGAATATGATCGACGTGAGTTTCAAAAAGACTTGATTGGTTTAAATCCAGCTTGGGCGGAATTCCTCGAAAGAATGTTGAGTTCTGGAGCCTTGACGACTGAAAATCCAGACGAAAGACGGATGAAAGGATTAAAAACCAATCCTGATGGTGACGTCGACGTGCCAGGAGTTGAATATTCTACTTTCCTATACCCTCCTTGTCCATCATGTCGGTCAAATCCGCCAAGATTGCCAGATGGGTCGCAAGGTATTGTTAGAACCGATGAGAGAGGCGGATGGGACAGGTCATCTACGGCTGGGATTTTGAAGCCCAACGTCGTCATGTTCGGAGAATCTATCCCAGCGGTTGTCAAAGAAGCAGCGGAGAAGGCCATTGACGACACCAGCCGTGTACTGGTTTTAGGTTCTTCACTCGCGACATATTCAGCGTGGCGCCTGATTAAACGGGCAAAGGAACGCAGGTTACCGATTGGCATAATCAATATTGGTGGTGTCAGAGGTGAAGAACACTTTTATGATGATGATATCATGCAGAACTCAACCACTGGAGCGAATGGATTTCGCTGTGCTCAATCTGTGGAAGATATTCTGCCAGAAGTAGCCAACCTGATTGGAAATGGAGCAAAGATGGTGTAAAACTGGAGTGGTCTAGGCTGGTATCAACGTAGAATGCCGTTGCGTGACTGTTGACACTTCCCCGTTGAAGCTTAGAATGTTATTGTACTTTATATACATGGCCATAGCGCATCGCAATTCTATATCGTATCGGGCCAGTAAGTAAAAAGAGGTCGTTGCTTAGGCAAAGTCTTCACGTCGTTTCCAATCATCGAAGTATCGTCGAAGCCGTTGTCCGTAAGTCATACTCATTAGCAAGGCATTTGCGCTTTGACGTAATGATAATCGTTATCTGCAGTTTTATCATACAAAAGACGTGTTTAGCTTCTACGTTCCCCAGTATTTCGAAATTCTGGGGTAGAATCGGCAACGACACCATCGCCCTCAGCAACGGGACTCGACAGAGGTTACCTTCCCTCATCGATTTTTAGCACGACCAAACCCCTCTACTCGATACCTCTACTCGATATATGTCTAATCATTCTTTATGATTACTGCTAGCCAAATATCTTAATATCAAATCCGACGTAGCACCATCATTCTTGTATTTCCGATCATTGTACGCATTTCGCAAAGATAATAGAAACGTCGAAAGGCAGCCAAACGTATCAGCAAAGAAGGTGCTCTAAATCATACACTTGTCAAGGCTGCTTGCTTATATCATTGTTTGAGAAAGCGTCTTTCCTTTATCATTTTGGTTCACTTCTTTGCGCAATGCAAGTTGTACTGCAGATCTGAGGAAACCAGAAAGATAGAGCGCAAGGGCGCTTGTTTACAAAATGGAAATCGGTAAATGCCAGGTCATATATCTTGACCGAAGGGTCCGAAATACAACACTTGTTGCAAAGAATGAATTGAAATCATTTCTTGAAAGTCACGAATTCACCACAAGCGGCACTGCTCTTGATCGACAGATTGTTACGCAGAACCTCGAGTCGCTACTTGGAACATTTAATGATGGTAAGTCTAACGTATAGAGTACCTCCTGATTATCTAGGCTGATCAATAATTGTAGCCTATTTATGCGCCGATGGACAATCTTGTTTGAAACGACTAGCACAGTTCGATGAAACTCCACCTCAAGTTCCTATCATTCTTCTTATAGATGTACCTGACAATGATGAATCACATATTATTTCACCACTTGCATCAAATCCAGTTGTCAAAGTACCTGGTCTCGAAAAGAATGAGCCGTTTGATCTGTATGGAATACATATGCTCTCTCATATTTGTAGCAGTATACAACAACGATCCATGTCTCGGTTAGTCGTACCGGTTGCGGTGACGGTGAATTCAGAAGCAGCTAGAGCGGCATTGGAAGAAGAACCATCATTGTGGGCTCTTTCTAAATGTTCACCCGACTCTGTTCGAGGCATCAAATATCTTGATATCGGTGCTGTTGACGTCTTGACAAGTCCATTATCTGCAGATCGTGTACATGGATTGACTGTACATGCCTATCGAATATTTAAAGATCACATGAAGGAAGATACAAGCTCTTTACTAACCAAGAGGAATAGAAAGCTTTCATGGATAGGTGTTGACGAAGAGCGTCCATTTGCATATTTGCGCGAAGCAATGGTTTCTGGCCTAATGGTTGGGATATGTAACCCTGAGACGATCAACGATATATTCGATCCGAAGTACGTTTAAAAGCAATTTTATGCTGTATGAAAGTGGAATAACATGAATAAATATAGTGATCTTAAATTAGAAGACTCTCGCATAAGTATTGTTGAGAATGCTGTCGGTCAATGGTCATTTTCAGCGCATGATTTTACAAGCGATGAACTTGTTCATGCAGCACGTGTAATACTGCGGCACGCTTTACAAATTGAAGAATTGTCCAAATGGAGACTCAATTTAGGTATACTTCATCTCAATCACTTATTCTTCTCCACCGGATTATTCTAATTTCAATTATCTAGATGAATTGACAATCTTCGTAATGGCATGTCGCAAAAACTACAACGATTTTGTGTTATATCACAACTTTCGCCATGTCGTTGATGTATTACAAGCAATCTTTTATTTTTTGCTCCGTATAGGGTTACTACCACCATACCAAGTTGCAGGCAATCCTGCAGCAAAGCCAGGTAACGCCGTGGCAGCAGTCTTACAGCCGTTTGATGCCTTGACTCTCCTCGTGGCTGCTCTAGGTCATGATGTCGGCCATCCTGGTGTTAATAACGCTTTTTTAGTCGCACTGAACGCACCTCTTGCTCAACTATATAACGACATATCAGTTTTGGAAGCCTTCCACTGTGCTGCATACTCGCAAATACTTCGACGCTACTGGCCGTCTGCATTTGGAGACATTCGCATGCGTAAACTTATGATCAGTTCTATTCTAGCTACAGATATGAGTTTGCATTTTAAATACATGGCAGAAATGGGTTCATTACAAGAAAAAATAGCTGCAGCCCAATCAACAGCAGATGGTTGGGTTCCAAAGGTTACAGATGAGACGAGAGATCTAGTATGTGGCCTTCTTATAAAATGTGCAGATATTAGTAATGTGGTAAGTATAAGTTATTTCCATTAATTTATGTTACAGCTTTGACAATTTCTAGGCTCGAAAATACGCCTGTGCCGCTCAATGGGCTCGAGTGCTGACGGATGAGTTTGCAAATCAGGGCGCAATGGAAAAGGATCTAGAGTTGCCAACTTGCTTGTTTGGAGGCCCACCTGATCCGAACGATTTTCTAAAGCTAGCAGAATCACAACTAGGATTCATGAATATCTTCGCTCGTCCTTTATTTGAAGGAGTATCTGCAGTATTACCAGAGATGCGCTTTGCTTTGGCTGAACTTGCTACAAACAAGGCAATTTGGTTAGAAAGAATCGAGGCGGAAAATAGTCGTAAGATGTCATTCATACGTGGTCCATTGTCACCACTTGCAAGGAGTATCACCACCCCAAGTGACACTGACTCGATTGATCAACGCGAGAGGTTATCACCAAATCCTAGCGATTCTGATTCAGGCGCAAATTCCAAAGCCACTCCTTTTTCTAATCATAATCATAACCCGAACCAAAACCAGACAAGTGCTTCACAACATGGTCTAGACTCCAACACTCTTGAAACTTTGGATGAAAATGAGGTGATTACAACTCTTCATACGCCTGGTGAGTAAGAATCATTTCATTTTTCCCTAGTGGGCGTTATTTCAAATAAGCCCAATCTGACGAATGTAGACTGACTTGATTGCCTTTTTCCAAATTAAAGTGGCCGAACTTGGTAAAGAATTACAGAATGATCGACGACACTCGAGTGTATATAGCGATAACGATGAGTCAAGACTGACGCCTCGTCGAGGAAGTCATGATGCTACTTTGGCGACAACTATTTATGTTCAAACTCGAAATTCTCCGGCTGCACAAGATATGCTCGATATATCAGCCCCAGTCTCACCAAGCAAACATGATTTCAATGCCACTACGACCAAGACTGATGTGAAAGATATGAAACATCCTTCCATGGAACGAAAAGTTTCATTGCAAAGCCCGTATCAGATTTCAGACACGTCTGCTACTTATAAACATGGTAATAAAAGCGAGGAATTTTCTATAGTAAAGACAACACCAATGTCATTTTCTGGCGTTAAGAAATTACAAACAATGTCAGTTTATGGACCTGATGTATTAGCTAGAGCAACTGCAACACCTAGTAAGAATAGTGTCAGAACTAATGTCACAAGCAGCGGAAGCGATGAAGAGCGAAGTAGCAATTTCTATCCCGATCTGCGGTCAAGCCGATCGCAGAGCAAATTACGAAGTTTACAATTTTGGAAGAAGAAATCAACCAGAAATGATGAGTCTGAATCGGAGCAAGTTTCGTGAATGTTGGGTGGAAGCAACTAGTAATTATTGATTGTACATATTTTTGTCTCTGTTGATATCAACAAGCAGTCATTTTGATCTCTTGATTTTTGGGCTGCAGATATTATAACGCGGAGGGACGTAAATGGGTATTTATATGCATAGATAGGACATAACAAGTCAGCGTCGTGGCGTTTGGAAAATGATATCGCATTTTATTGATTTGTATGTAAAAACTTCTTTTCTGTTTAACTTACGTCATTGTCAACTCTATGTCATGGTCAGGATGGCCAGTCGTTCTTGTCCTTTGTCATTGTCAAGGACGTAAGCCTCTAACATTTGGTACTTTTAATATTATGAGTATAAATGCCAAAATTCTATACATCGATAGCCAGGCCTAGCCATGATAGAGAGTCAAATCTCACCAACATATCATCATAAATTTAATCATATAACTTATGCAGTATTACTTTACAGTATACCATGATGAGTTCAATACCTTTATCTCCCGTCAATAATCTCAATAACCAAAGAATATACTCAAAACGTCCTACTAGAACACGTCGCCCTTCCTATGCGAGTGCTAGTTCCTTTGACTCACAACGACGAAGATCCAGCCTTTCTGGTCACCGACTGTCAATAACTTCTCACAACTCAAGTGATCTTTCACCAGGCAATGACCATAGAAATAGAGTCGTCAGTGGTGCCGGTACTCTAGCAGATGAATTAGATTCTGAAGATGAAGATGACGATAACGAGTGGAACAATGATGGAGAAGATGATACGGAAAATATAGTTGAGCAGGAAGATAGCAGCGTGTATGAAGCAAACGTCAACGACTTTATGGGCTTGAAAGACAGTGGTATTGGTGTAGAAAATAAACAATCAGACCCAGCACCAGAACTTCAAATAACTATGGTATCAAAGGAGCAAGACTTGAAGATAGACGACGAATCGTTTTCCCGCGAGTTGGAGATAGCGCTCAAAGATATTGCAGATCTGGTAAATGGCGACAAGTTCTCACCTGTAGATACTACTCATAGAACTGTGACGGCTTTACGAGAACTCAATAATCAACAAACTTTGGATACATTAGTGCATCGTCTCAATACATCCATCAAGAGTATTTCTACTCATATGGTCACACATACAAAAGCACTTCAAACAGCATCATCAACTATACTCGGATCTGTGATGTCTATAAATACCCTTGATATAATTACTATAGAAGTTTTATCAGATCTATATGTAAATCTAAACAAAGCTCTTCCTTTTCCAGATTCATCCGTTTTACAACAAATACATCGACTTTATCGAGACACTATAGATTTACAAAATACACTTAGTTCACTTCTAGATTCAATTCAACTAGATAAACAAATGCTAGTATCTGCGACAAGATGTCTGAAAGTAGTCTCAAGCATGGTTTCGGAATTACAACGAGAGCATATCTTGATGGAAAATGGGAGAAATTATTTAGATCATGAAGGTTGGAATGAGAAAATAGGCCAAAGATGGTGTGCTTTACAATGCAGAGAGGTTGTCAATGGGTTTGAGAAGGCTTGCGATGTGATCAAAGGTGATTTTGAGAAATTGATAATGGCATGAGATTATAAATTTGTATTATGTTATTGCATAGCGTGAAAGTCACTTTTATTTTTGGAGCAGAAATACCGCGACGATACCCGAAAGAGTGTAGATAGTGTCATGATGACTGTTTTAAATTGATACGCACAAAAGTCCTTTATTGATTCGGGTGTTATCTTGATGATAGCCTTCATCATAGTGCTGGTGGGACAAGTGAATTGACGACATAAGATTACGTCATACTAAATTTGGTTAGACCTTAACTTAACTCACCTTACCAACTTACATTGTCTACTCCTCAAACACCCTTACGTATCAATGACAGTCATATAATGGACACGCCTGAAGAATCACAAGTAGCTGCCACTGAAAGAGTGCAAAGTAAAATTCTTGTCACAGGTCAGTCTCTAGTCCGACGTATTCACTGATCCAAATTTAAAAAATACAATCTATAGATTTACCAAAATTCGACCTTGAAAGTTACATTTCAAATTACACCGGACCTACAAAGCTACTCAGACTTGAAAAAATAACACGCTCATGTCCTGGCTTAGCCATTGATGCCCTTCGAATTGCCATACCGGAAACAAAACAAACCAAGAATACAGAATTTCATATCAATCTCACCTCATTATTATATGAACTTGACAAGGTAGATCCAATAGGAGTTACCGATGTAAACTGGGTAGAAGGTAAAAAGAAAGAGAATAAGCGTGAGGTAGAGAGATTGGAAAATGAATTAAAAGGCTATAAGAATAATTTGATAAAAGAGAGTATACGTGTAGGTTTACCATTGAGATTTTACCGTTGATTTCAGTCATTGATTAGTGTTAGATGGGTCAAGAAGATTTAGGTCAGCATTATTCAGACATGGGCGATTACGATAATGCACAAAAATCATACCAAAAAATGCGAGAATATTGCAATACGATCAAACAAGCAGCAGATATGACCCTCAAAATAATATATACATCTATATTATCATCACAATGGCTCAAAGCCCAATCATTCTGTCACAAGTTATTCATACCTTCTACTAAACCAGAAGAGGGTTCGAAATATAATGCAGTATTACAAGTTAGTTTGGGGTTGGCTTGTCTTGGAAATAAAGACTATAAAGCTGCAGCAGAGGCATTTCTGCGAATCACTGGATATCACAGTCAAGGGTTCGTTGTTAGTGGTATCGATTTCTCAACTCAAGTCGCTACACCGAATGATATTGCAATTTATGCAGGACTTTGTGCTTTGGCAACTATGGATCGTGATCAACTTCGGTCAAAATTCATTGATAATAGGGAATTTTCACCTCTACTTGAATTAGAACCGCACATTCGAAGGGCTATCACATCCTTTTGTGATGCTAAATATTTTGCATGTCTCGACATTTTAGATTCTTATCGATCGGATTATCTTCTAGACATCTATCTTGGTTCACATGTCGATCGTATTTATAACATGATTCGGACAAAGTCTATCATGCAATACTTTATTCCATTTTCTCATGTTCGGATATCTGATCTTGCTGCCATCTTTCCTCCGCGAAATACAAATGGCGAAACTAATAGTCCCGCAACTCAAGATCCTCAACAGATAATGATGAAAGAATTGGTAGGCATGATTCGTTCAGGCGATTTAGATGCTCGGATAGATGCAGAGCATAATCTTCTCCTTGCCTGTACGCATGACCTTCATGCAGAGACTAATGCCGCTGTAATACAGACCGCTCTTGATATAGAAGCAAGTCTGAAACTGAAACTTCACAAATTAAATTTACGTCTAGCAGATATGGAGCTGAGAGATGTGAAAGGTGACGGCAAATAATGGAGGTTCATCAAGTTATCATCATGACGATCTTCTATAAAAAGGCAGGAATTAGTGGGGCAATCAGTAGATCTACTAGCTCAAAGAGTAATGGAACAACGACAATTAATGAGAATACAAAGTATAATATTAGCATAGCGATATCCCCAATCAAGCGTTGATTCCCTCATTACCTAGTACTTTATATCAAAGACAATACACAGATAATGAAGAGGATACAGCTCAGTGAACCCAAGAAACATGGCGAGTAAACTATAAAGTTGGGTTTCGCCGAGCTGTACCACCCAATAATCATGCAGCTTGTAACCTGAAACATGGTACGATCAAACTCTAATACAAGTCCACCAGATTTGAAAATGATAATGTCAGAGCTCCGTCCGCTTTGTTCTAAATCCCTGCACAACACAATTATCATTATCAGGTACAAGATGTATGACTGATTTCAAAATGTAGTTCCAGATTCCAAGTTTTTTTTTCCTTTTCTCATTTCTCATTCATCATTTCTTTAATTGGAATTATATGTTCTCGAATACGGTAATATTTCACGTAATATTATGAACCTACACAAGAAATGAAGAATTCTTTCTTTTCACGAGCCGCATCAACTTTCTCACCCTTACCAGACCTAAAAAAAGACACAGTCTGTCCCGATTTCTTGGATTACCTCGCTATACAAAATGTTCTAAGTCTATATTGCGTCGCTGTAGATTCTAAAAGCTACAATTTACTAGAAGAAGTATTTACTGATGACGTAGTGGCCGAATATGAGTTCTCGTCTTTGAGAGGAGTCGATGAGGTAGTGAGAAGTATTGCTTCAAGGTTGGTATTATAATTAATCAGAAGATATAAATTGATCTCTAACATTCTTGTCTACTATATAGGTTAACGACAGCGACAACACATCATGCCCTTTCAACACAACATATCAATTTCCCTCCTCCAAACCGATTAACGAATCCTCGTCCTTCTTCATCTTCTACATCAAACGACGTACCTTTATACAATAACAATACCTACAACACTACTAAAGGAGAAGAAAAGAGAAACAAGGATAAAAGAGGAGACGTAAGAAATAAACCCAATCGAGCATGCGTCATGACCTATTTCACAATCACCTATTTTGGTAAACCGCCTGAAAAAGAAGGATTAATGTTGACGGTCCATGGAAAATATATAGATGAACTCGTAAAGATGGAAAGTGAGGCTTCAAAAGAGACTGGAGTGGATGGACAATGGAGGATATGTAAGAGAGAAGTGAAGATTATAGGCTGTTATGGTGACGAGGAGATTAAAAGGGATTGCTGTCTTTGAGCTCATTTTGTGTAATAACATAATTATATCATCATGTAACAATATCATCATGTAACAATATCATCATGTAACAATATCATAATGTAATACTATCGTGTAGTAATAATATCATCATAAAATACCGTCATATGTAATACCGTCATATGTAATACTATCATCATGTAATAATATCCTATAATTGACTTAGTTACTCGATGTAACACTTGACCGTACGAAATCATGAGTAAACCATGTAGTTAATGACTTTATACCAAATGTGAATCCCAAACACGTTGTAGACTAGATTTTATCACCATTGATACTATTGACCTTCAAACTTGTTTAAACTACGGCTTGACACAGGCGAAACAATGCTTCCACGGCTGTATTGTGTTAGTAAAATCACCCAACATTACCCCCACTTTTGCAAGTACGTCACTTCTTCCTCCGCGAAACTTGTTTTCCTCGCGAATTATTACTTGACTGTTCTTTGTCTCCTCCTCCTTCTCCATCATCATCATCAACATCCTCAGCACCATGTCGGATCATTATACTGCGTCCGTATAGAGATTCGAACTCATCTACACTGTTCGGTCTCAAAGTATACTATATATATTATATAAGATCCTGAATTATTATAAATCCGGTTCCATGGCTTAATGGCAAAGCGTCTGACTACGAAATGACGTCATAATGACGTCATACCGACATCAGGAGATTCTGGGTTCGATCCCCAGTTGAACCTTCTTTTGCAAAGTCTAATTTTGGGAATTTTGCTTTTTTTCTTTTTGATCACTAAGGCAAATTTTGTTAGTCAAGTCAACATTTTGTTTACGTCAAGAGATAGAGCAAGATGAGGAGATTCAGCTAGTACAAGAACCATTGCAATAGTTCCAATTAGTAGAATTATACCACTTTTTATGAATACTGCTTACATCAAAAAAATTATTGCCGAAAACTACATGTGACGAAAACCCCGCGTGATTTTACGTTGACGTTTATGTCAGTCTGTTTTCAATTAAGGGTCGTGAACCAGCTCTAACCGCAATCATCTTTTGATATACGCGTACGGCGAGAGAACCGTATTGTGGATCTAAAATTGAGGAATTGAGAGAGTGAGATTCAGCATTGAGCGTCGCGCTCTGCGACATAGCATCAAACACCCGAGATGAATTTGTTCAGGATACTAGGTGAGATTGCACAGCTAGATTTCTGTGGTGTTAGAAGCTGAGAATCACGTCTGTTAGGGGATTTATCCCATTTACTGTCGATATTGATCCTGTTGTTCAAAATGCGACAATCTCACGTATGCAAAACCTCTACTCCAACATGTATTCGTAACATCTGTTAATTTCAGTTAGAGCGCGTCTGGAATATCTCTAAAATCCCAATCTTTATACCTGATAGTCTATCTGACGAGATATCTCGATTTGTTATGGACAGATCCTACACATTCTCTATACAATACATTTTTCAAGATTGCATATATTGGTAGTTCGAGCTATACGTTATATCTCATGACGAATGAATTACGAGCAACTCATGATAGAAACCTCGATACGTTCAAGGTGCAATATTTATTGTTGGGAGCTGGAATAATGGGAGTTTTACTTCCTTATAAATATGAGATTGTAGAGGTTTGTTCATCTCCCACTAGCTTGTCATGAATGAGGAAAGAAACGAGACTGATAAAATATAACAGATGTTATGGTCATTTTCAATATGGTTAGAATCTGTAGCTATTTTACCTCAATTGTTCATGTTACAAAGAACAGGTGAAGCAGAAGCTATAACTACACATTATTTGTTTGCTTTGGGTGCTTATAGAGCATTGTATATTCCAAATTGGATATATAGATACTTTGGAGAAGGATACTTTGATGTAATCTCTGTCGTGGCTGGTATTATACAAACGGTCTTGTATAGTGATTTCTTCTATATTTATTATACAAAGTAAGTCTTATATAT
>Ga0160429_1001750_pt1 | contig 11714 bp, 9 predicted proteins | sample SolpanmetagenomR_FD_108199 | JGI IMG/M metagenome (GOLD analysis project Ga0160429, IMG submission 108199) | Solar panel surface microbial communities from Lawrence Berkeley National Laboratory, California, USA - R | ecosystem: Engineered > Built environment > Solar panel > Unclassified ... | reverse complement strand
TTATACAGTGCCGAGAGGATTACCAGGAAAGCACCGTGTACCTAAGCCACCAACTTCCTGTAATGTAGTGATGGTGATAAAGATGCTGATGAGGCTTAATCATGACGGATTCGCGAAAACTTGAAGCAGGAAAGGGGAAACAGACACTTATGTATATACATTCGAGGACTGTAGCAAGGGTATGAGGCATGTACGAAATTCCATACTTCGCAGGACCTCATCTCAGCCCAGCAAACGCACTCATTCTAACCGTTCCCTTTTCCCCGATATTACTGATGTCGCCGGCGCTCCACTGCAGATCATCGTTTCGCAGGGCGCCCACGTTCAAGGCATCGCTTTGATGCATCGCCTGTATTTCTTCTTCCTCTTCCGTCATAAACATGTTCTCGTCATCCGTTCGGGTTCCCCCGGGAAATACAAACCCTCTTCGTGCCGCCGACGATGCCGTGGACACCGCCGAGAGCGGTCGGTTCGATCGCAGACTGCCTAGTCGTGGTGTAGCCGAGTCCTGAATCCGCGAGGATCGATACAAAGGCTGGGAATTACCTTCGTTTTGGGCGGACGACGATTGAGGATTTGTCAAATCGAGGCTCAGGCCTGGTGGTAGTGTTTGCATCATCTTCGTCGGCGAGACGCTTTGCGAAAGTAACCCGGAGCGCATGACGCTTTGGTCAAGCGGTGTGGGTGTTGAAGGCGCCCTGGGCGGATCGATAACACCCTCGTCACCTGGAAGTAGCGACTCGAGATCCGGAGCATGAGGATTCGTGCTTTGCGCCATGACGCCTAGTGCCGTCATCCACAGATTGTGTCTCTCCGCGTTCATGGCACTAAATTTGAGCGAGCGCTCCGGCGTCACAACGACAATGGCACGATCGAAGACGTTCAAGCTGCCAGCCATAAAGACTGACGAGGGTAAGCCGTCGTCTCTTACATCTAGCACGGATCGTATAGCCAGTTTGCGAGAGCGACCAATCTGGAAGCCGTGGTAGGATGCATTAGTGTTGGGGGGCCTGGAAGCCCACATAAGCGTTCGGTCCGAGGGTGAAAGCCAGACCCATCGCTTGTGCCGCTCGGTGCACTTCGAGGCCGTGCGCTTGCTGGTAACGTGTTTCCACATCCACTCGCCTATCATGGCAACGGCAACGGCGTCGAGAGCAGTGTATGGACGCTTAGCTTTTACTGTGGGAGAGGTGGTGGATTTGGCGGTGCTGAGGTTATGACGGTGAGCACTTGTCGGCGTAGCGGAGCGTAGTCCCATGGGTGTTCTGAGTGGAAGTCAGAAAATTATCGACACTTTACTGCGGAGGAGACTATTTCGTGAGAAGCCCATACCTTTGTCCTGACGCCGGCGCTGGAGAGGATGAGTTCACCGGATGACTACGAAGTGGATCCATGGAGCTTGAGTGTTCAAGGTTGGAGATCGCAAGAGACGCGGGCCTCGTAAGCTTGCCACGTTCTGGGTAAGTGGTCAATTCTTTCGACATGGCTTCCGGGATTACCTCGCGTAGCACTTGGGCTCCTTCATGATTGTCTTGGGATTGCTGGATGAAAGAAGCTGTGCGATACTGGTCACGATCTTTAGCAGGCGTTGTTGACCCATGCCTCTGGATGTCGCTTGAGGGGTAAGAATCCTCAGCTTGGTGTTCGCTTATATCCTCTAGCACTGGTGACAGGCCAATGCTAAGCCATGAAGTTGTCCGCTCCGCACGTTGTTCTAGCGATACTGGTGACTGAGTCGCTGGACGACGCTGCCTGTTGATAAACAGCTCATCTCGATCATATTCTGTTCTTGCTGCCATTTGCCCGACAGGTGATAGCGCTGAAGAATCCGAGTAATCCGACGACTGCTCTTGTTCGTGCTGCTGATTCAGATGTAAAACCTGATCGGGATCGGTTGACCGCGGTGGGCCCATGCCGTAGTGCATGCGTAATGCTGAGAAGTCGGCTGGGATGTTCGCGTAGTCGTCTTGCGCCCAATGTTCGGAGTGCTCAATATTCTCCGTGACAAAAGGTTTCTTCTGAGGTTTGAAAAATGGCTCTGACTTCGAGGGCCGCAGGGTCTGCTTGGGATACTGTATTGGTCGAGAATGGTGCAATGTCTCCTGGGTCCCTACATTTGCCTGCGATTCGAAATATTGCGCTACGGGATTTCTGTGGGCGCCATCGAATGTCAGGGAATTCGGGCGCTGGAACTTGGCCGATCTCGCCATGCGTTCTTTACTACCCGGTCGCCTATTAACATCAGGATCAGACGCTGGTAAGTGGCTGTCTGGTAATGCCTGAGATTGTTGTGAGATTCTCGCGTGCTGGTTCCCTGTTCCTGGAGTGGAGCGACCAAGGTCTACCTCGGTGAAGAGCCTTTCAACACCGTGTCCTAGATCCTGCTGATTAGTGAACCCCATGTTGACGGACATGGGGCAAGTTGAAGATGAGCGCTGTGCCGACACTCCCCTCCCATAAACATCGAGTCCATTGCTCAAGCCAGTCGGGCGTCCTTCAGTGGAGTTCCCTGTCGTACCCTCTACATGGCCTCTCTGCTGTAGCCAAGTATCGTAGAGCACCTGTGTTTCCTGCTGCTGACTTTGAAACATGGCCTGCAAAGTTTCCAGTTTGTTTCGCAGGCTTTCATTTGCTTTCTGTGCGTCGTCTCTTTCTTTGGCCAACTCCTCAAGAGCGAACAGGGTCCTGTACTCGATGGACTGCAATTGGATCGCCACCGATGGAGGTACAGCCGACATCTGGTCCCCGATAGGCTCTCTCGTCTCGATCTCATCCACCGTAGGCAGGCTTTCCGCATAATGTCGCCGCGCTGATCCAAAACTCGAACGTCTCGACCCAGAAACACCGTCGTGGCCTGCCAAGAGTGGAGCTCCAACATGTCTGCTTTCCTCGTCATCTACTGACGAAATAGCCAACTCAAGTTTCCGACGTAGCGCAATATTCTCTGACACCAATGATGAATAGCTCTGCTTTTGGGTCCTATGATGATTCATGGCGGTCGGTTTGTTCTCGCTGGCAGGCTCGAGCTCGGGGTTGTCAGTGGGTGTAAGGGGCGGCGATGTTGGATGGTTGGTTGACAATGCGACAACGGACTGCTTGTACTTGGCGGCCGGTAGGGAATACTGGGGCCTTTGCGACAACGTGCGAAGCTGCTGTGGCGTAGGGGCATGGTACGAGTGAGGCAGACGCTCGCCCATGGATATAGTCGTAGTGACTGTCGACGACGAGTGTTCTTCCAGTGCCAGTTGTAGAGACAGATGGATCGTATTCAATCCACGCGCGCTTCGTTTTCTTCTTCCGCCTGCGCTTTTTTCGCCACCGGCACTACGAGTAGTTCAAAGCGCAGCTCTTAATAAGAGAACCTAGTCGTGGTTGTTGAAGGGACGGGCTATCCGGCAGTGTTTAACATTGAGCGAGACAAGTCGCAGGCCGCAAGAAGGAGAAGGATGCGAAGACGGGCGCGAGCAGCAGCAGCAGCAGCCACAGCAGCAACGCCCGTTACTCTTATGCACATCATCATCATCATAGGCCCCGAGGCCCAAGAAAACCCAAACGGGGGAGGCAAGTTGGTTTAGCCTCAGCGTGCCGCAGGGCCGCCCGAGCAGACGGAAAGATCAGACCAAGTCGATCGAACCAGGTTGCACGGCGTGCCTCGAACGAGCTAGATGATGCACCTTGATTACCGCATGCGGAGAGCCGGGTTAAGCGAACATGCTTAAATCGGTGTGGTGTGGTGTGGTGTTGTATTATTGCGTTGTGCTGCGCTGTAAGTTGCTGTAAGTTGCTGTACTGTACCACCTGTGTTGCCTGTGCCTTTGACGCAGTATTGTTATATGTACTTAGGTGACGATTGTCTGCCCTCTCGTCTGCACACATTAAATATTATCGTCGTTGATGCGAAGAACACAGCCTGTGTCTGTCTGTCTCATACTGTGCTCTACTCGCACCGGTCCAGCCCCGCGGACCCCCGAACCATGGTGTCCTCAAACCTACCCGATATTCCCACCGACTTGCGAGTTGCGACATGCACGCAGCCAGCCACGCACAAAGTCAGCCATGGGTGTACCATGGCCAAAGACATATGGGAGTCGTGACACTCACACCACATATGCTCATCATCTCGACAATTCCGGTCGCCTTGCGCACTGCATTCATCATGAGGAACCCTTCTTTACCCATGATCAATTGTCGACTTCGATCATGACGAAAACCATGAGGTAGCGAACGAGATACGACCACCTTACTTGAACCGCGCGTTGAACAGCTTGTTTTTGTCGCAAGCTACCTACCGTGTGTCGACGACGAAGTACACAATCATCTTTACTGTTACTCCTCCATCACGTTCCCATCGCTGACGCCTTGATCCATCGTCTCACCAGCCACCGCTTCAACGCCCTCATGCGCCGACCCATTCTCGTATGTCACCCTTCTCCAATGGCACTCTTCCCGTAAATCCTTGACGAATTCCATGGTTGGGAAATAGTGCTCGTTCTTCTTCATCGTCGCCACCCATGGTACGTTGTCAAACGTTATCACCTTCAATCGGAAGTACGTATTATCCGGGATCCGGTTCACTTCTCTAACGAAGCTGCTCAGGTCGGGCGTGCTGACTCCGTTGACGGCGGTGATGAAGTTCGTCGGTGCAAGACCGTACATCGACGCCGGTGAGCCGTGTATGCGCGCCGAGATGTACACCAGACTATGCACCTTGGAAATCTGTTGTCGGACAGCCTGATGCGGGCTATGGAGCACCGCTCCGCAGAAGATGACTGCTCTGTCTGTTTCCATCTCCTCCGTGGCCGCTGTCGACACCTTGAGAGAAATCTCTTCTCGCTTCCGCAAGACCACAGCGTCAAGGTGCTCGCGGTCGTACATGACATCGAAGTTTGATACCCGTGTTACGAGCTGGCCGTCCAGGGTCAGGATGAGATCTCCTTCGCGTAGGCCGTCGTTATGGCCAGAGTCTATCTTTCGCACCATGAAAAGCTGGTGTCTTTCTGGGTCCTCCGTTTCAACGCGATGGATCCACTCTTCGGATAACCCCATGACGCGTGCCTGGCTCATTTGAGTAGTACTTGTCTCAACGTTCAGTATGCGCAGCTTTGGCTGCACGCCTGCTTGTACTTGTTCAAGCGCGGGCAACAAGATAGGCGTCGCGAGGCCCAGGTGGTACTCGACATCTTTGTTGTGAGTATTACGTTCACCAAGGTAGGTTAGCCACAGAGCTTGAACGGTACCGTCCTCGCTGACCAGAACACCACTTCCACAGTGTTGGGCTAGACTGGTATCCACGGTAATAGCATCAAGATTGATAGCCCTGTATCGCGGTGTGGAAGCGCTTGCAGGTATTCCCACAGTCGTGACGTCGGTCACTACCGTCTTTGCAACGCATGGCCTTAGGTTCTGGTTGAAGCCAAAGAATATTGCCTCTTCTCCTTGCCTAATGGACTGCGTCGCGAGCTTGGCACTCTTGACCGGTGCCTTGACCAAAGAAGGATCGTATCGAATGATGGCATAGTTTTGCAGCGGGTGCATAAAGACTACCTTGCCGTCAACGATGATGGAATCTGCGATGGTGATCGAAATGTCGCAAAGGTCGTAAGGGACAATTGCGCGAGAAATCACGACGAGGCCTTTGTCTGCATCTACGACAAGCCCAAAACCAATCTTCCGCGCTCTTGGGAACCCATCTAGTTTTACGGGCATCGATGCTGCTACCCGCACGAAACTACGTATCACGTCGACCGCAGCTGGGTACTTCGAGCCGCTCATGCGAGTGAAGTTGGCTTCGCGCGGCACCATTGGAATGCGGGGAATGGCTTCAGCCAAGTCCGTAAAGTCCCACAAGCCCGTTTGGTCATTGCGGATTGCCATTCGCATCTTGCTGTTCCAGTGACGATCGATTAGAACAACGCTCGTGTTGTGTGTGTGAAGATCGCGCAAGTGCTTGTATGTTATGACAACCCTCGCACGGTCTAATCATGTTGGTTAGTAGTGTCGTGTGCTTCTGCTGACGGAGTCTTCCACGTACCTGGGATTTGCTTAGCAACCTCAATGAAAGTGTCGAGATCTGGAGTTTCCTTGTTGTCAAGCGATGTGACCAGCCAGCCAGAGTCAGAGCCTTCGAATCGAAACGACCCTGCAGCTTCACACACATAGACTCCCTTCACAGCCACAGCGTAGAGACGGGCTTGCTGGTACGACAACGAGTGGAATGTTCCACCTGCAAGCGACAGAAATCGATCCGGCGTAATGGCGTGAAGATCACCAACATCGAGCTCCACTTCAACATCCTCGCCGCCACGCTGAAGAAGTAGCTTGATTTTCCCACCAACACTGCCGTCCAAGGTAGCATCAAGACGGATAAATTGCGTGAGTAATTCACCGTTGGCCTTGACCAAGACATCGCCTTCTTCGACTTTGACATGCCCAGGTCCTTCAGGTAAGACCACTTCGGCCACCAGCATTCCAGTTTCCTTTGGAAACTCCTTCCTCATGGCAGCTTCCCAACTTGGACTCAAGCCGAGCCGTCTGCACTCATCGAACGGTTTGTGTAACCATTGACATTGGATTGTGCCTCGTGTCACAGGCTCTCCGTTTTGTATGCATCGAAGGGCGCGCAAAGGTCGGTCTAGAGGCAGGAAGTAGTCTGTTGCTGCTCCGTCCGCTCTACCGCCGGCTTGCAAAGCGACAGCGTAGCCGCTAATATTAACGACAGGACTTCCCGAACTTCCGCCACTGGCTGCGGCAGCGGCTTGGATATAGTTGGTGTCTAAGCACTGGTTAGAGGGTAAAAATCTGAGGGGCTACAAATGCAAAACGACGTACTGAAGTCGCTGTAGCCTTCGCCATACTCAGGAGCGTTGCGATCCAGTCGACTAATTACGCCCGAGAGGATACTCAGCTTTTCTCCTGCATCGTTGCCCACAATACGAATCTCAACTCCTACGCGTGCTAGGTCTGGTCGAAGGGGCAGAGCTGCGAGTGGCATGTATTTAATCGCTTTGGGGTCGAATCTCAAGATACCAAAGTCATGCACGGGATCCCGATACACCGGCCACACATCGCACTGTAACATGGCTTAGCTCTTGCGGACGTCTGACCGACCAAGGACAGCACTAACCTCTTCATGATTGTCAAAAATGCAATAACCCCAAAAAGGGCCTGCGCAAACGACATGGCGATTGGTGAGTATGTATCCCTTCTCGGCATCTACCACAAACCCCGTCGCCTCACTTGACATTGCCGAGTCGGTATCGAAGGAGCATGTTTGTGAGAAATGTATTGAGACGGCGCTTTTGACAACCTTCTCGATGGTCTCTTGCCACTCCTTGGTTTCTGCCACTGCGAGACTTCGACCTAATGCTGCTGCCTCCTCTTCCTCATCGCTACGGTCGTAGCCATTCCGGGCCTCTAACCGCGGTGATAGATCTCCAACTTCTGCAGACGTCAACTCCTGCTCGGGTTTACGCTGCTTCAGAGGTCTATCACTGCTGATGGCCGGCGGCTGTTTTCTTTTCGAACGAGAATCTCCATTCTGCTCCATCGCGATGCTGGCGTAAAAGCGTTGAGTCCGGCCGCTGATGTGTCCCACGGTGCGCGGGTGGCGTGTAGGTGCTGAGCTAGAAAGCAGTGGCCGAGCTGTAATGATGGTGTGCAGTCGAATTCGCAGGGGCGTTTGAGCCTCTTGCGTCCTGGCCTGGTAGTGGAGAGAAACGCAGGCGCCGAGAGAATAAGAGCGGCGGCAGGAAAGAACGAGGCCGAAGTTGCAACGTAAGGCGGTGTTCACAGTACCTTTGAAGAGTGCCTTCGTGATTGGGGCAAGAGACATTCAGATGCGCTCAGATACCCATCTACAAGCGCAGCATGCTACTACTGTAAGACACTCTATTGTAGCTCTCTACGTTGCGTCTTTTTTCAGCGGTGGCTCGTCTTGAAGCTCGGACGCAGACAGCCCTACGAGGGTCCCGGGAGTGGGAAGGCTTGCACATGCTCGCGCTCAATTCACATACAGAGAACACCGAGCGGTGTCTAACTTATACAGTGCCACAGGCCACCAAGAGATCACGCTATACCCAAACTGCCAACTTCCTGCAAGGAACAATAACGATTATTGATGGTTCTACAACAGCGTCTTGGCGCTGGTCCAAGATCAATTGGCCTTCACCCAAGTATATGCTAGTCTTCATGTCCTGCTATGACAATAATAACTTCTGATATTGACTCCGCGTACACGCCAACGCAGCGTTCCAACGTCTACCGAACCCATTTGAATCATATTAAGCGATCTCAAGCTAACTGGGTACCTTCTGGCCCTCGCTTCTGTGCGTAGGTTTCAGTGGGCTCATGGTATATGATATCTATATCTTGGCACGGTCATCAATGGTTTGATGGTTGTTGGCTGTGACGTTGTTTGACGGGTTTGGACATCCCTTAATAGACAAGACAACATCCCAATTTGGTGCACTTCGGATGATCGGCGGCTTGTGAACCGGTGCCTAGTGCTTTATGCGGATTGCGGACGCGAAAATGCGTCGACGCTGAATGGATAGCGACCAACATTGATCAAAGAGCTATTGTTCCTATTCCTGTGCGTATAGATGTCGAAGTCTGTCTAAAACCACTGGTTTACTTGTTTCCTGGACTTCACCGGCGAGGAAGATTTCATCGAGGATTGCATAAACCTAGGCGCATTGGTGAGTAAGCTACAAGCTAGTTCTGCACGACTCTACGCCTCGGCTGCAATCAATCGCACCTTGTAAAAGTTGAAAACCAGATCTAACTCGCAAACGTTCCCGAAGAAGGTGTCCAGGACCTCAACGAAGAAATGTATTGCTTCGAGGTAGGCAAGCTCATTGTCGTTCGCGTCGACGCAGACGCAGAAGAACAGGCCGGCATACCGTCGGTAGACTATGCGATTCGTCCGGAATTCGACAAAGTTCGATTGGTGTTTTTGGTCTCGAGGAGCTACAAGGCGATGAACCTGTACGAAGTCAGTTCTCAGATCATGTAACGCAGAGCAAATGACTTGCCTCGCCCTTCAGCTTCACCTTGTCTTCATCCTGCGCTCATGTCAGACCTGGGTCGAGTTTTGTCGTTTGATAGTATAGCGCACGCTGTAAGGTGCGTACCACTTGGCGAGACGCGTTTTGCCTCTAGATAATCTCATTGTCAGTAGATGGCTGATGCCCCACTTCTACGCACTACTTACTGTCTGTTTTGTATGAGGATGAACGAAAGGACCATCTTATGACGTTACGACGCCCATGCAGTGATGTCGTTACTGACCACGTCGCTCGGTCCGACCTTCAACCGATGGTTATAGATTCAGCAGATTGAGAATGACAATCGTAAGAGAGTGAATGGTAACCAATTTGGCCTTGCTTCTAAACGGTTCAGATGACGCGTAAAACACGGTGAGGATTTCTCACAGAGCACAGCGATTTGGACTTATAGTTTGTATTGCTTGCAATATATACCTTGCCCGACTTGCCAAGCCTGGGACGTCGAAACTCCACACGAACACCATCGAACACCATCCTACATGCACTCGAAGACTAACAGGACATCACTTATCAACTTGGACGTGCAGCAAAGTCATACCGGGGCACCCTGGTGATTCATGGGCTGCAGCAAAGTCATACGGGAGCAACAGTGCTGTTTTCCTTAAATTTCAAGCACCGATCGTATCTGTGAAACAAAGATAAACTCGTTTCAGGAAGCAGCTATCCATGAACACGTTGCACACGTATTGAAAGGTGTGCTCTTCTAACCAGAAATCTATGAGATCGGTTCCAACACGCTTCCAGCAGTGATCGTAGCCCAACTGTGTATTATCAGTGACTGGGGTGTTCTTCTAGATGTGGAGATTACTCACCCAATCAAACGCCAATGCTTTTCGATACGACGACTCAACGCAATCTTCTCGCCAATTTCCGTGCAAGCAGGTGAGGTCAGGGTCAGTTTGGCAGCATCGCCCTTGACTCCAACGACCTTGGCACCAGTCGAGACACTTCCAATGTTGACCATGAGAACCTCCTGCTTGGCTGGAAGGTGTTAGCCTGGGTGAACCCAAATGCAGCAATGGGGGCTTCATACCAAGCTTAGCAATCTTTGCTTGCTTGCCATCCGCTGTCTTAATTCCCAGAAGGCGGCGCAGAAGGAAGAAGTTGATTTCTAGGTCGATGTAGATGGCAGGAAGCTGGTTTCTCAGACCCAGGACAAACCCAACCAGGCGGTCGGCTCGAGTTAGAGTTGGATCGATGCGAGTGCCAACACCTGGAACAACTTGTCAGCAGACTTCTTTATTGTCTCGGAAAGAAGACAATACCAATGAGGCCGCCGGGTACTGCGAATTGAAGATCGTTGTGTTCGGCAAAGAGAGACACTACGCGCGAACGGATCGGACTTCAAGTTGTTAGCATGAAGAGTTGACAGAAAGAACCGAGCCATCAACGAGCATCACTGACCGGCATTGAATCTTGCCATTCTCATCCTTCGAGACAATGCCGGGCCGAATCTCCACTTCGTCACCAAGCTTCAAAACACCAGTGAGAATACTGCCACCAGCGACACCTCCCTTAAGCTCGTCAATGTCGGCACCTGGCTTGTTGACCTAGACTCTTCGTTAGTATTGCGTCTTGTAGCCTTGCAGTTCAGAGCGTACGTCAAAGGACCTGATGATCATCATGCGAGGGCTTTCCGAAAAGTTACGGATAGGCACGGGAACGTTGGTAACGAGGTACTCTGTAAGAGCATCGATGTTGTAACGTAACTGCGCAGATACGGGGACGATGGGGCATCCATCAGCGACAGTTCCTCGGATGAAAGTGCGGATGGACTGGTAGTGCGCGTCTGCGCCCTCCTGTTCAAAACATGTCAGTTGCCCTTTCTTCGAAGCTAGCATGTGTCACTACACACCTCTCGGAGAAGATCGACTGGTGGAGGTTAGCATAGATCACACGCGGCGTGGGGTATTGAAAAACCTTTGTTCTGAACAATGATGATGTGCTTGAGTTCTGAAATGGTCAATATTAGGTGTCAACAGATACCCTTTCGGAGAGATACGTACTCATAATCTCAATTGCAGCAAGATGTTCTGTCACAGTCAGCGAAGTTCTGATGTCTGCATCTGAGATTGGCAAGCCTACCCGACGTCTGCGGTTGTGGACACTAATACGCGTTAGCTAGGGTCTGAGCATTCAAAGACAGGATCAAATACCGTTTCGTTTCCAGCAATAAGTAGTAGGGCAGCATCCATGACAGCGGCTGCAAGGTTGTTAGCCACCAGAATACGAAATCTCAGTCCATGGCTAACCTCCGGACAACATAGTGCTCATCTTGGAGGGTGAAACACAGATTAGCGGCTCAGTCTCTTTGGACGAGGGTGAATTCACAATAGACGAACCAGGATATCGTGACCAGGACAATCGACGAACCTGCCATGGGAGATGCTTAGCGAAAAACTCAACACTGATGTCGAACTTGAGACTCACGAGATGTGTCGAAGCAACTGATAGGTTCCACCGCATCCGTCACGCTCGCATGGCTACTCGGCACGTCAGTCAGCTGAAACCTAGACATTAAAACGGATACACGCACTGGGTCTACGCCTTTATCACTTTTGACTGCAAGGGATTAGGAAGTGGAGACCCTGACAAGCTGCATTATCTTACAGCTTTTGTAACAAGTAGGCCTTGGAAATGTAAGTGACA
>Ga0160429_1001749_pt1 | contig 11727 bp, 11 predicted proteins | sample SolpanmetagenomR_FD_108199 | JGI IMG/M metagenome (GOLD analysis project Ga0160429, IMG submission 108199) | Solar panel surface microbial communities from Lawrence Berkeley National Laboratory, California, USA - R | ecosystem: Engineered > Built environment > Solar panel > Unclassified ... | reverse complement strand
GGAATCTATTTCGGCCCTCGCCGCCGAGGTGGCCGCCGCCGACGTCAGCACCGCCGCCGCCCTCGACCAGTTTCGCCTTCTCTACCTGGGCCGCAAAGGCCGCCTGGCCGACCTCTTCGACCAACTCAAAACTGTGCCCAACGAGGAGAAGCGCGCCGTAGGCCAGCAGCTCAACGGCCTCAAGCAGCAGGCCCAGGCCCGCTTCGACGAGGCCCAGGCCGCTCTCGAAGAGGCCAGCGCCAACCAACCCGCCGACGCGGGCTTCGACTACACGCTGCCCACCGTGCCCCACGCGCTCGGCACCCGCCACCCCTTAAGCCTGGTGCGCGAGCAGATGCTGCGCATCTTCGCCCGCATTGGCTTTGCGGTGGCCGAAGGGCCCGAGATTGAGAACGACTGGCACAACTTCACGGCCCTCAACTTCCCCGAAAACCACCCGGCCCGGGATATGCAGGACACGTTTTTCGTGCCCGCCACGGAAGGTGACGACCAGCCCAGCCTGCTGCGCACCCACACCAGCACCGTACAGGTGCGCGTGATGGAAAACGAGCCGCTGCCCATCCGCCGCGTGATGCCCGGCCGCGTGTACCGCAACGAGGCCATTTCGGCGCGGGCGCACATGCTCTTTCACCAGATTGAGGGCCTGTATATTGATGAGAACGTGAGCTTTGCCGACCTCAAGCAGACGATTTACTACTTCGTGCGCGAGATGTTTGGCGAGGACATCAACATCCGGTTCCGCCCCAGCTACTTCCCCTTCACCGAGCCCAGCGCCGAGATTGACATCACCTGCCTCATCTGCAAGGGCGCGGGCTGCAACATCTGCAAGGGCAGCGGCTGGGTTGAAATCGGCGGCAGCGGCATGGTGGACCCCAACGTGCTCGAAAACTGTGGCATCGACTCGGAGAAATACACTGGCTACGCCTGGGGCATGGGCATCGAGCGCATCACGATGCTCAAGTACCAGATTAAGGATTTGCGCCTCTTCACCGAGAACGACGTGCGCTTCCTGCGCCAGTTTGAGGCGCTTTAGGGCACTTAGGCAGCCCTGGTTACTTTCTAAAAGCCTCGAACTAACTACCTCGCGTGGTTGGTTCGAGGCTTTAACTGTTTGGGAGTCGTAAATTTGCAGGCTCTTTTCGCTAGTTATTTCAATGGTGCCCGGCTAAGCTAGGCAGACTTCCGTGCTTTATGAAAGTTAGAACGCTTAAACAAAACAAGGTCAACGTCATCACCCTGGGCTGCTCCAAGAACCTTGTAGACAGCGAGGTGCTGATGGGCCAGCTCAAGGCCAACGACTTCCAGGTAACGCACGAGGCGAAGAAATCGGACGCGAACATCGTCATTATCAATACCTGCGGCTTTATCGACAACGCCAAGCAGGAAAGCATCGACACCATCCTGCGCTACGCCGACGAGAAGGAAGCTGGCAAGCTCGAAAAGCTCTACGTAACGGGCTGCCTCTCGCAGCGCTACAAAGACGAGCTAGAGGAAGAGATTCCGCAGGTGGATGCCTATTTCGGCACCCTGGAACTGCCGCAGATGCTGAAAGTGCTGGAGGCCGACTACAAAAAGGAGCTGGTGGGCGAGCGCCTGCTGACCACGCCCAAGCACTACGCCTACTTCAAAATCGCGGAGGGCTGCAACCGCCCGTGCTCCTTTTGCGCCATCCCGCTGATGCGCGGCAAGCACGTGGACCGGCCCATGGAAGACCTCGTGACCGAGGCTAAGCGCCTGGTAGGCATGGGCACCAAAGAGCTGATTCTCATTGCTCAAGACCTCACTTACTACGGCCTGCAAGCCTACGGCGAGCGCAAGCTGCCCGAGCTGCTGGAGCGCCTGAGCGACGTGAGCGGCGTGGAGTGGCTGCGCCTGCAATACGCCTACCCCTCGCAGTTTCCGCTGGCGGCGCTGGACGTGATGCGCGAGCGCGACAACATCTGCCGCTACCTCGACATGCCCTTGCAGCACATTTCGGATAACATGCTGAAAACCATGCGCCGGGGCATCACCAGCCGCCGTACCAAGGAGTTGGTGCGTGAGATTCGCGACCGCGTGCCGGGCATTGCGCTGCGCACCACGCTCATCGCCGGCCACCCCGGCGAAACGGAGCAAGACTTCGAGGAGCTGTGCGAGTTTGTGCAGGAGTCGAAGTTTGAGCGCCTGGGCATCTTCACCTACTCGCACGAGGAAAACACCCACTCGCACACCCTGGTGGACGACGTGCCGGCCGAGGTGAAGCAGGAGCGCGCTGACCGCATCATGGAAATTCAGCAGCAGATTTCGTTAGATTACAACGAGTCGCGCGTGGGGCAGACGTACAAGGTGCTCTTCGACCGGCTTGAGGGCGGCTACTACGTGGGCCGCACCGAGTTTGACTCGCCCGAGGTAGACAACGAGGTGCTGGTGCTGGCTACCAACGACTTGCACATTCCGCAGGGCAGCTTTGCCAACGTGCATATTACGGGGGCGAGCGACTTCGACCTATATGGCGAAGTGGTGCGCTAGCACAAGCCAAGCCGTAGTTAGACCCGGTGAAGCAAGCGGCAGCCGCTTATTTCACCGGGTCGCCATCGGTGTCAATGACGAAGCGGCGGCCCTTTTGCGTGACGTGCGCTTGGCCATCTTCAAAATCGGTGGCGGCCTCGTAGCGGCCGAAGGGTGCGGTGCCCGCGGTGGGGTCTTCGAGGTAGTCTTTGGTGATGTAGGTGTAGCCATCGGCTAGCCGGACCCGCGCCAGGCCCTTGCGGAAAGAGTAGGCTTCCTTGAAAAATACGGGCGGCTTGGCGGGGCTTTCGGGCTCGGGCCCGCTGATGTAGTGCCAGCCCCGGTTGTCGAGCACCGCCGCCATGCCCTCCGCAAAGTCGAGGGCATTGAAGTAATAATCGGCAAATTCCTGGCCCTGCGCATCCACAAACGTGTAGGTGTCGCCGACCCGAACGCGGGCGTAGCCTTCGGCGTAGGGGTTGAGCGCGTCGTAGGCCGGGGCGACTACCTCTTTGCCGGCATCGTCGATAACGCCGTAAGCGCCAGCGCTCTCTACCACGGCGCGCGCCTGCTGCACGGGCCCTACGGTGGTGTATTTGGCGGGGCTCAGGGCGTGGCCGCTAGCATCGGCGAGGCCCCATTTGCCGTTTTCCTGATACGGTACCGGGGGGCGGGCCGTGAGGTGGCCAATGCCCCAGGCACCCAGGCCCAGCAGCCCAACTACTCCGATGGCGGCCACCCGGGGCAGCCGACGGCGCCACTCCCGCACCCGGCGGTAACCCACGGCAGCCCAGGGCGGCGCTGTTTTGTCCTTGGGTTCGGGGGATGTAGCCCTAGCCACTGGTGGCGAGGCAGCGGCCTGCTTATCAAGCTGCTCAATCAGTTGGCTGAGCTGCTTAATCTTGGTGTCCAGGTCCCGGTTGCGGGCGTCTGACTCGGCCCGCGAGGCGCGGATGGCGTTTTCGAGGGCCGCCTTTTCCTGGCTTTCGGCCGCGAGCCGCTCGCGCAGGGCCTGCGTTTCGGTAGTTACCAATGGGGCCTGGGCTAGCTGGGCGCGTAGCTCTTCCATGCGGCGCTCGCGCTCCGCTTCGCGGGCCTCCACGGCTCGTAATTGCTGCTGCACCTGGGCCTGGGCCTGCTGTTGCAGGCGTTCGAGCCGCTGCTTTTCGGCGCTGTTGGCGGCCTGCGCGGCGGGGTAGCCATACGGCGGGTCTTCGGGGATGTCTTCGGCGCCCAGCCAGCCCCAGGCCTTGCGCCAAAAACTACGGGCCGGCAACTCTTCCTTCCCTGGGTAAGCACTGCCCGGCGCCGGGGCCTCTGCTGAGGGGTCATCGGCGGGCTCTTCAGCCAGGGTTTGGGCCCATTGCGACAAGTCGGCGTCGCTGAAGTTTATGGCGGGCTGGGCCAACTTAGCCAGGCGCTCAGGTAGGTGCGCTATTTCGCCGAGTAGCTGCAAGCTGCCATCGGGCTGCTGCTTGAGCTGGCCTTCTACTTCAGGACCGAACGCAATGGGGGCACCAAACACCACCAGCCCGGTAATGAATTGAAAATCGGCCTGCTCGGGCTCAAACTGGGTTGCCAGCCACGCCGCCAGCGCCGCTTTTGCTGCCGAAACTGCTCGTAGGGATTATCGGCGCCGGGCACCGCCAGCGGCTGCCCACCTAGCTGCCACGCCCCGTAGCCCAGGGCCGGTATCTGGAGCTTGCCGCCCCGGGGCACCAGCCCCAGAATGGTAACGCTGTGCGGCCGCACTACCACCGCCTCCAGGGCCACACCGTTTTCCTCTACGGCAAAGTTGCCGAGCAGCAGCGTTTTAGGGGCGCGGGTATCGGCCTGCAGAGCCGCCCGCAGTCGCTCGTATTGCTGCTGAAGTAGCGGGTTGGCAAAGGGCGCAAAGAGGAAATCGTGCAACATAGTAAACTAATAAACCGCCTGGGGCCCGCCCAGAGGCCCTTTTCTACGGCCCAGGCTCTGCGCGGGCTGCGGCGTACTCACCCGCAGTGTACGCGTTGGCAACGCCCAGCGCCTTCAGGCCCACCGCGCGCCGCGGCTTGCGCGAGCCACTGGACCTAGCCGCTTTGCTTCGGCGGAGCTAATCATGCCATTTCTTGCCTTTGTGGCGCTTTTTCTGCCACTTCTTGTTCCATTCGTACGCTTTTTCCGCGTGTTTCTTCTCGCGCTCCCAGCGTTTTTCTTCCTCTTTTTTGCGGTGCTCCCATTCTTTCTCCGCGTGCTTGTCGTCGTCTTCGTCGTGCTCGCGCCATTCGGCTGGTCCGCGGCCGTGCATTCTGGGGCCACCGGGCAGCATGGGCAGCTCGGCGGCAGGCCGCCGGCGGGTGGCGGCCGTGGGGCGGGATGCCCGCGCCGGGGTAGCCAGCACCAGCGTACCGGCGGCGGTAGGGGCCACGGCCACTACGTTGCCCTTGAGGTTGCAGCCCTGCCCTTCGCGCAGCTCGGTGCGGCGGCCCTGCGCATCAATCACGAAGCCGTCTTTGGTAACCAGCAACCCCGAGGGCAGGCGCGAATCGCGCGTCATGGCCCGGAGCTGGCCGTTGCGCAGAACGTACATCTGCCCGTTGCGGCGCTGAAAGCCATCGTTATCAGCCAGCGGCGCGGCTACTGAGACACGCAGACTGAGCAGCAAGCCCAGCCCTACCAGGAAAGAATAGGCACTTCGCATAAGGCAGGTTACTACGAGTTTCAGGGCAGCATAGCCGAGCCCGCCGCGTGGCAAATATGACGCCAGGCAGCCGGCTGGCTCGGCCTTAGCCGGGTTAGCAGCGTGGGCCGGCTAGGGCTCAGCCAAGGCACCTCACAGCACAGCAAGCTTATTGATTACCTTTAAATACTTACTAAATAGCACATTGCTAAAGCGAGTTACCAACCCAAAACGTCGTTGGTAAAGAACCAGGCCCAACCTTTCGGCTCGCTTAGGGTTCTGCCCTGAATTTCGCGCCCACTTTTCCCCGCGCTTATGGCCGCTGCCGATTGTATTACCCTGCCCTACGCCGCCACCGGCGCGTTTTCGGGCCTGCTGACTGACTATATCGCCGGCTCGCCGGCCCTGGCGCCCTTTTACCACCGCCGGCCCGAGCTAGCCGCTTTCCAGGCCCAAATCGAGGAGAAGCAGGCCAGCTACTCGCCCGAAGCCCGCCAGCGCCTCGTGGCCGACCTGCGCGCCCAGTACGCCGAGTTGGGCACCGAGGTGCCGCCCGCTGTGGCCACTAAGCTTGAGTTGCTGGCCCGCGATACCACCTTCACCATCACCACGGGGCACCAGCTCAACCTGCTCACCGGGCCGCTGTACTTCGTGTTCAAGATAGTATCGGCCATCAAGCTAAGCCAGGAGCTAAAGGCCACCTACCCGCAGTACGATTTCGTGCCGGTGTACTGGCTAGCTACTGAGGACCACGACTTTGCTGAAATCAACAGCTTCCCGCTCTTCGGCAAAACCTACAGCTGGGCCGGGCCGGGCGGCGAAGCTGGCCTGGGCGGCCCCGTGGGCCGGCTGGCCCTCAGCGGCCTCGACGAGGAACTGCTGAGCCAGCTGCCGCCCGAGGTGCCCGCTGCCTTCCGGGAAGCTTACTCCACTAGCGTTACGCTGAGCGAAGCCACCCGCCGGCTAGCCACCAGCCTCTTCGGCGAGTACGGCCTCGTGTGCCTCGATGCCGACCGGCCCGCGCTGAAGCAGGCCCTGAAGCCGCTGCTGGAGAAGGAGATACGCGAGCAATTCTCCAACCAGGCGGTGCAGGCGACCAACGGCCGCCTCACGGCCGCTGGCTACAAGCCGCAGGTGTATTCGCGCCCGCTCAACCTGTTTTTCCTCACTGACGCCGGCAAGCGCGAGCGCTTGGAGCCCGACGCGGCCCCCGGCGCCGACTGCACCCAAGTGACGGTGCGCGGCACCACCCGCTGCCACTCGCAGGCCGAGTTGCTGGCCCTGGCCGCCGCCGAGCCCGAGCGCTTTAGCCCCAACGTGGTGTTGCGCCCGGTGTACCAAGAAATACTGCTGCCCAACCTGGCCTACATCGGCGGCGGGGCCGAGGTGGCCTATTGGTTTCAGCTTAAAGACGTGTTTGACGCGCTAGGGGTGCCTTACCCCATGGTGCTGCCCCGCAACTCGGCCCTGTACCTGAGCCGGGCCAACGCAGGCAAGCTAGCCAAACTGGGCCTGAGCACCCTCGACATTTTCAAGCCCCTTGCCGAGCTCAAAAAGCAAGTCGGCGCGCAGCTGGGCCAGGAGGAAATCAGCCTGGCTGCCCAGCAGCAGGCGCTGGCCGCTACCTTCGAGCAGGTGCAGGCCTTAGCGCAACGCCTCGACCCCACGCTGGTAAAATCGGTAGCCGCCGAGGCCCAGAAGGCCGCCGGCAGCCTGGCCGGCCTCGAAAAGCGCCTTAGCAAAGCCGCCGAGGCCAAGCACGAAACCGCTTACGCGCAGCTTACGGCCCTCAAGGACAAGCTCTTCCCCGGCGGTGGCTTGCAGGAGCGGACGGACAACGTACTCAGCATTTTGATTAACAACCCCGGCTTTATCGACCAGCTGCTAGCCTGCTTCGAGCCGCTGGCGCTGGAGTTTGCGGTGGTGCAGGAGGGGTAGGGGTTGCCAGTGTTGATTGGGATACAACCTCGTCAGCAGGTGTTGAAGACGCTGCCTATTGCGCGTTCAAATAACTTGTAGAATGAACCGAAAAAAGACCCGCGGATTCAGCCGTCATTTACGCTCCCACCAGTTGCGGGCAGCCGCTCCTATTACTCCGATAAACTTCACGGCATTAGACCGTTACCTATATGACTACGAAAATCTTGGCCTAGCTCCCTGGCGAGTAAGTGAAAAGCCTCCTTATCCTATCCGGCGCTTGTGGGTAGCGCATTTGGTAGCTGGCTTCTTTAGTTGGCAGCGCAGTCTGCAATCGTATCGACAAGACTATTTGCTGGCAGTCATTATTAAAGAACCAGACTTTGCCGATTCTCGACTTCGAGTAGTAGTTGGAGAACAAAAAACGCGCTACGGAAACGACTTTCCTGACCCAGTAGATACTCTTCCGCTACCTCAGGAATACCGAGATATTGTTGGTGTGAATGACCTTGAATGGACGACCCATCGCCAGCTTTGTGCCTATCGAATGGATGATTTTGAGGAGCAACGCGCCTGGCTGGCCCGCCGAAGTCATTGGCCCTATCAAGATGTTGATGGCGAGCAGCTAGTGCTCGTGCAGCATGGCTGGATGTGGGTGGGCCGGGCCCCGATGGCCGCTTCAACACTCGTACCTTAGGGCTCAATTTCTGTTACTTGCGAAGTTGACGTGAGCTCATGCAGCTTCCATATCTTCAGAACAGTGAGCAATGCAAGGCTAGACAAGAAATAGCGGGGCCATTCAGAGCAACTGCCAGCCCCCTCCCCGCATCTACTAGAGCCTAGCGCCACCCCAGCGCTAGGCTCTTTCTTTGTGGCCATGCTCCGCTCCGCGCTTCTCACCTTTTGCTTGCTTCTATGCGCCGCTGCTGTGCTGGCCCAGCCCATCAGCGGGCGCGTGACGGACGCCCGCACCGGGCAGCCGCTGCCGTTCGTCAATATTGGGGTGGTGGGCAAGGCACTGGGCACGGTCAGCAACGAGCAGGGGCAGTACGGGCTGGCCTTCCAGGAAAGGCTGGCGGCCGATACGGTGCGCGTGTCGTACCTGGGCTACCAGCCGCGGCTGCTCACGCTGCGGCAGCTGCAAGGGCAGCCCAACCTGGCGCTGAGCCCGGCGGCCGTGGCACTGGCCGAGGTGCGGGTGCAAGGCAAAGGCCGCGCCTGGCGCGACCGCCAGCTCGGCTTCAGTGGCAACTCGGACAACTCCACGCTCAGCCTGGAAGCCAAGGACCTGGGTGCCGAAACGGGCACCGTTATCTACCTCAAGCGCAAGCCTACCAAGGTGCTGCGGGCCAACTTCAACGTGGCCTACAACCACGTGGGCAACGTGACGCTGCGCGTGAACCTCTACCGCCTCGACGCCAAGGGCCGGCCCACCAATGAGAAGCTGCTGCGCCGCGAGGTGATACTGCGCACCGCCGCCACGCACGGCCCCATCGCGGTCGACCTGACGCCCGATAACCTGCTGCTGAGCGAGGACTTTTTCCTGTCGCTGGAGTGGGTGGGCGGCGCCCAGGCCGATGCCGCCGCACTGCAAAAGGGGCTGGCCTTTTCGGCCGGCATCGGCTACGCCGACAACGACATTTACTACCGCGCCACGAGCCAGGCTAGCTGGGAGCGGATTTCGGCCGGGGCGGCGCTGGCGGGCATGCAGCCCAAGCTTAGCTTCTACGTTTCGGCCCAAGATTAACTTCTTCGCTGCGTATGAGTTACCGCATTACCAGCTTGCTTGCTGTGCTGTGTAGCAGCGCGCTAGTGGCCCGGGGCCAGGCTAGCTACGTGGGCACGGTAGGCAGCGCGGCCATCGAGCTAGCCCTGAACGATACGGCCGAGGGGCGGCTGTCGGGCGTGTATTTTTACTTAAAATTCGGCACCCCCATCGCCCTCGGCGGCCAGCTCAAGCGCGGGGTGCTCACACTCACGGAGCAGGATGCGCGGGGCAAGGCCAGCGCAACGCTCACGATTCCGAGTTTCAGCGCGGGGGCTAGCCAGCTGGCGGGTACCTGGCGCAGCCTGGCCACTGGCAAGACCTTGCCGGTGGCGCTGGCGGTGGCGAGCAACCCCAGGCTTTTACAAATGGCCGCGCTGAAAGACAGCTACTTCAAGCTCGTGCTGGCGGGCCCGGCGGACGGGGCTGGCCGGGTAGTAGCGGTGCAGCTGTTGGCCAAGAAAACCAACCGCCTGGTGCAGCAGCTGGCCGTAGATTGCCAGTCGCAGGGCATACACAGCGTGCAGGTGGGCGACTATAACTTCGATGGCCGGCCCGATTTCTCCATCTTCGAGAGCAGCTACGCGGGGCCGAACACCTCGAGCCGGTACTATCTGTATGACCCGGCCAAGCGGCAGTTTGTGAACAGCGGCTACGAAGGCACCTCGCTGGAATTTGACGAAAAGGCCCGGCGCGTGTACGAGCGCAACTCCTGCTGCGCGGGCACCCGCGTGACCTCGGCTGAGTACAAAGTGGTGCGCAACCGCCTGGTGCTGGTGGCGCACCACTGCTTGCGCTGGGATGAGCAAAAGCAGGAGTTGGTGGAACGGCCTTACAGCGCTTGTCAATAAGCTATTCGCACATTTATGCTCACCAAAGCCGCCCTGCGCCGCGCCGCGCTAGCCCGCCGCCAAGTTCTCACCCGCGCCGAAGTGGCCGCGCGTAGCCAGCAACTGGCCAGCCAGCTGTTGGCAAGCTTCCCGGTGGCGCAGTGGCGCTGGCTGCACGTTTTTCTACCGCTGGCCCGCAAGAATGAGCCGGATACCTGGCCGCTTATTCACCGCATTTGGGCCGAGCGGCTACCGGTGCACCTGGCCGCACCCGTGGTGCAGCCCGATAACATTAGCCTGAAGCACTACGCTTTAACCCCGGCCACGCCGCTACTGGCTAGCCGCTGGGGCATTCCGGAGCCCCTGCCCGACCCGGCCACCGAGGTAGCGCCCGCGCAGCTCGCTGCGGTGCTGGTGCCGCTGCTGGCCTGCGACCGGCAGGGCCAGCGCGTGGGCTACGGCGGGGGCTTCTACGACCGGTTTTTGGCCGAGTGCCGGCCGGGCACGCTGTTTATCGGGCTAACTATTTTGGACGACGAGCCCGTGGCCGCCCTGGCCGACGTGCTGCCCACCGACGTGCCGCTGCACGCCTGCGTTACGCCGAGTGGGGTGTGGAATTTTCGCTGACCCAGCATCAGGCGGGTAGCTGCTGCTTTGGTAGCACCGCCGGGTGGCGGCGCAAGGCAGGGGCGTCACCTCCCTCCCCCTTTACCCGCATGGCTGCCATCGAACCCACCGCCCCCAAGGCCGGCAAAAAACCGCGCGCCCGCAAGCACACCTTCCGCCTCGACATGACGCCGATGGTGGACCTGGCCTTTCTGCTGCTCACGTTTTTTATGCTCACGACCACCTTCGCCAAGCCCAACGTGCTGCAACTCACGATGCCGGTGAAAAGTCCCAATCTGACCTCAATCAGAGAATCAGGTGCCATGACCATCATTCTGGGGGCAGGGCACCGCGTTTATTACTACCTAGGGCTGAATGAGCCCAACGACCCCTCGGTGCCGGTGCCCACCCTGCACACTACCAATTTTGGGCCGCGTGGTATTCGCCAGGCGCTATTCGCTGAGCAGGCCGCACGGCCCAAGCGCACGGAGCCAGTATTCGTACTCATCAAATCAGGCCCGCAGGCCAAATACGGCGACATGGTGGACATTCTGGACGAGATGAACATCACCAATCAAACTAAATACGCCCTCACCGACCTCACGGCCGCCGACCGCCAGCTGCTGCCCCCTGCCGAGCAAAACTAGGGGCGGCCTTCATTGGCTCCTAATGAAGCACGGGCTAGCTTGAACGCGCTTCTGACAGGCTCAGGCTAGCCCTGCCCCTTGCCGGGAGCGGGCCCCACCAACGGGCTGCCCTGCGGCAAACCCTTTTTACTCAACAATTTTCAACTACCGTCTTGCTATGAGGCCCGCTCCTACCCCGGCTTCGCAGACCCGCACGGCGAACTCGCAAAAAACCAAGTGGCGGCTGGCCCTTCTGGCGGCCGTGGTGGCGGTGGTGCTGTTGCCGCCCTTGTTTCTGCGGGTGGCCCGCGCCGTGAGCAAGCCGCCGGCTAGGCAGCTCGCGACGCCGGCCGGCGAGGCCAGCGCCCCGGTGGGCGCGCCGGCTGATGCGCTCACCATCCTGCTCGGCAAGGGCCCCCAGCTGTATTACTATTTCGGCGCGGCAACCCCAACGGCGGCCGCCCGCCTGCACGCGGTGGCGCCGGGCCAGCCACTGCGGCAGGTCATTAAGGCCTGGCAGCAGCGCAGCCACGCTACCATTTTCATCAAGCCCGGCACCCAGGCCAATTACAAAGCACTGGTTGACATCCTGAACGAAATGAACCGCGACGGCCAACGCCGCTACGCGGTGGTAGCAGCCACGGCCGCCGACCACCAGCTGCTGCCCCCTAGCGAGCGGCAGTAGGCTTTTTGAGCAGCTGCACGCGCTCGATGCGGGCCTGGCCCCAGGGCGCGATGCTGACGCGCACGCGCACGGCGGGGCTGGTTTTGCCGAGGCGCAGGGGGCTGTCGCCGGGCACGTAGTAGCGCTCCAGGTTGTAGCGCAGGCCCAGCGTG
>Ga0160429_1001748_pt1 | contig 11729 bp, 16 predicted proteins | sample SolpanmetagenomR_FD_108199 | JGI IMG/M metagenome (GOLD analysis project Ga0160429, IMG submission 108199) | Solar panel surface microbial communities from Lawrence Berkeley National Laboratory, California, USA - R | ecosystem: Engineered > Built environment > Solar panel > Unclassified ... | reverse complement strand
TTCTGTATATTCCTTCTTGCGTTCCATTTACTAGAGTTGTGTGTATGCACTTAACTTACCTTATTCCCTGTACGCGCATCATACCAGGCCCATTCACATGATACTCGTTGTTTCGTGGTGTGTGAAAGATCAGTGGCCAGCACAACATCCACAACAACGTCTCGGAATGCTTTGGCATTTTCAGGTGTAAAATGGCTGATGAAATTGTTTTGTGGCATATACAATTTGCGAAAGGATGATGCGGCGTGATGGTGTTCAAGAGGAGATTTGTCATTATCTATGACGAAAGGTGAGATTGATTACATACAAATGAGTTGTACACTTACAAAGTATCGCTAGCGGGTCATGAGTTTTGACAAGGAAACCATTCGTAACACCCGGATGATCTGTAATCCAGCAATCAATCTCAGGGCAGTAATAGGAGGTAGTATGTCAGTCTACCATGATCATGTACTATAGCACCTACGAATACACATAAAGTATCAAATGCGGTGCGATGTTTGGCCACAGATTCGCATGATATCATGAACGAAACGGCATGTAAAACATCAGCTGCATGTAGGGCGTTATGGTCTAACATGAAATTAGACAAGCTTATCATCGGCTCTAGACGAATATTGATTTACAGGAATTAGTATTGTGATAGCCTTCTTCGATGCTTCGGACAAACCGGTGAAACCTATCCCTCGGAATATCCAACGAATCATATAGATCGAATTTCTGATTGCTGTCAAACTTCGGAGGAAATCAATATGCAACCGAAAGCTTACCATAAACAGGTGCTCTGCTAACGCTGATAACGGTCGTTGATTAACTAGAGCATCAAATCGGAAAAGGTCAAAGTCCCATTGGTCCACTGTAGTCAATAGAGAGAGAATTTCTGCATTGTGCACTCCGACATCAGAAGACTCGGCCTGGCTTCGATCGCTGAGTTGTGCGGCTCTTCTAGGCTGTGACGTCATTTGCGATATCGATGAGGTAATTTCGCCAATCCAAGCTTTATGGTCATCATCTAGCGCAGTTGTTTTCCTGACTTGCTCACTCAAATCCGGAACATTGATATGCGGATTCTGAAGTAAAACCATGATCTTCTCCAAGGTCTTTTGGCTGTCCTTTGGATACATTTGCGAGTTGCCGATCAGAGTTCGTAACAGTTCCATAGCCTTTTCTACTGGGGATGCAAAGTCCAGATCACTAACCTCTTTGCCTTTGTTGATGCGTTTCAGCTGATCAAAAAGTTGAATTGCAAGATTATGTCGAGCATAGCGGGAATGAAAGTCCATCTTGGTCTTGACCTCCTGGTACCAACGGTTAGTCAAACAGTATATACTACCGCCAATGAGGAGGAGTATGGCAGGTGCTAGACTAGTATACTGCGTAGTATCGCTGCGTGAAACATAAGCAGCGAGGAAGGCGTACTGTATTATGATTAAAATGTATGAGATTGCGTATCCAAAGAAATCAGCGCTGGAATCAGAGAGATGGAGTATGGCGGTAGCAAGCACAAACAAGTTCCAATTCAGTAGGGTCGTCTGTGGTGATGCGATCACAAAGTGTATTATACAAGGAAGTTCGAGATTGATAAGATAGATTAGATATCTGCACGCACAGCGTAATTTCTCCATTTTGATCTTTCTATCAATATAGAATAGCATGATGGGACTGAGCACAACGTAAATGATACTAAACAAATCCCACCCAGGAATGTAAAGCGTATCTGAAATTGATTAGTGCCAATGCATTGTTGAGTATTGCATAGCTTACCGTTCCAGCGATACGACAATTCACTAATGAGGAAAGCTGTTACGGCGCATACAGCGATACTATTATTGATATCATACGGGCCTGCACGTTGATCTAGCATCCATATTCGATATTGCTTCTCTACCAAGCTATCGCGAAAGAATGCCGTAAAAGGATCAATTATCTCGAAATCGAATCGCATAGTGGAGCTTTGTAGAGTAGCAGAGTTTTGCGGCGTTTTTACTGCTACGGAACTACTCCGGCCCTCCCTAGATGCGGAAGCTTGCAATTGTTGTGTTCTGTATGAGAGTGGTTTTGGGTCCGATACCATTTTAGCGACGATATCAGAAGACATCGATTGTGACTCAAAGAATTGCGCTCTCTCATCGTTGATGATACCTCTCACTATGACTGGCGCACTAGACTTCCTTTTCAGCACAGAAGTTGGTAATGCATGGTCGCTTGTGGCACTTCCATTGGAAGTTTTGGAGATTTGTTGTTTTGGAGAGGACTCTGAAATAGGCCTTGGGTGTAGTGTAGAAGTACGATCGCCACCTAGATCAGAGTGCCGATGTCTTACATAGAACTGTATCTGCTCCTGCGAGTCCGACATATGAAGGGGGTCTCTCTTAGTACTCGTACTTGGGTACGAGTACAATTAACAGTGCGGTAGCGGGATTTGATCAACTTAATCGGACAAACAGCCACAAAATGATCACGCAATTCAGCAGGTGTGTAGACTACTTTGATTTCAGACTCCATGCGGATCACATGTCTGTGCTTTGGTTGTATAATCCGAGTTTGTGAATGGGGTGAAAAAGATCCTGAGACATTGTGTTACACATTTGGCTTTTCAGGATGCAACTTTGTCACCAGTTCTCAGCCGGTCTACTCGAACTCGTCATCACATGTTCTTCTCTCCCGCCATGCCTCTTCCCACTTTGCATTCGCTCTCGCTGCCCCGAATAACAATTTATCTATACGATCACCCGATTCCGTCACTGATCTACCGCTCTCAGTAACACACTCTTTTTCGCTTGCGCAATCCTCGCAACATCTCTCTACGCACCGATAGGCCCGTTACATTTCCTCTATTCTCTATTCTCCATTCTCCATTTCCCATCTCTCATCTTCTGTGCCCCCCTCTTTTGTTTTTCCGCCCTCGATTCGCGCCCTGTCCGTTCGCCGCTCCACTCGGTCACCCCATTCCTTCTCCCTTTCCTCCTCTCCCTCTCTCCTCTCCTCGCCCTCTCCACCCAAGTCCACGCCAACAATGCACCTAGACTCACTCACCCTCTCAGGTTTCAAGTCCTACCCAACCCCCACAACTCTAGGCCCCTTCCACCACCACTTCAACGCAATCACAGGACTCAACGGGTCAGGGAAATCAAACATCCTAGACGCAATTTGCTTTGTGCTAGGGACTACGGATTTGAAAAGTATACGGTGTAACGCGTGGAAGGGGAGTGTGTACAAGGAGGGGAATGCCGGGGTGCAGAAAGTAATCAAAAACAGTAGTTACTAGAAATGGGGGACGGAGAGGGGGGAGCAGGAATGGGAGAGTGGATGGGAGGGACCTTGATAAGAGGATGAGGGGAGGAAGAGAAGAGGAGGAGGCGTGAGAAGCTATAGATAGAGTCGAGAAATGGAGTAAAGTAGCTATCGTATAAGACAGAACACGAAAACCAAGTAAATAAAATCTGGTGTATGTCATAAACGTCATGCTTGACGTGAAGAACCTCACTATTGCTGATCATACTCGAAGATCGATGTAGTACGTCTAGCTGATAGATACTCTCTCAGGCCAGCGTCACTATTACATTCGATAACAGCAATAAAAAAACTTCGCCGCCCGGCCAAGAAACCAATGCTCAAATAAGCGTCTCGCGCCAAGTCGGAGTGGATGGCAAAAGCAAATATACGATCAATGGACATACAGTCCCTCATCATGCTGTGATCAGTCTCTTCCAATCTGTACAGCTCAATATCAACAATCCTTCTTTCCTCATCATGCAAGGACGGATTCTCCAGGTACTGAATATGAAGCCCATCGAAGTACTGTCGATGATCGAAGAGGCAGCTGGTACAAGGATGTTTGAGGAAAAGAAGGACAAGGCAGTAAAAACTATGGCTAAGAAAGATGCTAAATTGACAGAGATCAATTCTGTAAGCTTATCCGCCCTATGCGAGATTTCCGCCTGGCACTAACCCATAAAAGCTGCTTTCAGAGATCATTTTACCCAAGATCGCATTGCATAAAGAAGAGCAAAGACTATATCTAGAATTCGAACAGCGGAACAAGGAGAATGAAAGGCTGATGGCTCTGAATGTAGCATATGATTATGTCAAATATTCGGTATGTCGTACTTGCTAAAAGCAGATAACAGCTAAAATAGATAATCAAGAAAGAAGCGGCAAATTCCAGAGCGTCATATGAACAACTTCAAAAACAGCAAGGCGACATATCCCGGGCATGCAAATCCTTAATGCAAGATATACAAGATTCATCAAAGGACTTGGCTGATCTGAAGAAGCGAGAACGAGAGGCGGCTGCCAAAAACAGTAAAGCACGCAGTATCGAAACGAAGTTGAAACTTGTATCAGACGAGCTTACAGCCGCACAAACGCAATTGCAATTAGCAGAGGCTAACATCAGTAATGAGGTGCGAGAATTAGAGGACTTGAAAAGCCACACAAAGGAGGTAGGGTATTGACTTCTAGGCTGATGCATTCATTCGACTCATGATGCTGTCAGCTCGGACAACAAATCCAGGTCTCTGAACAGGCCATTGTACAAAAGGACAAGGTGTACGAAGAAGCACGAAGTCGCCTCGAAACATTTCAAAAGAAGCTTCGTGAGGACGAAGAATTGTACCAAACACTGACTACTGGACTTTCCTCTACTGAAGGCAAGGACCGAGGCTACCAAGACCAGCTGCAGGGTAAACAATATGAATCTTCATTACAGCAAGCTTTTGACCCGAAGTATCCGTTATAGCTGCAAAATCGTCGGCTATCCAGCATCAAACTGATATTGAGCGGGCCCAGTTACGAATGAAGAATCTGAACGAGAGAATTGCCGAGCTAGAACCACAAGTGAATGAACACCGTAGCTCCAATCAGAATGCACAGAAGAAAGTCAGTAGTCTGCGCCAGGAAATCCAGGCTCTGGAGGTACAGTAATATCAGATTGGCGATGTGTTATCCAGCTGATGAACGATTCTTTCAGGCGGCTGCTACAGTAGAGGTTGATCAAAATATACTCCAAGAATGCACAAAACGACGTAACGAACAACAGCGACTTGTTGCAAGCCTACAGAGTGTAATTTATCTTCAACCATTGTAACGAAAGAAGCTGACTTCGCCTAAGGAAGTCGATGCTCTCGAAAATCAGCTGTCAAGGCTGAATTTCCAGTATGACGATCCGTCTCCGAATTTCAATCGAAATTCTGTCAAGGGGTTGGTAGCCAAATTGATCAAAATACCCGAAGAGCAAAAAGCAGCGGTCACCGCCCTTGAAGTTGTCGCAGGTGGAAAGTTGTACAACGTAAAATGAAGATTTTCACAGTCTCCACACTCACACACGAATACTAATTGTATTAGGTTGTCGTTGATGATGAGGTCGTCAGTAGTCAACTATTGAAAAAGGGCAATTTGAGACGACAAGTGACAATTATACCGCTTAGCAAGATCCAGACGTCTTACGTTAGGCCAGATGTAAAGGAAGCAGAATCTCATCTAGGTTGCAACGTCTGATGTATGTTTATAGCAAATCAAATCTGCGACCAGGATTTCTCAGGGAAAGGCAAACGTTGCACTTAGCTTCATTGGCTACGACAATGAGGTCAAAGCTGCAATGCAATACGTATTTGGCTCAACGCTCATATGCCAAGGTAGATTCTGGTGAGCATCAAGTCCACATTTGACTAATCAATCGAGCAGATAAAGCATTGGCAAGCATGATATGCTATGACCAAAGTGTTCGGATGAGAGTAGTGACGCTCGAAGGTGATATTCATGATCCATCTGGGCTGCTGACTGGTGGGTCAAGAACGCAAAGCTATTCAATACTCGAAAAAGTCGCTTCACTACAAGGCCGCATTGCACTTCTTGAGACGGCGGAAATGAATTTAGAGAACATAACGCAAACTATGAATGAACTAAACAAGAAGCTGAATGACAAGCTCAAAGCAGAACAAATGTTAGATCTCAAGAAGCACGAACTACATGTCTTCGAGCAAGAACTGACGCAAAGTGCAAATGGACAGGTCAGAAGTCCACCCAGTTACCTTATCAAGTCGCTGATGCGTTGTAGATTATCATGCAATCGGATAAGTTCAAAGCCGAGCTACAGAGTGCGATGGATAGTGTCAGTCAATTGAAAGCTAGTCTGAGTGAAGCCAATAAGCGTGTAAAGCACATCGAAAAGGAAATGAAAGAATTTTCCACTAACAAAACTGGCAAAATAAAAAAGCTGCAGGTAATGTACAATTCTGTGCATGTCCATGACGAATAGCTAAGCTGGTACAGTCAGGGATCGCTTCTGATAAGCTGGAATATGCACGCATGAAAGAGTCATCATCTGCACTGTCAGAAGAGTTGCTTATGGCAAAAGGTGACTTAGGTAACTTGGAGACTATTACCATCAATCACATGCACTAACCTATATCAGAAACAATCAAGTCTGACGTACAAAGCGCAACCGAAAAAGCCAACACTTTAAGAAACGTACTTGACAAGAGTAAAGCAGATATTGAAACGATGAAGCGAGAGCATGCTGCTAAGAGTGGAGAAGCCTCCGCTCTAGAAGCAGCTTTAGCACAGGAACAATCCAAACTATCGGAATATAGTACCGAGATCGCAAATCTGGAGGCTTCACAGAAGCAGCAACAGGATACGCTGGAGCAGCAGGAAATGCAACTAAACAGAGTCCATACGGACCTACAAGCGGCTGAGAAGAAAAAAGCCTCTGCCGATAAATATATCAAGGATCTACAGGCCGCGCACAAGTGGATTCCGGAGAAGAAACAGTAAATTAAGTTCGCTTGCGGACATACTCGAATGCTGATCAGTGTTGATAGTCTCTTTGGGAAGCCTGGGAAAGGTTTTGATCTGGACGATATAGACATCAAAGACTTGAAAGCTCGCTTGCATCACCTGAGCGAGGAGCTGAAGCAGCTGAAAAAGAAGGTCAATCCCAAAGTGAATCATATGCTCGAAAGGTACGATCTATATCAGCGATCTACCAACTTTCCACTAAGCTCTGCTCTTTCCTCAGAGTGCTACAAAACGAAAGAGATCTGCAAGTGAGGCTCAAGACGGTGAACCGAGATAGAGAAAAAATACAGAGTACTATCGATACATTGGATGAATACAAGAGAGACGCTCTGAACAAAACTTGGAAACATGTCAATACGTAAGATGTATCTGAATTCCTTCACTCCAAGATGTTTACCATACATCTGCAGCGACTTTGGCCAGATCTTCGGCGAACTGTTGAGTGGAGGCAACTCTGCACGTCTTATGCCAGTAGACGAGACTGATCTTCTCAGAGGTCTAATGATACAGATTAATCTGGGTGGGACATGGAAGAAAAGTCTTGCGGAATTGTCTGGCGGCCAACGGTCACTTGCGGCATTGTCCCTCATTCTATCTCTGTTACAATTCAAGCCCGCGCCGATGTATATTTTGGATGAGGTGGATGCCGCACTAGATTTATCTCATACCCAAAATATTGGACATCTGTTCCGGACGCGGTTTTCTGAATCGCAGTTCCTTGTAGTATCGCTAAAGGAAGGCATGTTCAATAACGCCAACGTATTGTTCAGAGCTAAGTTCAGTGAGTCTGGCAGCAAGGTGGAGAGGTATGGAACCGAGAATAAATTACAATCGGACCACAATATCAGCAACGACATTACAAGTAAACAACGCAAAGCACGTGCACGAGCATAGAATGAAGGAAGGATTATATTTACTGTGCACAAAGATTCAGTCCTGCTCAGTCTTGATTTCGCGTTGTTTTTCGAGCTAAGCTAAGCTGCAGCAGTCATATACGAATAAACAGTCGATATTACCGTCGATGCAGGTAACGTTACAGTAGTTGGCGCAGCACAAGTTCCAGAACTTGTGGAGGAAGTGACCGTAGTAGTGGTAGCGACTGATGTCGTCGATGTGGGCGCAGGAGTCATACTTAATGCCCCTGAGGAACTACTAGTTTGAGCGGCCGTCGGTGTTTGTATTACAGTAATCGTTGACGTGGGGATACTGCACTGTCCGCGGTTTCTTGTGGCGGTCTTTGTGTACGGAGTTGCAGTACTTTGAGCAGAAACTGCGGCGCTTTTTGCAGGTGTTGCAATACTTGAAGCTACGGGAATACTGCTTACGCTTACAGTTCCCTTGCCCTGAGAAGTGTTTGAGGTCATCAGATCGGCGCAATTGACGAATCGCTCCGGGGTGACACTTGCGTTCCAACGCCATTGCAATGTACATCCTCCGACTGCCGCGCATTCCAGAGTTGATGGCAAAGTCACTGACATTCCATGAGGTGTAGTATCAACTGTACTATCACCAACGAGGGATAATACCTTAAGCTGCGTCCATGGTCCATTGTCACCATTCATAGATATACTTGCTTCGACAAGTCCTTGATGCAAGGCGATGCCTGTCCATAACCCCATCTCCCAAGTCAGTGGCAAACTCTCACCAGGAGAGACGGCCGTATATGCTGGAGCCGCTGGCTTCGCAATACCTCCACATGTATACATACTAGAATCTACTGCACCTGTGAACGTTCGTGGCAGCGGGTTCCTCAAGTAGTCCTTATTGTCCATATTGGGCAAAGTTCTTGGTGCTGGTGTAAGCAGCATCCCATGTGCTTCGATGAGAGCAGGGATAAGGACGAATAGAACTTTACTCAGTATAGTGTTCATGTTGGCTCTGCTCAAGTTCTTTTGCTTGTAATTAGCAGACAAAATGGTGGCATACGTGGAACCTTCGTCATAACTTCGTACCTAGTTTGGTTACACTAAAAGGGTGACGTTGCATTCTAGCAGGAATAGCACTCCTAAATTATGCTGACACGCTCTTTTACCCATGATCTGAGCTGTAGTCAGCATATCAACTAACGGAAAAGCTATCCTGTTGATTTGATGCTTGCTTTGTAAGTGAGTAGGGTGAAGGATGAAAACTAATTGCTGTTAGTTAGTTAACATGGAGTTTATTATAGTAAAGGATACAGTATTTATAGTCATGCTGCTGACGTAGCAACGTTATACTAATAAGCCTACGTGCGTAATATCAGGCTTACGTATTGTATTCTCATGATCGTAAATGAGTCGTATTACTGCATTCCAACATATCCTTTATGCTAAGTCATCTCATAACTTACTTCCCGGGAGGTCGTCCTCCAGTATGATCGTACAGTAACCCTTGCTGAAGCTCATTGCACAAGTTCGGGCGACTTGGCAGCATTTGTGCATCCCCTAAATTACGTAAACGATATGAGACCACCACAGCCGCATGTATATATTGCAACATAGCACAGGACACTAGTCATAATACTAAAACCCTCAAACCTTGATTATTAATGAGTTTAATGCAGATCTACGATCTATTCCTGATATTTGAGAGGGCCTTGCTCATTTATCTTTGCATGCTCTTGATGAGCTTGAGTTCTTCCGATTGCCATACCGGCACAGCATCAAGAGCGAAGCCTTTAGCTCTTCTCAATACTTTCCTATTGCGTTCCGTCCGGGTATCTTTTTGATCTCTTCTTGCAAGCTGACCATACGCCTCCCTTTCTTTCACAGCCATGAATGGATCTGCCGGGTCTCTCGCCATAGGTGCCGTATAAGGACGACCGTTACGCAATATCGGTGTGGTCTCTTCAGCCAAACGTGCAATTTCCTCACGGAAGTATCGATCACCACCTTTGCCCCACAATTCCTTTAGATTCCAGAATGCTTTGGATTCAGGAGTCATGAAATGAATGACGATTGAAGATAGATCGATGAGAAGCCAATCCCCATCTCCAGATATTCGCGCTTTAGATCTCACTACTGAGGAGGGCTCAGCAAACGAGCTATCTGGCTGCTCAGGTGCTGAAACGTCTATGTTGGTGGGTATGCTCTGGGGTAATTCAACGTCCTCCGGTTGTGTATGATTATTCCCTTCGTCGCTTGACAAGTTTCTGTCCTTGTTGTCGTCTTGCTGAGCTTTTCTGGCGCAATTGACTTGATACAGTACGTCTTTTGCACATTTCCTTAGCATTGTATCGGTCGCGAGCGTTACCAACAATATGAAATCGAAGGCATTACTGTTTGGTGTAGGTATGATCTCATGTTGTGCTAAGCGAGTATAGTTTTCGGTCAAGTATACGCCTATTGTATGTATTATTCCCGGGACCGGCTTCGTCTCAACATCATCTTCATCTCGATGCTGTTGCTTCGAAGGCCATTCCTCATTTCCTGTTGCATATGATTCGCCTTCAACGTCCCATGTCTCGTCCGCCAGCGATTGCTCAGACCATTGCTCATCGATGGCGCGTGTTGACTGATTCCCGTTATCGTCAATTCTACCCGCCTGTCCATCCGCATTCTTTATGTGATCCCATTGTTTCTCCGCGGCCTGATCCTCCTCCGCGCCAACTGCTTCTCCGTCCTCTCTATGTGTGTCTTTGTTTATCTCCATCACTTTTTTTTTAGTGCTCAACCTCCCCTTCCAATTTTCGTTTCCATACCAATCTTCCTCCCCTTTGGGTAACGGTATCACCCCCTCCGGTTCAGGCGTTTGTAACGGTATAACGCATTTAGCGTGTTGTGGTTTTGGTTTCGGGATTGTGACTTTTATGTGGTCATTGCTTTGTGTGGGTTTGGGATGCTGGTAGGGGGTGGTATGTGCGGTTGATGGTGTGGAGATCCGGAGAAGGCGTGATGCTCGGATCCTCATTTTTGTTGTTTGCGAGGTTGGTGTGGGTGATGGTGTACCTATTTGTGATGCTTTTTATGATTCTTTGTATTCGTATACGAGTATCGTTGCTCCGGTCTTCGTTTGTTTTGTTGTTTTCTTGCGATCTCTCTCGTCTACGTGTCCCGCCATTCACTCTCTACCCCCACACCTATTCCTCCCCTCCCCTCCCCCCCCCACAAAAGAAACAGAAATGCCAACCCAACTCACACTTCACATCCACTCCACCTCTCTCGCCTTCCTAAACCACTACACCGCACTCCTCAACACCGCCCCGCACTCGCAAATACAAACAATATACGCACAACACGCAGGAATGATATATAACGGACATGTAGCAACATCGCAGACACAAATCGAACAGTTCGTGAAACGCAAAATGGTGGGGTGGAAAAGAGAGGTACAGGGGTGGGAGGGATTGCCAGTCATGTGTAAAAAAAACCATACTAATACGGGGGGAGGAAGTGAATACTGATTCTGGAAGAGTAGTAAACAACCAGCTGGATAGTATCATGCTAGTCATCACGGGGAACCTCACACCAACCGCATCGTTCCAGGTATCCTCGAATAGAGAACAGAAACCAATACCCTATACACAAAGACTGATACTGAAAGAGTCGATACCGGGGAAAAACGATTGGACAATCATCAGTGACTGTACCCGAGAATGGCCGATGGAAACAGCAAACCCTACAAGCTAGCAATGTGATATAGACACCCAATTTTAGATCTGCCTGTGAACAGCTGGAGACAATTATAGTTTCGTTGTAGCTTCCGATGTGTGCGATCATCTGGAGTTGATAACGAAAAGCTATCACAATTTCGAAAAACTGCCGGAGACCTCCATGAACTTGTCCGATAGAGTAAATGATGACACAATTCCATTACTAAACACATCGTGGCGACCGCTGTTCGATTCTTAGCTTCCTCTAGCCTCTAGCTCTGAAGAATTGCTGCCAGCAGCACCCACCGCTGGACAAGCCGACCAAGGAACCCACAGCTGCATCCGAACAGCCCATACA
>Ga0160429_1001746_pt1 | contig 11738 bp, 10 predicted proteins | sample SolpanmetagenomR_FD_108199 | JGI IMG/M metagenome (GOLD analysis project Ga0160429, IMG submission 108199) | Solar panel surface microbial communities from Lawrence Berkeley National Laboratory, California, USA - R | ecosystem: Engineered > Built environment > Solar panel > Unclassified ... | reverse complement strand
CTCTCCTGCGCCGTGGGTGACGCCGCATCGCCGCGGCAGCCCGGGCACGCAGAGCGACGCGCAGCCCATCTCGGGACGGGCAACGGGCGGCTCGCACCGGACCAGCGCACGACCCGCTGCGCAGCGGGCCGGCGTCGGTCGAGGCGGAGGAAGGCCCTGGCGCTACTCGGCCGCTTGCGGCCAGGCTTCTGCCTCCGGCAAGGCGCTCGCGTCTGGGTCGGTCAGGAAGGCGGGAAGCACGGTGCCGGTCTCCGCGGCCGCGTCGTGGTCGACACCGTCCGGGGCAGGGGAGGGGGCTTCGTCGCCCTCCTCAGGCGTGCGCAGCGGCTGCGGCAGCCATCCGGTGCCGGCCACGAGCCGTTCCGCTTCCGCGGCCATGTCGGCCTTGCGCAGATGGTCGATGAGTTGGACCGCCGTCTCGCCCTTCGCCTCTCGCACCGCGGCGAGGATGCCGGCCTTCGTCGTGCGCCCGAAATAATTCGCGACGTTCGGCGTGAAGCTGCGGGTCATGTCGAGGCCGACCTGCTGGGCGATCCGGTCGGCGGGCGACACGGCACGGTCGAGCCGAGCGTGCGGCAGGATCACGGCATTGAGGCTGAGTGACGTGCAATGCGCGAGGAGGTCATGCCGGCTATCATGATCGAAGACGCGCAACGCCGACCAGAGGTCCTGGGGTCGGGATGGCAGTTGCTGGGACCAACTGGCATGCCGCTCCGCGATCGCGGCCGCCGCCGGGTTGTCGGCAAGCCCCGGCACGGCGCTCGCCAGGGCGATGTGGCGCGCCTCGATCTCTAGGCATGTCTCCCCCGCGCCGCTCCCCCGATAGAAGGTTCGGAGCGTCAGAGCATGCAGCAGAGCGAGCAATGCGGCGTCGGGATCGCGGGCGAGCGCGTCGCGCAGGCCGAGGGTACGTACGCTCGTCAGATCGGTCAGAAGCCGGTCGGAGATCACGGCCCCGGCTTCGTCCGCACCCACGGGGCCGGGCGCGGCTGCCTCGCCGTCGCCGGTTGCCGGCTCCGGCCCGTCCGCTTCAGTTCCGACCTCCCGCGTCCCGGGCTCCTCAGCGCCCGGCTCATCCTCCGGGCGCACGTATCCGCGCTCGACCCGAAGACGACCGGAAGCGTCGAGCGACACGAAGGCGCCGGCACATGCGATCTCCTCCGGATTGAAGACCGGCGGCCGCTCGTCCAGCGCTTCCAGCATCGCCTCAATCGCACCGAGCCGCTGGTCGGCGGCGGCCGGCAGTTCCTCGGCCGCGGCGTGCTGCGCCTCGATCGCCTCGACCTCCAGCAGCAGCGCCGCACGGCTCGCCTGCTCCTCCGGGCTCAACCCGCTCTCGCCGCACAGGCGGCGCAGGCCGACCGAGTGGCCGTAGGCCAGATCGGGCGTCGCCTCGACCCAGCGCCAGCCCTCGGCCCGGATGCGCTCCGCGTCCCCGGCCAGACGGTCCGCCGTCAAGCGGTCGAGCAGAGCGACATCCTGCAGCCAGCCGCCGCCATCGTCCGCGGCGAACAGGTCACGCAGCGTCACACCGCCGGCGGCCTCGTAGGCCGCGAGCCCGACATACTGGGCGCGCTTGTCGGAGCCGCGCACGGCGCTCTCGATCAGCATCCGGCGGATGGCGTAGGGCTCGCGGGAATAGCTGCGGGCAAGCGCCGTCCACACCGCTTCCTGGCGGGCGTGATCGTCCGAGACCGTGAACGCCATCAGTTGCTCGAGGCTGAGGCCGTCCTGCGCGTAGAGGTCGAGCAGCGTCGGGCTGACGCGCGCGAGTTTGAGGCGCTGGGCCACGATCCGGGCCGACACGAAGAAGCGGGCAGCGATCGCCTCGTCCCCCAGACCCTGATCGTGCAGCGTCTGGAAGGCACGAAACTGGTCGAGCGGGTGGAGCGCCACGCGCTGCAGGTTTTCCGCGAGCGAGTCCTCCTCGGCCGTATGGCCGGGATCGGCCGGCACCACGATGCAGGGCACGCCCGCTGTCTTGGCGAGCCGCTTGGTCTTCACGAGATGCTCGAGCGCGCGGTAGCGACGGCCGCCAGCCGGCACCTCGAACAGACCGGTCTCGTTGCCGCTCGCGTCGCGGATAGGACGGACGGTGAGGCTGGTGAGCAGGCTACGCCGTGCAATATCCTCGGCGAGATCCTCGATCGACTGGCCGGCCTGAAGGCGTCGGACGTTCGCCTGGGACAGAACGAGCTTGTCGAACGGGATCGCCTGGGCGGCATGGAGGGTCAGCTTCGTGGTGGATCGGGCCATGTCGGGTCTCCGCGACGGACGCGGCCGGAAGGTCTCTCCCGATCATCTCGCACCGTCGCGAAGCCCTCGACTGTCCTCTTTCTCTCAGCGCGTGACGCCACGCTCGGTGGCTTCGAGGTTGAACACGGCCGCACCCGCCGCACGATAGGCCTCCGCCACGACCGCCAGCGATGCACTGGACAGACCGTGATGCGGCGGCGGATCCGGTGGTTCTCCGACGGCGATCATCGGACCGGACACGGCGAGGTGCGACCGTTGCTCGAACGGGACCGGGCGACTGTCGATCACGGCCAGACCGGCCGCGCAACACGCCGTCAGGATCTCGGTCTCGTCACAGCCCGACAGGCAGCAGCCGCGTCCGGACCACAGCGTGAAGCCGCCCCGGCCGACGGCGAGGTGTCCGCCTTCCGTGCTCAAGGCACGCGCGATCAGATCGGCATAAGCAGGGAGGGTGCACGGCATCACACGATCTCCGCATGGCAAAGACGCTCGCCTCCATCCGAACCGGCCTCCGCCGATGACGGGGGATTCGCGGTGTGCGACGGGCCGAATGCCAGAAGGAAATCGGCGGCGCGCGAGGCGGCGGAGGCCGCGCGCACCACCGCACGCTCGTCCGCGCGCAGGATCTGCAGCCACGCACCGATATAGTCGGCATGGCGGACGCTCGGCACGATCGACAGGCTGGCACAGGTGAAGGCCGCCGTCAGTTCGGCGACGAGTTCCTCTTGAGCGTAGGGCGCGGAGCCGAAGCGACCCGAGAGATCGCGGGCCAGGCGGTGCGCCGCGCCGGTCCAGTGACCGAGTTCGTGCAGGGCGGTCCGGTGCCAGTCGATCGGCTGCCGAAAGGTGTGTGGCGGCGGCAGCCGCACGTGATCGGCCTTGATGTCGTAGAAGGCCCGGTCACCGCCGATCCGCAGGTCGGCACCGCTGCGGGCGATCAGCGTCTCGACCTGCGGGAGGATGAGGCCGGGCGGCACCGTTTCGGCGGTCTCCCCCGCGGCACCGGGCAGGCCATCGCATTGCTCGGTGTTGAAGACGGTGAACCGCTTGAGGAAGGGGATGCTGTGGGCGGCATCACCGTCGCGGTCAGCCCGGATCCGCTCGTCCCGCGGCGTGAAACGATCGGCATAGACGACCGACGTCCCGCGCTCGCCCTTGCGCACGCTTCCGCCGAGCGCTCGCGCTTGCCGGAATGTAAGCCAGCCCTGACCGGCGAAACCGCGCTCCACCACGGCGCACCACAGGATCAGGATGTTGATGCCCGAGTAACGGCGGCCGGTGGCGGCGTTGGCGGGCAATCCGAGCGGTGCCCGAACGCGGTCGGAGGACCAGGGCTGGACCCAGGGCAGGCGGCCGGCCTCCAACTCGGCGATGATGCGGTCGGTGACCTCGCGATACACGCTGGTACGATCCGGAGTGGGCCGGGGAGGGGCGTGCGCCATGGGACAGGCCTTCGCGACGAGCGGCCGCGGAGCCTCTCTCCCGACCTCCAAACCCGTCGCGCGCCGCGCACCTGACCTCTTCCTCTCGACGCCGCGTCCAACCGCGACCGCAACAGGATTGAGTCCGCCATGACCGGGCGCCTGCGACCGGCGGTTCTCTCGCGCGTTCCGGCCGTGGACGGGGCCCGTCGCTGTGGACAGCGGCGACGTTCCGGTCTCGGACGCGGTCGGGAGCGATAGGTCCTCACCCATCGCGCAAATGAGGGTGTCGGCTAGGACCCAGGTCACCGGCCCAGGCAGGTCCCGCCTCCTTGACGCCAACCTAATTCGACCCCAGTGTTAGGGTCGAGTTGGGAGCCATCCATGGCAGAGACCGCGTTCACCGCAGCCGAGGCGGCCTTCGTTCTTCGAGAGCCCGTGCGACAGGTCAAGAAGGCGCTGGACGCCGGCCCGGTGCAGGCGAAGCTGGTCCACAAAGCCGGGGGCGCCGTTCGCGCAGTCGAGTGGACGGATCTGGTCTACCTCTATGCCGTCCGCACGCTTCGCGAGGAACTGACACCGAAGGCCAGGCACGCGTTCTATCGCGCTCTGCGGAACGCACCCGTCGAGGCGGCGGGCGAAATCCGTTTCGGGCATCTCAGCATCGCGATCGGCGAGTTTACAGCCGAGCTCGAGACCCGGACCCATGAGCTCGCCGCTTTGGCCGAGGACGTCGAGTTCCGGGCCGATGGCGATCCGATCCTCAAGGAGAGCGGTGTCGAGGTCCATCGCATCGCGGCGCTCCTCGGAGGCGGCATGACCCCCGAGGAGATCCGAGAGGACTATCCCTCCTTGACCCTCGCGGCGATCTCGACCGCGAAGGCCTATGCGAAGGCTCATCCGAAGCCGGGCCGCCCCTATCCGGGGGTCAGCGTCAAGCGCGCCCTGCGCGGAGCCGGGCTCGAAGCCCTCGACGCGGTGCTCGACGACGAATGAGGTACCTCTTGGACACCAACGTTTTTCGAGAGATCGGCAAAACGGAACCGCACCGAAACGTCGATGCTTGGTTGAAGGGCGTGAACGACGCGGACCTTGCGATCAGCACACTGACCGTTCGCGAAGTGACCAAGGGCATCGGCAGGCTCCGCGCCAGGAAGCCCGAGGTCGCGCAAGCAATCGCGGCACGCGTCGACCTCGCCTTCGAGGCGTTCGGAGATCGGATCCTACCAGTCGATCGTGCGGTCGCGGCGCTCTGGGGTGAACTTCTCGCGGACAGCGAGAAGCACGTGGACGACACGGGGATCGCAGCGACGGCCCGGGTGCACGGGCTTGTTCTCGTCACCCGCAACACCGCTGATATGATCGGCCGCGGCGCAACGACCTTGGATCCTTTCAGGTCACCGACGCGATTAGCAGCCGCACGAGCGTAACCCGAGCAGTACGGCTGAAGCTTAGCAGCGGCAGAAATTCGGACGCTGGCTCACCCGCAATGCGCTGATTTCGTGGAAAAACCCGCAGCGGATCTGAAGCGGACGCTGAGTAGGTGAGTGCGTCGGTCCGGCGTGAGGGCGATTCCGGCCGATCAGGCCGAGCTCAGTTGCTGCAGCGGGAGCAGCTTGGCGACCTTCCTGAGGTTCTGGGCCGCCACGGCGTGGTGGAACTCGTCCCGGGCCCCACAGCCGGAACCGATCCAGCTTCACCTCAAGCGAACAGCTTACGGTCCTTGATCTTGCGCGGGTCGGAATAGTCCTCCGCCCACCAGGGTGCCTCCCCCGCCGCCGGAGGGCGCTGCAACTTGACCTTCTCGCCTTTCTTTTTCGCAGCCTTGCGGCCGACGCGGAACTGGTAGTGGTCGATGATCCGCACCGCTTCGATCATGTAGGACGTCGCTACACGCCGATCGCGTACCAGCACTAGGTTTTCGCCGTTCTGCCCGTCGGCGGCCTTCGACATGTTGTACGAGCCAAGGTAGACGCGCGCCGCGTCCGTGTCGAAGTCGATCACCAGGAACTTGTGGTGCATGCGAGCGCCGCCGCCGCCGCTCGGCTCCTCGCGAAAGGGGCTCGGCGCATTCTTGTCGAGCGCCGCCACATAGGTCGGCGGCAGATTGGAACTGCCGACAGCCACCTCGACCCCAGAGCGCTTGTCGGAGATCCCGGCCACGAAGACATCGTCGTCGCTCGATTTCGCCTTCAAGGCGTCGCGGATGACGCCCGGCGTGATGTTGAGGAAAGCGAGCGAGTAGAACAGCGAACTTTCGGCCGCTGTGACATCGTCGGCAATGCCTTGCAGGACGGAGTTCTGGCTGTCGTGCGGCGAGAACGCGATCTTCGCGTCGACACCATTGATCTGAAGGTCAGACCAGCCGGCCGAGGTGCTCTTGCCGAAGCTCGCGGGCCCATCCCAGTACTGGTCGAACGCCGCCTCGAACACATCTACCGCGGGCTGCCCCTCAACGACGAAGGCGTTGTTGTTCTGAACGTAGAAGCCGCGCCAACTCATGTTAGTCGAACCGCAGACCGCGCGCTTCACGTCGTCACCGTTTACGATTATGATCTTATTGTGCTGGAGCGACTGCATGTGCTGTCGCCGAACCTGGATGCCGGCTGCCAGCAGCCGTTCCTCCGCCTTGTCCTCCGCCGCGTCCTTGCCGTGGTGGTCCTTGGAATCGTCGATGATGATCCTGACACGCGGACCGAGCACCACGATGCGTTGCATGATCTCGGGGAGGTTGAAGTCGAAAGCGATGATGCCGACCCTGGCGCTCTCGTCCGCGACGGCGGCGTCCAGCAGGGCGACGATCTCGCGTCGGGCCTCGAAGCCCATCCAGGCATAAGCGTCGACCGCGTTCTTGTGGGTCGGTTTGAAGTCCAGCCCGTCGCCGGCCTCGCCGGGCAGCAGCGTGTTGATCGGACCGTCGTCCTCGTAATGGTCGACGAAGGCCTGCGAGGAGATGAAGCCACGGGTGAAGGCCACGTTGAGCGCGCCCGGCACCGTCTCGCGCGCCAGCACGATGTCGGCGGTCTGTGCGACGCCGTAGCTCAGCGCGCCATCCTCCCCCATAAACACCGGCTTCACCAGATAGCTGAAGGCGCCTTCAAGCTGAGCGTTGCGGGCGAAATGCACCCACCGGAACTTCTGAATTGGGGCAACAAGCGTCGAGTAGGTCGGCGGCCGAGCGGCGCTCGGCGTGTCACCAGCGTTGCTCTCGAAGGTGAGCCGGTTCTTGAGCGGGTAGAACTTGGAGCCGTTCGGCTCGCGGTACTCAATCGCGAAGCCGACGAAGTCGTCTGGCGGCTGGCCTCTCCTCCAATTCATTGCCAAGAGCGCCATGCCCTCGCCGCGATGGATCTTGAGCGTGAAGAGGGCCGCGGCGACTTTTCCTTCGACCTGGAAGGGTTCGGACATCGGCCGAGTTCCTCCTACTGATCTGACGCGCCCTAGTCGATCCACTCGAACGTCGGACAGGCGGTCTCGCTGCTTCCGGCGTCCACCGGCGTCGCCATGAGTTCACGCGCGGTCGACGTCATGCCGTGCATGCCGTTCATGATCGCAGTATACAGCTCCTTGGGATGCCCGTTCACCGCCTCTTCAAGTTGACGGAGCATCATCGTGTAGCGGCGATTGAAGGCGTCGTTTAGCGCCGCAGTTCTGGAATCGGCCGGATAGTCTGACGCCTTGGCGTTCACGCGGATCGGGTAGACGCCGGTATAGTCGACCTCGAGCGGAGGTCCGGACGGCGCGCCGTGCGGGTCGTCCGTTTCGAGGTAGTGCCGCTCGTGGAAGATCTCGCTGAAACGGTAATAGTGGCCCATGCTGAGTGGCTCGCCCGTCGTCTTGGCGAACGCCTCCTGTGACCAAGGCCACGCGCCTTCGCCCTGCTCAATGACGATGGCGAGCGCCTGCTTCGCCGTTGCCAGATCGCGCACGGCGGTGATCGCGCCGCCGCCGGCCCAGAAGTAGTCGGCTTCGAGTTGCCGGGCCGGATCGCCGCTGAAGAGCGCGCCGGGCATCGCAGCGTCCAGTTCGTCCAGGAGCGTGAGGATCCCGGCGTAAAACTCGCCAATGGTCGGTGCGGGGACGTCGATTTCGGCGCGCAGCCAGTTGGCGTGGAGTTTGGGCTCCTGCGGCTGCTCGATCTTCATGAAGGTCGCGATCGCGTCCTTGGAGAACGGCGCGAGATCAATCGGGAAGCGGCGATCGGCGAAGGCGCGGCCTTCAAAGGTCATCTGCAGCGGATAGACCGGGCAGTTCTCCCGTGTGAGGCGAGGGGCTCCGCCGACGGCGTTGATGACGTTAGCGACGAGCGCGAAGTGCAGCATTTCCTCCATGGCAACGCCGCGAATCAGATCCGCCGCCTCGCGGTTCTTCGGACGTCTGATGCTGAGCAGCGCGACGAGATAGGGCGGGAGGGTCGACCATTCGAGTTCGAGCGCGAGTTGCAGCCGCTCCAGAAGCATGGAGCGCTTGGTCTCGACTGATGGATCACTCATGCGCCGCCCTCACCGGTGAGATGATCTCCAAGCCGGAACGCGAGGGCTGTTAGCGTCAGCGTCGGGTTGACCGCACCAAGGTTTGGGAACACCGCGTTCGAGATAACCCAGAGATTATCGGTGCCGTGGACACGGAGGTCGGCGTCGACGACGCCCGTCGCCTCGTCGCTGCTCATACGGCAGACGGCGGCGGCATGGTCGGCACGCCACGAGATGCTGGGCTTGCCGACGAGCGGCGCCCCCATAGTGTCAAAGATAGTCGCGACCTTCGCCTGAACTTCGGACATGCGGTCATCGAAGGCATTGTCCTTGGTGTAGTCTACCACTGTGGTCGGTAGGCCCACCCGGTTGACATCCTTGTCGTTGCGGACGCGATTGTAAAACTGCCCGAAGACCTCGATCATTCCGTGCAATTGGATCTTGTTCGGACCCGCAAGGCCGCTGTCGATCTCGGCGCGTGAGAGCCCGCGCTGCATCGCCTGGACGATTGAGTAGGCCACCGTCTCGGGAGGCGCGACCAGGAGGAACTTGCCCTTCTCCTGCTCGGCCTCGCTGTCGAAATGTCGTGAGACGAGCGTCGGAAAGTTCATCTCGGCCTGCAGGCGCTCCGGGTTCCTGGGCAGCGTCGCCGTGAAGATGAAGTACGGATGGGTGATTAGGTGACGGCCGACCAGGTCATGGGCGTTGCCGACGCCCTGCGGCCAGTCGGCGGTCGTCGACCGCAGGAGGAGTTTCGCCGACTCGATCGCGCCGGCCGCGACGATCACGCGGTCTGCCTCAACTGTCACGAAATCGCCCGTGTCGCGGTCCCAATATACGGCTCCCGAGGCGCGACGCTTGTCGGCCATGGTGATGGTCTGGACCAACGCCCCGAGCTTCACGCTCAGGCCGGGATAGTCGTTCCATTCGCGAAGGTCATCGAGATAGTTACACGCGGCGTAGCGCGCGCCGAACGGGCAGTACTTGCAGGTCCCCGTCGTCTGGCAGGGCGCATGGCGCGAGGGGATCGGCGACATGCCGCGACGGGCGATCGGCATGTGGCCGTAGGCGACACCCGCCCGGTCCATCGCATCGGCGACAGGTTTGTCCTCCAACGTCAGCGGGAAGTGCGCGAACGGGTAGTGCTTGCTTCGCGGCAGGAGGCCTTCGTTGGAGTCCCCTGAAACGGCGAGGTGATCCTCAGCCCGGCAGTAGAAGGGCTCGAGGTGCTCGTAGGAAAAAGGCCAGTCGAGAGCATCCTTTCGCTTCGCCTGGAGCCGGAAGTCCTCAGGCTTGAGACGGAACGACCAGCCGCCCCAGTGTAGCGTGGAGCCGCCATAGGCGAACACGCGGGCGCCAGCGAGCGGCATGTCCGTCCCCCCCGCGCTCACGTTCTCTCCGGGGAAGTCGCGCTGAGGATAATTGAGGTCCTTGTAGGGATCGTAGGGCAGCCGGCCGGTGATGAGGTAGTTCTCCCACAAGCCGAAGTCCTTGGTCTTTACGCGGGTGCCGGCTTCGAGGATCAGCACAGACGCTCCAGCGTCCTGTTCCAGAAGCCTTTGCGCCACGACCGTAGCGGCGACGCCAGAGCCGATGATGAGGGTGCCGACTTTCCGGGTCACGGCCGGATCCGGTAAGGCGTAGGCTCCTCGGCAATGTTCGCACCGCCGAAGTAGCCGCAGTAGTTGAGCGCGCCGAAGGTCTTGAACCCGCCGAGCGCGAGCCGCAGCGCGATGAACTCGTTGGCGACGAACCGCTGAAGCGACTCGAGGGGTGTCGAGGGCAGGCCGGCCGGAGCGATGCGCGGCTTATCCGAAAAGATCTTGTCGAAGGCCTGCTGCGCGCCGTGCGTCGCGATCAGTTCGTCGAGCACGACGGCGCCTTCGCGATAATAGCCTGTGTAAAGTGGGTCGATGTCGATCCGGTTCTGTAGGAAGGTCTGGAACCGGAGCCGATAGGCCGAAACATCGTCGCCGAGCGTCCAGTGATCTCCGACCGCGACGAACAGGGACCAGAGCGTGTCCTGCACCTGGGACGCCAGGAACCCTGGTGCCGCGCTCAACGGGTGGACGGCTTTAGTCTGATACACTCCGGGGCCTCCGAAGCACGATGAAACGCAGGAACTTAGGCTAGCATTCATTTCATCAAACTGACAGGGTGTTTGTGGGCTTTGCGGCCCGATCGAGACCACGCTCCCGGCACCCAGGGCCGAAGCCTGCAATCTCCAGCGGCTGTTGCCTGACGGAACGCTTCAGGTATGGGATTGGTGCGAGGCAGGACGGGCCAAGGACGCACTCTCCGAAGGCACAATCAAGGTTTACTGGGCCAGCAACGCGCAGAGTTGCTGGAACTCGTTCGCTGGAAAGCTGGTGCGATCGTCCGTCGTGTGCGATGTTGGTTGATCGCCAATCTCAAGATGCGTGAGCAGTCGTTCGAAGTCCACGTTCAGTTTGAAGAAAGTCCTATGCTCGCCCCCCGTCTCTTCCTGTCGGATGACCTGCGCCTCGAAGCACGGAAGTATGCGGGAGAGTCCGTCATCGGCCGTAACGAACTCTGAACGGAAAAAGCCGCCCTTGCCTGATCTCCCCCCTTGCTCGATTTGCAATTTAAATGACGCGAACCGCCCGATCACGGAGATGTCGGCCAAGGCGTTTTCAGCGTTGAATTGATTCGGGTCCGCTTTGAACTTCATCATCTTCTTTGCCGAACGGTTCCCGTACAGACAGGCTAAGGCGAGGAGTACGACCGGGTGTTGCCGCTGGACCGACATGGCATCGGCAGTTTCCAATAGTTGCTTGGCCTTCTGAAGGCGCAGCGCAGGCGCAACAGGGTCTTTCAATGAAAACCGTCCGTTGGCGGCTTCGAGATAGCGCAGGTAGTTGGGGCGTGAAAGCTCGGGGGGAAGCGTTCTCAGTTCCCGGGTATAATTGATCAGAAAATCATCGGTCTCCTGGACGCGGGCATTCTTGAAGAAGTGCCTGAGCGCGGCCACGTCGCCCAGAATTTGCCCCTCCAAGTCAGCGCTGGAGAGGCTGCTCCGCGTGTCGCTCACCTTCTCCATGAGAGCGAGCAGATAAGAAAATGAATGCTGAGGCCGATCTAAATTTCGCAATCGTTGAACAATGGCAGATTTGCCACTATTGTCTTCAGTAACAGATTGAGACTGCTTCGTCGCGCTCACGACGCAAATATCTAGAAAATAGAGCGTTGGAACGCTCGCCGACCACTCCTTAAAAATGGCGAATTGCTCCGGCGTCACCTCCATCTGGAGCTGAAGCCGGTGCCCTCTTCGAAACTCGTTCGCGTTACTGTCTGATGTCATGATCGCCCCGATCGACTGGTCCGCGTGCGTTTCGTCGTTGCGGTGCTCAGAGAGAGGTTCGCGGCGTGACCCGAATGCCGATTCGTATGTCGTGGTTGTAGTCGTCCTTGGCGCGAAATGCGACATCGCAACCGCGCGGGGCTGGGTCGCCAGCACGCACCTCATCACCGCGGCCGTGCTGCACGCGAACGGCTTCCAACCAACGCTCTCCGACGCAGCGGAGCACGGCCGGGAAGTCGACGATCCGGTCGGCCGCCAGTCCCGGTT
>Ga0160429_1001745_pt1 | contig 11741 bp, 5 predicted proteins | sample SolpanmetagenomR_FD_108199 | JGI IMG/M metagenome (GOLD analysis project Ga0160429, IMG submission 108199) | Solar panel surface microbial communities from Lawrence Berkeley National Laboratory, California, USA - R | ecosystem: Engineered > Built environment > Solar panel > Unclassified ... | reverse complement strand
CAACCCACTGAACATCTTCCTTAGCCGCTCCTTACCACTCTGTTGCGCCCCCTTCGTAGGCGTGCCCTCTCGCGCGTCACCTTCTTCAAACACTGGACTCCAATCTCTCTGCTCGCGCTCCTTTTCTCGTTTACTGCTACTGCCTGGACGCGCGAGCTGCGTCAACTCGCTGAAATGACGCGTCAGCGCAGCACGCATTGGTTCGTGTTGTTGGCCATTAACATTCCCGTTCGCATTACTAAGGCCGTGGCCGCCGTCATGGGTGGCGGTATGCGCAACATGATGATTATGATGATACTGCTGGTGGCCGCCACCCGCGACGCCAATCAGAGAGTTCCGCCGATGCCTAGCGGCGGTATCCACGCCGCCGCTCGAGGACACGAAGCTCGAGTTTCCGTCTTCGTGCGCGTAAAAGGACGAGTTGTAGAGCGAGTTCGCGTTGCTCTCGTCGTCCGTGATGTCGGATACGACGCTCCCACCTCCTCTGAAGCTTCCGTTGGCAAGCGAGCCGAAGCGCAGGTCGTGCACGCTGTCGCTGTTACTCGGGACCCGTGAGATGCCGTCGGAGGTACTTCCCAGCACGACGGAAGAGTTCGCCAACTCGCGCAGACGGGACTGCGCCGCTCGGCCGGGTTTATGGTGGCCGAATTTGTTGCCGATGATGGCTCCCGTATGTGAGATGAGTGCGCGAATGACGTCTTTCTTGAGAGCGAGGGCAAGGTCGAGAGTACTCCACGTCTTGTTGCGGTACTCCAGCGTCGGCATGCGGAACACCAGCGAGTGCACGTCTTCGAAGTTCCGGGAGCTTTTGCCTTTGTAGCTGAGGTTTAGCACGACGCTGGGGACTTTGAAGTAGGCGAGAGTGATGTAGCTGGACGCGCGGTTGAGCATTTGGGTGAGGTCGTCTGACTTCTGGGCGGCGGAGGAGGAGGTTTTGGAGTATTCTTTTTTGCTGCGGCGCGAGTCGGTTGAGGCGGAGCGGCGGTGGATCGGGATGCCAAAGCGGGTGCGGCGCTCGGGAGGGTCGGCAGTGGTTGCAACTGTGTTTGAGGAGGATGCTATTGACGGTGCACCCCCGCGGTAGTTAGATGCAAGGCTTTCGGCGGATTGGCGGTGATTTAGACGTTTCTGGCCGATTGAGATGGTTGGGACGTTGCTTCGATTAGGTGCAAGGAGACCCATTTTACTTTTGACGTCGCTTAGGTTGATTCCCAGCTTGCTGCCTCTCGACGCAGTGGATTGTGCGAGGAGTGGTCTCTTATCGTAGGACAGCATGTGTGTGGGTTGCAACCTCGGCCTCAATGACGAGTGTTTAGGTTCCTTCGCTTGCTGCGCAAGAAATCTCTGTGCGGCTGCCTCCTTCTGAGAATGTGCAAGGGCTTCCTCAGCAGAGTCTACTTCCTCGGCTTCGTGCGTCGGTGGAAGCGAGCTTTTGACCATGAAGTGAGAGGACCCATCTCCGCCACTTTTTCTGTTGGGAAAGATATAGTCGAAAATCTCTTTACCTGCTTGATACTCAAGTTGTATTTTCAGCGGGTGAAGGTTCACTTCGAAGAAATCAATAACCGGGATCCCGGCTATTGCTTCCAGCATTAACCAATCCACACGAAGCATCTTCACATTCGGTGCGTCGACAGGGACGTCAGCATGTGACTTTGGCGCATCGGTATACGCCGCAATGATCTCAGGATAGACTGCATTCGGCAACATATTGATCCCGTACATGCGAGCAATTTCGATAGCGTTTCGATTCGAGCCATCGCTGTTGTCAGTGCGCTCAAACAACGCGTTGTTGAGTTGAAATTCCACTAGAGGTGTATCAATATCCTTTGTCAGATGCCACACGATCTCGTCAGCTGAGAGATACCACTTCAGCAGTCCGGTAACCTGTGAACCGTCCATACGCTCTTCAGGTTTGCTTTGCGACGTCGTAATTGCTTTCATCATGAAGAACAACTCGTCCTCGCAATTGGCCAGATCTTGCTCCACGGCTATCCGATCCTCCCAGCCCTTACGATCAAGGTGTGGCTCGTTAATGTGGAAATGTAGTTTGATCTCATTAAGTTGCTCGATTCGTTGTTGAAGAAGCACGACCAACTCCGGCGCACCTCTAAGATCGCTGAAATCGGAAGCCAGCATGATTTTCTCGAGACGCTCGTTTCGCACCTTCTCCAGGGGTTCACTCCACATAAGTAGATCGAGGACAATGATATACATTGCATAATACTGGTTAGAATCACAAATGGCACGAACATGTGGGAAATTGACCCATAACTGGTCCACTCGGCTTTCCGCGCCTTCAGCACTCTTCCTTTCAACGGACTGACCTTCTGAGACACTATCGTTGTACTTCAGCCGAAGCTTGTTGTATTTGTCGTATCTCAAACTGGCGGATGTTCTCTGAACAACTCTTGTGAACCCGTACGACAAGACGCTGAAATCGAACATGACCTCAATGGGTCCCCACGGAGGCCACATGGAACCAGCCTTGTTGCCATACTGATTCCCAGTGTACATGTAGAGGAACTCAGTATCGAAGGTGTGCTTCTGTGTAACGAAGAACTGCACATTGTCCATCTCTGCAGCGAATCGACGCTGTACCAGACCGCTGACATCATCAGAGACGCGGTCTTTATCCATGATTTGAAGGACCTTCAGCCGCATGCCTCTTGCAGTGACCAACGCGGCAGATTTCGTGTTCTTCTCACTTTGCAGTTGTATCTGGGGCGCTATAAGCCGGACATAGTAGGAGTTCTGAGTCACAAAGTCTTCCGCTACGTCTTTCTGGGCATCTTCCACGTTGGCAGATTTGCGACGGTCTCCCTTGCCAGTTGCAGGGTCATCCGCGTTGACAAACTTCGCGCCATCTTCCAGGAGTTGACGAATGCGTTCCTGGACATCGATTTCATCATCGCGCTCGCTGGACGCATCGCCTGATTCTTGTCGTCCGGATCGCTGGCCGCTGTCTCCAGACGACGGGGTGCTTCCTTTTGCCTTGAGCTGCTCCTCAACGATGTCGAGAATGAACTTGACGGCACGTCTTGATCTGTAATAGACGAAACCTCGTCTCTGACTGACTTGGTGAATATACCGTAGCATAATATTCCTTAGAGAATTGTTCCACTTCATCTGAGCGTTGTGTACGATGAAGCGATTATTGAAGTCGCCAATCCGGTCAGCGAGTGTGGCTGTGTCGAAGCCAGAATCGTGTTCATCCTCTCCAATATCATAATCTTTGTCGGCTTCGTCGTCACTCACGGAATCCACGATTTTGTTCTCTCTAGTCTGGCCATCCGGAAAAGCCAGGCCTTGATCGAGTGTTGTTTGCAGCTGGCTATACAAGTCTTTCAACATGCGCTTCAAGAACCTCCTCTTGTGCTTAAGAACATTTTCATGGTTGCGAATCTCGTCAAGCTTCTGCCTATTATTGCCCGTATTGTGCGGATCTTTGATATTTTGCAATTCTTGATAATCAACAGACTTTCCGTGGTTCTCGATTAACTCCTCGATCTGCTTCATCCTGTGCTTGAAGAGTTCAATCTGCACCTTTCGTGGATCATGGTTGTTCCCTATCATGCAATTATGCGTATCCTCATAGCCGAAAGGACTGTGGCGGTCAGGATCGCCTGAGATAGTGTGGTTATGGTCTGTGTTTCTCCGATAAGTGAAACGTGGAGCATAGGCCAATGGAAGAATTTTGGTCTCTGGATTGGCGTCATATGGTAATGTCCAGTCGATCTCCACAAAGTCATCAACGTCAACCCAAGAGAAATCATTATCGGGTATCGTAAACTTGGACAAGTCAACTCGATGCGATGATTCTTGGTAATTCGCGAGGCGCTCCTTGGTGGCTTTCCTAACAGCCTCAGCGCTTGTCCCAGTGATGGCCGCAGAAACTGCGCGAATATCTGCCGAATTCAGGTCGAGGAATGTACGGTATATGCGCATTCCACTTGTCGTGACGACTTTGTTTAAGCCCTTTACCTCTGATCTGAATTCTTCACGCCGTTGATGTAAGTCCAACATAAAGCTATCGAGGCGCAATTTCAGTCCGGTCGCAGACACAACGTCGTCGTTCATTTCCTCAGCATCCTTGTGTTTGTATACATGGCTAATAAATAGAGGAGAAAGAAGCAAACTGTATTTTATCGTCGCCAAGTGACGACCGAATTTCTTGCCAGACTTTTCGATGAGAGGGAATAGTGCCCCTTGACGGACTGGTAAAGACATTACTCCAGAGAACATGTCCCACCATGCGTAAAAATGAGTGAAGAAGCGAGGTGTGAGATGAACGGAGTTGTAGTTGTCAGAGCACTCCAAATTCGAAACGTCCCAGTTTCGATCAGATGGAGCGGATATGGCAATTGACATGTGGATGTGATTACTGCGGAATCCCCTAAAGGCGTCGTAATGATGCTAAAATAAATTAGCATATATGTCGCATAAAACTTGCGAGCTCTTACATCATTTTTGATCGCCTTGATATGATGAGGATTCTTGAGCGTCACATTGTAATGCGGCTCGAACTCGAACGACCTTCTGCCATTCCCAAGCTCGCGCTCGAACATAAGTCCGGCCTGCCATCTCACCTTACCGGAAAGCTTCATGACCACCTTCTTAAAGGTGGAGGTTTCCTTTATGTTGAAGCTCGTCGTCTCCTGAGCCTGTGAGGGTTCTAAACTGGGCGAGTCGCGGGCGAAGTGGCTAAAGTCAGGTACCGCGAGAATAAATTCGCCACTGTCAACGGTCAAAAATTTGGCTGGATCTTCTTCGCGCCAGATGTTAAGCTGAACGTTGTTTCTCCAGACCATATCGAGTCCGGCACCGTGATCAGTGACCAGATATGGATCCCTCGATCCTGTTCGTGAGTTAGTAGAATCACCTTATCTCGTTGAATTAACCGTGACTTACCCTTAAGCATCAAGTGAACATCACCCTCGCCAGTCCAAGCAACATTGACCCTGGAGTGAAAAGTAAGTCTGATTTTATCCCAGAATCCCACTTTATCCGACGGATCGATCTGTGGTTTAGAGAAACCTTCAATAACCTGCATCATGTCTTGAATAGCAGGCTGATACGAAGCACCCCACGTAATTCTGGTATCACGTCCCGTGTTGATGTGAATCTTAACATCAGAATAAGTTTTTACGGGAGATACAGTTCGTCGGACATCAACAGCGAAAGCACCGCTACTTCCATTCAGGTGCAGCTTTTCGTTCGGAATGACAACAATCTGCAGATCTCTTGTGGATGCAAAGTCTCTAAACTCCTCGGCAATGACGAAATCGGTATCCAGAGACCAGCTTGATAGTTTCGCAGACTGCCCAGTCCTGAGGGCTGGTATGTGAAGCACAGGCAATGGATAATCCCGCAGTGTCAATCGTGTCTCTCCCATGTCCAAGTGAGTGTGCAGTGGCACCAATAAGGAGAACTTCGTCTCTTTTGGAAGTCTTTTCCCGACGCGGTACATGAAATTGGGCAGCTCGCTTTGGGGGAAGGAGGGCTTATCTATTGTCATGTTCAAGTCACTAATCAAGATGCCCATAAGTGCGGGTCGTGAGGGAACCTGAAGAATGACCTCGTCATGTATAGATTCGTGCGAAACGTCGTCCAATCCCCAGAGCAGAGCACGAATATCCTGCACTGCGCCGGATCGATTTATCAGCGCTTTCTCAATCCTTCTTTTCCAGCTCTGCGCGTTGAACTTATGTAGCTTGAGGTAGGCATCCTCGATGGTAGTCTTGCTATCGTTACTGATACCGCAACTTCCTTCCCTGTCGTAACGCAAACTCCTCCCTTCACGCATAAGTAAACTGTCGCCATTGTGACCAGAGTGGCCACGATTTGTTGGAATGTTGTTGTCAGAGCTGCCATGACTTCGCTTATCCGGACTCTTATCTCTATTTCGTGCCCCTGATGCGTGTCGCGTCGAGTTCTGCGAGCGAGCTTCTTCAATCTTTTGCTTCTTCATATTGTACGCTTCCTCCCGAGCAAGCCTTTGCTTCTGCTCGACGAGCCCGGCGCGATAGATGACGCCAAGCTTCCACTCGAACGCGCTGTCTTCAATCTCAAACAGGAAGAATCTCGTCCTAATACTAATCTTAGGTATCGTCTTAGGACCTTCCGGATGCTTCGCAAGTATATATGCATCCGAACCAGTTCGAAAACGATGATGTAGTTGAGCGACGGTTTTGATGGTATTGGCAAAGTTGTCAAATATCTTGTGGACCACCATCTGATGTGGTATACCAACCCTGATCGCTCTCGAGCTGAGGTCTATCGAGCTTTCGGGTATGGTTTCAGATCCATGCATCTTTCGTCCTTCACGCAAATCTACTCTCGGTTCCTTGATGCTCAATATGCGACTCCAGGTGTGGGGTATCGAGGGAGATTCAGCATACATGCGTAAGACATCAGCATGCACATATGGTGTCGTCCATCGGTGGCGAGCTGCCGTAATTTCATGTAAGTGCATCATCATGTAAGGATCGCTTGGTAGACGAGCTTTGATTTGTGCAAAGGTGACCCTGAGGTCAATAGCCACAAGTTCTTTAGGCGTTGCCGGTGGTTTCTGTGGCGGGTCCCTTAGTTGTGGTTCGGAGTTGTTGTGCTTGAGAGAAGGCTCATGTCTCTCTCCTGCACCTGGCATAAAGGTTTGTGAAAGCATAACTACCGCAACACCGATGCAGTAATGCTTGAACAACGAATATTGGAGGTAGACACTCTTAATGTAGCTGTTCACATGCAAGACAGGGCCGGTTCCGTCCGAAGATGACGTTAGTGCAACCTCAGAACGAGGCATTGATAGGAAAGGATCCTGCTCAGAAGTAGAAGCAGTCTCGATAATGAAAGCTTCAAGTCCGCGAAAATGTACCGCTAACCGCCTTCCATCTGTGGGCAGCGATAGCGGTTTCGGCTTCTTCGGCTGTGGACTTAGAAGCGGAGGCAGCGTTTCGTCAACCCTAGCCGATTTGCTTCCTCCTCTTCGTCGCGTGGCCGACATACGCGCGACTTCGTCTTTCCTCACGCTATAATCCGCTGTCCAGTCATCAAGATGGACAATAAAGCCGCGTTGGTGTTCTGAAAGTCTGGCATCAACTCCAGCCACTTCGAGGTTGAGGTCTTTCGCGGAAAGCTCAAAGGTCTGTAACCATAGAGGCAAAGCTCTCAAATGGTTTGCCCCTTGGGGAACGTTTGGTTTTTTACTTTTGGCAGGTTTCGCACCCCTGTAAAGTTGGTGCACAATCTGCCGGATACCGTCGATAATCTCAGGACGTATCAAGAAGACCGACAAAGTTTGAAAGTTCAAGCTTGCGTTCACTTTCGACTGCGGTCCAATCACTGCCTGAATTTTGTTTTCTATGCTATCGCTAATTAGGTAGTCATGCTTCATCCGGGTGGGCGTTTGATAATATAAGCGATGATCGGTGAGCCGGATCACACAGGCAAGCGAGTATTCCTCGTCTGATCCATGTTGATGAAAAGAGTCTAAATCCACAGACATTGATGATACAGTAGACACAAGAAGATTGAAGTCAAATTCGTCCGGCCGTCGTTCTCCGGTGTGCGGAAGAGCCATGCGTAAAACGGGCTCGGTCACTGAAAGCTTGATGCTGGCTTTAGGAAGAAAACGTAAGATGAACGGTTTGCGCTTCCGTTGTATAACACTTTCAGTTTTGGGGCGACCTTCCCACATGGCAAACAGTGTCGGTAGGTATTGTGGAGTAAAGTCCAATGAAGGTGAAGTCACGACAAGAGTACCAAGGAAAACATTCGAGTTGCGCCCGGATGGTTCATTCTGTGCCGGGTATTCTAAAAGCTTTGCCGGTAGAGTTGTTCGGATCGTCGCTGTAGTCATGGGAATATAAAGCAATTTTTCCAGATGGGCTCGTCCATCGTCCAAACCAAGCGATATAGAAATGGCCGAGAACAAAGCTTGATGGGCGACGTCCTTTCTTGCAAAGTACATGGATTGCGCGGGTGTACCAGATTCAAGCCTGTGAAAATCCAACCCGAACTCTTTCATCGACATATTTATTCGTACCACCTCTCCTCCGCCAGACCCATCGGTTACAGATTTGGACAGGCCAAAAAAGCCAATGGCAAAAGCTATTTCCCGGATGCCTCGTAAAGCAGAGTTCAACAGATCTCGGGCTTCCTTGACAGACACCAAGGTCTCTGTTCCGTCCTCTGCGGCTGGGGTGATGGGAATATTGTAAATCATGCTTTGTCGTCGGCTTTCGATTTCTCGCTCTCTGTGTCGTTTTATCGGTTTTAAGCTTTGCATCAGATCGTCATACGGAACGTTAAGGCGACCAAGCTTAATATAAATTGTCATATCCCTTAGACCGTCGAAGTTATGCACCAAGTATCCATGAATGTTCAACTCGAGATGATCAAGAATTTCAATAGAATCCTTGCCTTCCGGAGTGAATAGGATGCTACGACTCGAAAATGTCCATTCCGCGGGGTGTTGTTGTGTTGGGTCCGTTCTCTTGTGCTGGAATAATCGACTTCTATCAACAGTCGTCCGGCGTGTATCTACGGAGAGCTGGAGCCCGGTAAAGTGGATCGTCCCTGCTCCAATGACAACAAAAGAGGTGCGCAATGCGACGAAATCGACTAATCGTACCCAAGGTAAATGACAGTGTAGTTGTTTCACCTTGTCTTTGTATGCTGATAGCTGTCTCCATGTCTTTCTTTGCTTCTCTCTCAGCTTGTGCGCCTGCCCAAGTGGCTTCTCCGCATCATGACTCTCCATGCCCGCATCATAACTGCCATTTGTTGAGGTGGTCTCGTGTTCTTGATTCAATGGGATCTTATCCAAATCCAACGTCACTTTGAATTCCTGCAATACGAGGCTGATCCACGTCGGCTGCGCAAAAGTGGGTCTATGCAAGCTGATCTTGAATCCCCGCGCCTCGACCTTGAGTCCATCGTTGCGTGTGTAAGCGATACGGCGCAAGCCAGAAAAGCCTAAGCGTTGTATTGAAACACCAGTCAAGATACGGAGGATTGCAAAGACAACGAATGTGGATAGGTAGCAAAGGACCAGAACGCCGCCGATGAAAGATAGATTCGGGAACGCCATGTCGAGTTTGGAGCCATATGTTCAGGCTTGGACAAAGCACTAGTTCTGCGTTTGCGCTCTGCGCATTAGAGGAAGATGGCTGCCAGCGCCTTTTTAGTTCAAACAGAAGGCTCCTGCTATCTATTTTGGTATTGAGACATGATATTGAGACCGTATGAATTATTGCGACGAAGTGAGATGTGTCGTCCGATCGTAGGAACGATATCGCAATTCGAGTCGTTCACAATGGGCTTGAAGAGACAGTGGAGTAGCAACAAATAGCGGGCTTTATTCTAACTTCCAAGGGTAACCTAAAAGCACCGAGAGTTGTTGAAGATTATTGTTTTGAAGCATGCGGAGAGCTGGAGTGAAAGTGCACGAGTCTGAATTGGAGCTCCGGGCAGCGAATGGCTCGACACTTTCGGAAGCCGGCCCACCTTGAAAAGCTTAACTTCTGGAGCAAAGTGCGCCGTGCATGCATACCGTTGTATGAGTGTGGAGTGCATATACAACTAAGTTATGACACTTATGCAAACATGTCATGATCCATTATCTGGCCAGACGCAGTCAATCATCCAGCTGCTCCAGCTGCTCCTTCTTCTCTACCATCATCGCCCTATCAAACCTCTCTTGACAAACATCTCGTCCTAGTATAGCCATGGCACTTGCAAGACCAGGGCCCTGCTTGCCATCAAAAAGCACCCATCGCAGATAATGATAGAACTCCTTCCTCCACTGCTTCGCACTAATCTTTTCATTCAAACCCGGAGATGTGGGTCGGGCCTTTACCTCCGTTACAAGATTGTGCAATCTCCCCTCAAGCATTTCGGTATTCCAATGGCGACCATTAGAATCATCATAAATCAGACTTTTGACTCCTTCGCGGACTGCTGCAAGGTCGACTTCGAAAACGTCTTGTTCGTATGGTCTCCACTCTGGCGTTGTGAAGAAGTGTATGTTTCGCTCTACGAAGTGCTCAGGTGTTGTGTAGTTTAATCCGTCAGCCTTTAGAATGGCAGATACGAATAACTTCAAGTCTCTTCCATGAAGTATGGGTATTCTTCGAGAAACCGTTAGCAGTGTTCTTCCAACCATGAGGGCGAATCACATACAATTCGTCAGATGAAACAGTGCTTTCGACACATGAGACCGATCTTGCGCACATGTTATGAAATGATGGAGTCTCTGAATCCGCGACCTTGGCCGCATGTCTTCTCTGAAGGAACCAGAGCTTATCTAAGGTAACGATTGTGTTACCTTTTGTAAACTTCATCCTGAACTAACATGAGTTAGTCGATGCTCAGAATCATACTCGTAGATACTCACATTTTCCACGAGCTGCTCAAGATTCATGACATCACTTTTCTGCTCATGCGACCACCCGAGCAGAGCAACAAAATTGACCAGAGTCTCCGGTAGCACACCCATATTCCTGAAGTTTGCAATGTCTGTGTCAAAATTGCGTTTACTCAACTTACGCCCGGCCTCGTCCACTAGCAGTCCTACGTGCGCGAATGTTGGAGGAGTCCAACCAAACGCTTCGTACAAAGCTAAATGCTTAGGTGTTGAAGAAATCCATTCTGTAGCACGGACGACATGTGTGATCTCCATGTGGTGATCATCAACCACATTGGCTAAATGGTATGTCGGACGTCCGTCAGTCTTGAGCAGGACCGGATCTTCATATGCGACCTCTCCGTGCTTCATGGTAATACCAAGATTGTCTCCTTTGTCCCTGCCTATTTTTCCATATATTAGATCCCGAAACTCGGGATATTTTTCTGGAACCTTGAGACGCACAACATGTGCTTCGCCTTTGAGCGCGCGGTCGGCTGACTCTTCCTTCAGTATTCCCTCGCAGGTCCGATCGTAATCTGTGGGCAACCCGAGAGATTGTCTTAATCGAGCAAGTTGGTCAAGTCGTTGGAGCGAACAGAAGCATCTGTAAGCATGTCCAGAGTCCAACAGCTTTTGCGCATATCCTTTATACAACGATGTCCTCTCTGACTGCTTGTATGGTCCATACGGGCCTCCAATCAGTGGTCCTACCCATGCTTAGCAACATCTTAACGGCAAGAGTAATCCTCCAACCTTCATCCCACTGTATCCCGGCCCACTGTAAGTCCTCACACAATCGCTGCTCCGCTCCCGGTACAGTCCTTCTCTTCTCACATTAGCCTCCAGCTCTTTTTCGGGCATTGACTGCTCCAAACCTCGTCTGTGTCTTCGATGCGCAGCAAGAATTGCCCGCCGGTTTTCTTCGCAAGTAAATAACTGAAAAGCGCTGTTCTCAAAGACCCTAAATGAAGATAACCAGTAGGTGACGGGGCGAAACGCGTCCTAGCAGGTCCGTCAGGAAGTAAAGCTTTAGGTTGGTGTGGTCGACGCAATGATGTGCTGAAGCATTGTCCGAAGTTCTGTCGACGGCTCGATACGCAGATCTGACAGCATGGCGCAACGTTTGACAGGAGCAAGCGCTTATGCTTCATGCTCTTCATGAATCCATGCTGGTGATGTGCCAGTTGAGATAGGAATCGCGAATTTCTTAACTTAGCACAAACATCGCGGAAAGCACTCCGGCGGCGATTTTGTATGACATCTTTCTTTGACGAGCGTTCAATAATTTTCCAAAACTAATAATCTTTACGATTCGAGCGTTTTCTGCAGCATT
>Ga0160429_1001744_pt1 | contig 11751 bp, 13 predicted proteins | sample SolpanmetagenomR_FD_108199 | JGI IMG/M metagenome (GOLD analysis project Ga0160429, IMG submission 108199) | Solar panel surface microbial communities from Lawrence Berkeley National Laboratory, California, USA - R | ecosystem: Engineered > Built environment > Solar panel > Unclassified ... | reverse complement strand
GCTTTTACGCAGGTGCATTGCTGTGTCATATTGCTTGGTGAGAGAAGCACGGTGGCCCTTGCGGTAAAGCTTGGGCTGGCAGCATGTAGATTAAATTCGCAAAGACCTTGGACGACCGGTAATAATCTGTCCATCTCAAACGGCGTGGCGATGCAGTGGAAGTCGGCAACCTAGATCATCCGCAGAGTAACAAGCAGCCATTGCTGTTACGCTGAAAGCTTTCGAAGGTTTCAAGAACTCTTCTGGACTTGCAATTCAGTGATTGGTCGCTTTGCCGTTTCAGTCAAGTTCCCAGGCCGAGATGCCTTGGCGAGAGCCAAAATTGAATTGACATTCAATTTTCGGATATGTGGTTCTGCTGCTTGTTGTCCCATTCGGAAGCATGATCCAGAGTGGCCGCTGTGGCGAAGACCTCATGTTGCGGAGAGCGTTGCTCCGTATGGTGGGCCTCTGGGATCCTGGCTGTGCCGCAAACTGTATGCCAAGCATTGTGTTGATGAGAGGTGGTTACGCCTGGTCTTTCAACATCATTTGCGTGCGGCCACAATGTTCGAGGATCCTGCTGGCCAATGTAGCCTCAGCAAGTGCAGAAGCGTGATAGAGCCGAATTCCAGTACCTGATGGTCAATATGAAACAGTAGTGTACTTAAACGAGCAATTCCTTCATTTCTTTGTTACAGCATTGTGCCTGGTGGCGCAATGCAGCGCTCGTTCCTGAAGTCCCATGTTGATGATCCTGAAGCTTGGTGAGTGTGGTGGTAGTAAGTACATGAAAATAAACCTCTAGAAGGGCATCGGAGCCTATTCGGACATCTATGGCCCGAGTAAAGAAGAGCAGAGCCAGGCCCAGAGAGCTGCTTTCAATTGCGCTGTGTGTCTTATCTTGGCTTCTACTACAGGTACTCAGTGAGGGCTGCTCATCGTGCCCAGAAAGACCTCCAAATCGTCGTCAATAGATGGTTTACAGTGGACAAGAAGTATCCATAAACTCTGTTAAAACTTGGTCTATTTCTTGTTTTCTCACATTTAGTGATACTAGACTTCTACGTCCAGTGAAAACGTTCGCTTGATGTTACGACAGTACCTGCTTGCAGGGGCGAACCTTTGCTTCGTATGCTGACCGCTTCACAGCAACAGCCATATAGACGAATACGGTGACTGTCATGCTCCTATGTTCTCGGGGGAGGCAGTGGATAACCTCCCATCTCGACGAAGAATTTCGAGCCTGTGGCAAAGAGCTCTGACATCTCGCTTCCCAACCAATCTGGAATGATCGCAGTCCTGGCGGACTCGATCTCTCTCGACTGCATGCCGGCCACCTGAGTTTATGTAAGCACAAATAAGACCACGGTATTCAGGAGAATCGTACCATCAAACACTGGCCCTCCATATTTTGGTCTGCTGCCGTTCGTACAAGAGCGTTTGCCACATCATTAACGGTATTAGCGGGCAGACCCTTGGCTTTCCAGTCTTCGGAGAAGCTTGTTGTTATATGGGTCGGAGTGAAATAAGGTGCGACGGCGTTCACTCGTATTCCATACTTTCTCGCTGTACTTTGGGAAGATCGCAGTAGCCCAACGATCCCATGTTTCGATGCCACATACGCGACTACTCCTGATGCGCCAAAGTAGCCGGAGGTTGATGCGGTCATGACTATGGATCCACGATGTCCGTCGAAGGTTGCAGGGTTGCTTCGAAGATGATGCATCGCCATTCGAAGTGCTATTGAAATATCAGCCAAAGCAACCTACGGCCCGTTGCGAACGCGGTGCTAGAGTCGGGCAAAGCGAATTCACAGGCCGTTTCTAAGAGTAGCCTGTATATGACCGTTTCCTTGATTGAGAACTCTGATTGCCGAGTCTGATAACGACCACAATCTGGAGCAAGAGCAGCGCTTTCTGTTGAACATGGGAGGGAGACTTACTGTTTGCGGTACCTTTGAGGTTTACATCTATAACCTTGTAGGCCTCCGTGGGCTCTTTGAGAGAACCATTCTCATCCATTTCAAGGTCGAAGAAAGGTTTTGATTCCATGATACCAGCGTTGGCCACGACAACATCGACCTTTTCAAACCTTTCAATGGTTACATTGAATAGATTCTGCATGTCTGCCCACACGGTTATGTCGGTGGGTACGAACATCGCTCGATCTTTATCCGGAAGGCTAAAGAGCAGTTCCCGTGCTGCGTCTCTGCTGGAGGCCACGTCTGCTATCACGACATTGGCACCAAGCTCGTAGAAGTTCTTGACAGTCTGAGCGCCGATGCCATTGGCTCCACCGGTGACGATGGCAGTCCTCGCAAGGAGATTTGACAGGTCAGGGACCGTAGCAGACATAATAACGATCTGTAAGATTATGCAAGAAAAGATGAAATACCGATGATGCCTAGAACGCTTAAGCTCGTCGAGCTTTGTCGTGTAGCTTGTGAGTGCTCAATGATCGTTTCTTCGGACTCAGGCAGCTTCTCTTGATATACCTTCAAGCAGAATCACATAGGTCTCCAAAGTTGAGATGGAAGACGATGGACGAAAATATATAGTGACACGACTGATGCGAAAGTCGTCGGACGAAACAAAGTCACGTGCAGGCTAGTAGATATGCCACGTAAGATCACACAACTCTGATATGGCTACATAGGTATTGATCTCAATGTTATTCTTTACGCCGAGTCTCAAATTCGAGAGTCTCTAAGTCGCCTTCGAATTGGCTTGGTCTTTGGAGGTATATTTTCAGTCGTCATAAGACAGCGAACGCCTTGCCGAAAAGCTGCCTCTACTGCGAGCTTCTCTCAGACCGAGGGCGTCACTGCAAGTCTACACAAGACAACCGCTTTGCTCCGTCTGCTGAGTTCGGATCTACACACATATGGAGGACCTTTCCGTTGCAGCTTGCATTGTCTTGCTTGTAGCAGCAGCAGTCTCTCTCGCTAAAACTTGCGTTCCTTTCACTTTCACTCGAATCCTAGTGACAACGAGCATGCAAGTTCTCGCGTCCGCATTAATAGGTCTTTATACGTTCTCCTTGTTTCATCCGTCTCTTCACTCGCGTTTCCTGTTTGATGACTGTCACGGGTCACAGCAGCTTCGTCTATATCTGTCCAGCTATATGGTGGTCATTGTAGGCATTCACAAGACAGCAGCCTAATCGCTCGCAGGACCTTACAGATATTGGCAATGCCAGAGCATCGGGTATGAGAATCGAGCTCGGGCTCAGCGGCTTCATCCACGTGATCCTTTTGCTGATATCACCCTGGTACCGGAAGCACGATGTTTCATCCCCAGCCGCTATCTCCTTCGGAGCCTTTCGTAGTATTGTTGCAGGTGCCATCACAGCACGTATGGAGAATGTGGGCCGTATCAGCTCATGGTGATGGCTATTCATTGTAGGTAGCCCTCATTTTCCCTTCGATTGATACGCTGACCGCCCTTAAAATTGAAGGAGTAGCCACTTTTGGCCCGGCTTTGACTGCGCCTTATGTACTGCTCCATCCCGAGTGCCATCTTCTGCGCCCTTGCCACAGGCATACAGCCCTACACTCCTCGATACGTATTCCTCTGCTTTATCAACAATGCGATACGGACCGCCATTCCTCTCGCTTTGAGCTTTGCGAGCACAAGTTTGGGTGCAGTAGATCCGGAGACGCGAGCGATAGATTTAGCGCTTATAAACCGCATGGGGAACCTGGCGCAAGTATGTGGCGCGTGTCTGTGGCTGTCTAAACACGTGCCTGGCTACACTATGGGCTTCAGCGTCTTTGCTAGCCGGCTAGTAATAGGGTGTGGCGTTTACCTTGCAAGCTTCTGGGCCCAACAAAAGCATCCATCCAACAACACGGCAAGGAACGCCTCCCGGGCGCGAAGTTGATAAGCTAGTCGCTGTCACGAAGTAGCCGGCGCCCAAACGCTTGCATTCGAACAACTATCGTTATCTACTCAAGCCTCAGGGAGTTCTGCGCTTGACCACAGGCTCCTCCTATCCCTTGCCCCCTCCAGAAGTTGAGCTCTCTCCGCCAGGGCCACACCGGCTTCTCTCCCAAGCGGTATCCTCATCAAGTCCCCCGTTCCCCCTTTCTTGGTCGGCCCGGTCTCCTCGACAGCCTCCACAATCCTGGCGGCAGCCTTCGCTGGGTCAATGCTCTCCTTTCCCGCATTCTCCTGGAGGTATCGACCCACAAAGTTCGCAGGATTTCCCTTATACGCCTCACTCAACCCAGCAATCTCACCAGCCCCCGCGAACCCTGTACGCATGCCACCAGGCACCACCAGCAGAACTCAAATCCCAAACACTTCCACTTCCGCGCTCAATGCCTCCGTAAACCCCTCCACAGCAAACTTGCTCGCCGAGTAGAACGCGATCAATTGCATCCGCTTCACGGCACTTCCCGAAGATATATTCACAATCGTTCCGCAGCCACGGCCACGCATATGCGGAAGCAGCAGCTGCGTGAGGCGCGCCATGCCCCAGAAATTGGTCTCGAACATTCTTCGCCCATCATCCAAGTCAACATCTTCGATTACCCCGCCGATAGCGAAGCCGGCGTTGTTAATCAGGACGTCGATCTGCCCATGGACTTGGAGGGCTGCCGCGACCTGGAACTGCAGGATCGTCGATGTGACGTCCAATGGTAGCCATGTACCTCCAGCCGACTCGATCTCCTCGACGAGCTCAGGCGTCTTGGAAGGGTTGCGGGACGTGGCTATCAGAAGCCGGCTTGCGGCGAGGACAGCGCGGCAGAGATGGAGGCCAAGGCCTGAGGAGCAGCCTGTGATGATGTATACTTTCTGATGTATACTTTCTAATGAAACGACAGAGACATAGCAGGAACTTGGCTGTGGCGGAAGATTGGGAAGAAACTGGATGAATCTGTTAAAAGCTTCTTGTAGTGTTTGATACACTTTCCACGTTAGCAGACTCGACCTTTATTTCTACTTTCCTCTTTCGTCATCACCGTCTCCCAGAGCGGCCCAATATCCACCACTCTTTTCGTACGCTTGCGCCATCAAGTCTACTCGTCTCGACTTTCTTGCTGTTCACCACCTTCAAACCCTCCGTCTCGGCCAACACGTCACAGCCCCATCCAAGCTATCCCCCATCGAGTTAATCATCACGTGGCATCAATCCCGCATAAACGCAAGCCCCCTCCTTCCCGTTCCGGTAGCTCCCGCAGAATTAGCCCGTTTCGTGCCATATTTACCTACAACACCCCGCCCCAATCTTATCTTTGGAATCTAACATCTCAATCTGCGAACAACTGCTTTTGAGATAGATACTGTCTAGCATCTCCGACCGACCACATATTACCAGGAAGATTCAAAGTCGATATGCACGGATCGTCTTGCCCAAAGTGCGGTGCGGGGATTCCGGGGTCGGAGAAGAAGTGCGGTGCTTGTGGCAGTGTAAGCCGTCTTTGAACTCGCTGACAGTGATAGTGAGGCTGATATGATATTGCAGGCTTGCCCGGTCTAGATCAACTTTCATACATCGATGAGTAGTGGGGTTGTTTGAGCAAGAAGCGAGGAGTTGGGGGCGTGCAATGAGGTGATCGGTGCGGGGTGATGGTGTTACGAGTTCACGAGGAATGGATTGTGTGAACGAGATACCATGGGAGGAGTGTTGGGGTCAGAATAGTGTGTTACCGGCGGTTTGTACGGTCAGTGGTGTGGCAGAGTGAATGGAATGATGTATCCAACTTCTGCTGTGCGTGTGACCCCGGATCTTTCCTGTACCAATCGCGAAATATCGCTGCACTACTCTGCATGGAAGGTATTAGCACAATGTCGAGGGATCGAGCGTAACAGTCCCAAAGAGTTGATCGAAGGGGTGCGTTGACGGCCAGATGTGATCCCAACTTCAACGGCCCATGGAAATTTACAGGATCAGTATTCCACCTCTACTGCGAGTACTACGAAGAGAAGTGCCCAAGTAGTTTCACTCGATGCTTCTCAAATCGGTCATAAGAAGAAAAAGTGTCGGGAACCTCGCTGTAAAGACAAGCTTTCGAACAAGCGCGATACGATACATGTATTGACAGCCCACTCCCCGACACCATTGTTGCCCCAGGGGGAATCGAACGCCGCTAAGATGAATCGCTTCGCGAAACGCTCAGGATCCTCTCAAAACTATTGCATGAACGCTCCAAAGAAAGGAACAGTCTTCCACCACTTCGTTCCCTGCGCCCCTTGCCCTTCTTTCTCCCCCTGCCATCTCTATGAACCTTATCATCTCGATTCTAGACCTCGGTCAGCTTCAACTGCTCCCTACAAGTATCTCAGTGCAGGCGCACTGATGTCCCTTCTCCCGGCCACCCCATCCAACATCTGCTTCCTGGGCGTCGCATGCCCCATCGCCACACTCCTGGCCCTCCCTCTCCTAAGCCGTATCTGCTCCAACGCGGCTTCTCGGTCAATGGTGCCGTCGGGCTTTATCGCACCGGACATGTTCGTGATATCTTTGAAGGGCGATGAGGACAGCTCTGAGAGCGGTTGAGTGGGGTGGGAGATTGTTGCGGGGGTTTGGGGGGGTTTGGCAATGGGGGTGAATTGGACGGGTATGGTCATAGTGCGACTCGTAGTACGGAACTGAGGGGTCTGTATTGGGGGGTTAGTGAAGTGAGTGGAGAGCGGCGTAGCAGCTTCCGGCATTGAGGCGGGCTCGTCGGCGTCTTCGACGGCATTTTCGTCTTCGACGGTAACGGCATCTTCGGGAACCATTGCTGATGGAGCTGATTCTGAATGGACTATCGTCGCCTCCGTTGTTTCAGCGCTCTCGATATCAACAGGCGCAGGCGCGTTTGGCATCATTTCCTCAGCAGCGGGTACAGCGGCAGACTTAGCCATAGGTAGACTGGACGCAGTAGTCACGACGGCGAAAGTACCAGAGTCTGGGTCGAACTTGACAAGCTTCTGCGACTCTTGATCTTGTTGTGATTGCTCAGCTTCCATAGTCATCGACCGCTCGTCCAGCTCTGTCATCTCTTCGTCCTTGATGCTGGTTGGCGGCGTAGGCAGGCCGAGTAGAGAGGTCTTGATGGCGTCCACTTCGTGAAGCAGAACAATATCGTGAATATACTTGTCTCCCGTCTTCTCGGCAACCCGGCAAGAGCAGCACTGAAATTGGCACTCCATCTTCATAAAGTCAATCTGCTCTTCGGCCCGCTGCCGCCTCATTGCCTCGCGCTCCAACTTCTCTCGCATCTCTGTATGTTCTCGGTCGCGTTGCACAGGCGTCATGTTCTCCTTATTTTCATCGTCTAGACCGCACAGTTTGATGGGTGATCTCCGTTGCCTCTTCTTAGGGCTTCCAAACTCGTCATCTTCTTCCATAGATGCTGGCAAAGGTATGCGACCTTCTGCTGCTATACGTGCGACCTCCTCTTCCTTCAAACTCGATCTCAAAGCGTCGCGCTCCTCTTCAACAACCTTCGTCTGCGCCTGGGCATGTGTAAGCTCCGCTTCCAAAGCCACCAGCTGATATTTGTATGAGAACGCCTGTTCTTCTCGTTTCGATGATCGATGCTTCTCAGACTCGAGATCTGTTTTTGCTACGCGCAGGGAGTTGCGCGAGGCTTTCAGCTCTTCCTGTAGCTTTACGATAGCGGAGGAAGCGGAGAAGTGTTCTTTTCGCGCTCTTCGTAGCTCTTTTTCGTAAGTAGCTTTATGGGTATTGACCATCTTGGCTTCCCTTGAGCGCTCTTCCTATAGTGTATGTTAGCGTCGATTCCTTTACCTTACGAATGCGCCAATCCTACCATAGACACTTCAAGCCGCTTGCCCGTCCTACGCTCCCTGTCTTTTGAGTCTTCCAGTTCCTTCCGAGCTGTCCGACCATCCTCTCTTACACTCCGCATTCTCTCCTCAAGCTCGTCCTTCTCCCGCCTGCATCTTGCAAGCTCCATTTCCGCCATCTCCCTCGCCATCTCTGCTCTTTTGATCGCAACTTCATCCCTACGGTGTAGCTCCTTCAAGTCCTTGATGTCGAGTTGGTTAAACCTCGCAACCATGCCTTGCACGTGCGCATCGCTATTTGTTCTCGAGTGCGAAGACTCGCTTCGATGTAAAGACGGCGTCGAGGGGTTGAGTGTAAAGACGTCGGAAGCGGAGAAGTTCGGTAACTTCCCAAATGGCGAGACTCTTCCGAACTCTGGCATGGAGGGCGACTGGGGTATTCCAACTCTTTCAGGCGATGTACTGCCACTATATGGCAGGCGAGTCCCGTTTACGCGCTCTGGTGACAGCGGAAACAGTGGCATGCCGGGCGAGGCAGGCGTAGGTCTCAGCGGTGGAGGATCCATCTTCGCAAAAGAGCAGGTTGACAATCTAGTTTCGACACTGGCCAGCAACGATTGAGGCGTTTTCTGATGCGTTAACCTGGTCGAAGTCGTACGAAGCCTGATCGATGTCGCTTGTTGTTGCCAAGCCGTACTTGCACCGGGCAACGGCGCTAAGAAGCGCGCAATCACGTGAGTGCTCTAATGTGGCGACGACGGGGGTAGATTTAGCCGGAGGGTACTGACTGACTCGAGGACGTTGATACGCCACATCACACTTGCTGGACGGGAGGAACATCTGGCTGTGCAGGACAGCGACCTCGGACTTGGTAGACATATTGCGACTGCGATGCAGCCTGGTATTCTCAGATAATACATAAGTCTGGCAGACATCCTCTAGATTTGCCTTATATCCATACTAGAATACTGTTGCTTTCATCCCGCGATGGAGAAGGCCGTGTCTGGTTCGATGCCTCCTCGAAAACGTCCCTTTCACCTTGCACTCCTTCCCCTACTTCTCTTGGTATACTACTTCTCCCCATTACCGCACATCGACCGCGCAGAACATCATGTACCAGACATTGTTCCTCAGGACGACGCTGATCATCCGTTCCAATGGAGCAAAGTACAACAGCCCACTTCTAGCTCAGTGATAGACGTTGATAGTATGCCCAGATCACCCCATCAAACGAGCTAGTCTTCCACGATTGCAACGGCAAGTACCAATGTGCCCGTCTTGAAGTACCACTCGACTGGCAATCGAAGCACGACAAGCGACGAGCGGCGATAGCAATAGCTCGCTTGCCGGCGAAGGTCTCAGTCACAGACCCTCGCTATGGGGGTGCTATCCTGATCAACCCTGGCGGGCCCGGGGGCTCAGGCATTCAACTACTTCTTGATCGCGGAGAGCAGGGCCAGACTATCGCAGATTCAAGCACACCGGTCGTAGCAAGCTCCATGGACAGCAAGGACAAGTACTTTGACATAATCGGCTTTGATCCTCGTGGAGTTAACAACACTACACCCACGGCCAGCTGCTTTCCAGATGACGCGTCTCGGCAGAATTGGCAAATACAGATCCAAGCACAGGGGCTCTTGACCACCAACGATTCCTTTCCAACTGTGTTGGCGCGTGAGCAGGCACTTGCACGGTCATGCTCCGCGGTGCTCACTAGCAACGACAGTCATGTTGAAGAGGTAGGAAAGTATATGAACACGCCTGTCGTTGTGACCGACATGGTGGAGATTGCAGAGCGACTAGGAGAGTGGCGCGAGAAGCAAGCCACGAAAGAACTCATTAACACATCAGAAAAGCTACGGCAGACTGTCATGAAGCAAGTGGCGTGGAAAAAAGGCAACGAGACCATCCTTTACTGGGGATTCTCCTATGGTACCCTGCTTGGCGCCACACTAGCAGCTATGCATCCCAAGCGTATCCGCCGTGTTGTTCTGGACGGCGTTTGCGACGCAGATGACTACTATGCTGGGGGCTGGCTCTCGAATCTACAAGACACCGATCTCATCCTGGATCAATTCTTCACCCAATGCTACGAAGCTGGCCCCGATAATTGCGCCCTCCATGTGCCCAGCCACACATACGGACCCTTCGGCATCAAAGAGAAGTTCGACAGTGTCCTCCAGAGTCTACGACTCAGCCCCCTCCCCGTCGATGCCCACGGACCATACAGCGCCGACATCATAACCTACAGCGACCTCCTCAACGAGCTCACGCAAGTAGTGTACAAACCACACGCCCTCTTCCATCGCTTCGCGCGCATCGTGCACGAAATGTCCAAAGGCAACGGGACCGAGCTCGCCGCGCTCAAGCAGAGCGGCCGCAAGGCCTTCTGTCCGACTTCCGAATGCCGGCGCGATGGACCGTGGAGCGACTCCTGCCATGACCCGCGTGCGTACGGCTTCTCAGGTGAGACATCCGGCGCCATCCACTGCACCGACGCACCGGACTACAGCAAAAAGAACGCTCATTTCTTCTGGGACAGGTGGCACAAGCTACTAGCCCAGAGCAAGTATCTAGCCGGCACATGGACAGAGATCACGGCCTTTTGCGGGAGCTACACAACCCGACCAAGTTGGGAATTCGACGGTAGGCAAGAACACCCGCAGAGCCCCCCTTTTTTTTCCCAAGGCACAAACTGACGAGGTATCAAGGCACCGGCACCACCATCTCCGGCAATACATCCCACCCGATCCTCTTCGTCGGCAACTCCCGCGACCCCGTCACCCCCATCCGCAACGCTCGCAAAATGTCCAGCATGTTCCCCGGCTCCGCGGTCCTGGAGCAGAATTCAGCTGGTCACTGCTCGCCAAGCGACCCGAGTGTATGCACCGCGTACACCATCAAGAAATACTTTCAGACTGGTGAACTGCCGAGGGAGGGCATGGTGTGCGAGCCGTATGCTAGTCCGTTTGAGCCTGAGAAGGGGTATGTGGGCTTGTCTGCGGAGGATCAGACGTTGTTGGAGGCGCTGAGGCAGTTTCAGGATAGGAGTCATAGGGGAGGTGGGAGGCTGGGTATCTAAGCTTTTGGTTTAGGGCTTGTACATGTGTGGGGATGGACGAAATCTGTGCTTTCGGAGCGTTGTCGCGCATATCATTACTCCGTTCATATGACGGAGCCAAAGACTTACTCATTCATCTACAGCTCAGTATTCCACTCACGCCAATATTGCCATACTGAGCAGCCTATTCCTCGTAACTCCTCTTTCATCCCCCATGTTCTGACTCCGAGATAGGCCACCAGAAGCCAAGGCTGACGCGATATATGTATTTGTATATCCAGCGAGAGAGTCTTGAGCATGTTTGCTGGCCTTACCTTCGCATTGGGCACCCCATCATCAGCAGTTTGAACTGCGATCTCCACGTCTGACCAGTCTCTGGGCTCTATTTCGCTTCTCCTTAGCGTCAGATCAAGACATTGATGAAAGGACTAGGTGACACAGTAGCAAGAGAGTGCTTAGCAAGCATTGAGCGCAGAAAAGCTTCGACATATCGAATGGGCTGCTTAGAGTAGAGGCCAAGGCGAAGGAGAGATTGAGGGCTTTGTGGATTGATGCCGCTTCACGATGGTTGAACTCTTAGACAGTGACAAGTTCAAGCCATACACAACTCTTAGACAGTGACAAGTTCAAGCCATACACAATGCCAAACAACCGCATTCGTACAGTCGTATATACTGTTCTCCTTACCAGAGGATGTGTGTAGTCTCATATGAACTTTCGCGATATTCGTCCAGCAAGCAAGTGGGTGGCATACAGTTTTCATTGCTCCATTATGCTACCTAAGCTTCCTGCATGGCGTGACCTATAAGCGATACATCGTACCAATGATGAGCCATGTGCCAGCAGTCCACTCCTTCTCCCATTGACCGTCCTCCTTAACGATTACTCTTAGCCACACGCTCCAACTCATCCTTCTTCTTGATCGCGTATGAGTTCGAGCTACCCTTGGCGGCGTTGATCAGCTCT
>Ga0160429_1001741_pt1 | contig 11757 bp, 13 predicted proteins | sample SolpanmetagenomR_FD_108199 | JGI IMG/M metagenome (GOLD analysis project Ga0160429, IMG submission 108199) | Solar panel surface microbial communities from Lawrence Berkeley National Laboratory, California, USA - R | ecosystem: Engineered > Built environment > Solar panel > Unclassified ... | reverse complement strand
CTGCTCGCAAGCCCACGGCGATGATACTTTGTGTTTACCCATGTGTTCATAGTTCATACTCTTACTCTCTTCCACGCGAGAATTCGTCTCCTCCTGAATTTCGTGAAGTTGTGTCTTGCTTAAACCCCGTCCGATGTATACAGAGTAAAGGTTCTCCAGCATTGTGACATCTTGTGCTGCATAATTGATAACCCGTTCGGTCATCGGTCTAAGCGAAATCTCGTCCGACTCGAATAATTCATGTCCAGTATCTTTGATTGCGCCCCATCGCTTCCTCTCAGCTTTGGACATCCTCGCATCGTTCGTAATGGCACGCCGTAATCCATTGAGTCTTAACTTATTCTTTGAATGTCTAGTCTGGATTTCGTACAACTGAAGATCTATCGCGCCCTTGAGTGTGATTCCGTAGAGGTTATATAACGCATCATTGTCATTTCGCAGATCAAAGATCAACTTTTCATGGTCTTGTGACTCTAGGAATGTGCGTAACGTTTGTTTTGGTTTATTTGGTGTAGGATGTGCGGTGATTCCGTATGCGATGCTTTGTATCCACTCGCACCATGATTTCCACTCCCACCATGATTGCTCTTTCTGTATTTGCGCATTTTGTGTGATTCCGGATGATGAGGCTTCGATATCCCATACGGAGGGTCCGAGTGTGATTGTATCGATCAACCATGCATGCCCGGAAATACCAATACTGAGAATTCCGATCGTTCCGTGCCGGGAGAGGTTGACGCCCTCGAGATCGATTGCTACGCGAGAATGTGAGAAGAGATGCGGAAGGAACGAACGGAGCGATGGGGGCGTTGTGAGAATTGTGGGGGGTGCCATTGTAATCAGCCGACCCTCTTTCATGATTGTCAGAGTAAGTGAGTGGTGGGTATCAAGCAACAAGTTACGTTTGACAAAACAAAATGCAAATCGGAGCCCCCCAAGTTTGTAGGACTGGTCTCACATCGCAGACTTGCTTTCACCCCCCACGATTGTATTACTGCACACACTTTCTTCGATAGCACAGTTTTCTTGCCGCCTTCACACTCCTTGCGAGCATATAGACACCACAGGAGCATAAAAGAGGAAATGGGGAAAACAGATCCCGCAACCATAAAACGCAGGAATGAAGCTGCCGCGAATAGAATGCATGTGAGGGGTGACTCGAGACGAAATGCACGGGAAGCAAAGAGAAAGGTAAATGAAACCACTACTCGTCTCTTGATAAGGAGCATAGACAGGAGTATATGCCAGCGAAGTAGAATAAGAACTGATAAGGCTTCTGTATAGGAAGGTCAACCGAGGATAAAAACCTGGATGATAGTGGTACTTGTGTTTGTAGTGGTGATACCAGGTAATGATAGCACTAGAGCATAGCGGGGATAGTAAGAAGATCATGCTATATAATGGGAATAGTCCATAGTCGCAACGAAAGCGAGTTACCCGTGATCATCGAGAGACAGGTCTCGGCTGGACATATGCACTGCAACACTTCTTGTCGCATATGGGGCACGGCTACTGGCATTGAAGTTAGCAGCGCTGCTCGAATAGTACATGTGTCCCATGCCTCTAAAGACAATCTATATCCTCCAGAAAGCAAAAATGGGAGACGAGGATGTACTAACACATCTCCTAGTCGGCATCGAGCTGATACGGATGTTCTGGTGAAGAAACAAAATGAAAAAGAATTGAAACTCTATGCTGCAGTGTTCCACATGTGGTGCATTACAGATCCACCTCATGAAAGTTGCTGGCAATTCAAAGCATGCTGCTCGAACATATAGAAGTCTGCATACTGCAACGAGGCTGCAGGCCCTCACACGACAGTCGAATACCACACTGAGTAAGCTCTTTGACCTGGACAAGGTCACATATTCCAATGCTTTGCGTGAGCAAGTCTGGCTACCAGTTCCGAACTGCAATCGATTTTGCTAATCGATTTCTTGTCTCTCTCACCTGATTTTCTGTCTCTCTCATTTCCCATTTTCTCTCTCCTTTGAAACGTCTCGCTAATTCGATTCTTCCTCTTCGTTTGCCACACTTTGACAACGCATTGATCGATTCTCATTCACATCTACAATGGTATGTACTCTTCAGTCCTTCCTCACTTCCACCTCTGACTTGGTCTGCAGACGATCTCAGAAGAACAGCTCAAATCATACAAGGAGGCCTTCTCCCTCTTCGACAAGGGCAGTGGAACAATCGGTACTTTTCTCCATATACATCCCATTCCTTCATCCATGGACTGATACTCGATACAACAACTTAGACGCATCCGTACTCGGCGATCTCCTCCGCGCATGCTCACAAAACCCATCACAAAAGCAAGTCATGGAACTGAATAACCAGAAACAATACTCATGGGATCAATTCCTCACAATCTTGAAACGACCTGGTGGATTCGATGCGCCTGGAACATTCGATGAGTTCATGCAGGCATTCAAAGTACTTGACCAGGAGATGAATGGATATATCAGCACTGGACAACTAAGACACAGTAAGAATTGCATTGGACAGAGTTGCGAGAGATCTGTATCTTGGCGCAGATACCTTCAGTCAGCGCGTTGAGAGACATTTGTGACCACTTCACATTGATGAGCCTCACCTTGTGCGTGCAACTAACGATATGTCCATTAGTGCTTACCAGTATCGGCGAGAAATTGAGTGACGAGGAAGTCAATGCCCTCTTGAAGACAGTCGAAGTCACCAAGGACGGCTTCATCAACTATGGAGGTATGATGCTCCCTCTCATCTCATATGCACGGTCTTATCCTATTCTCAGATTTTGTTAAGGCGATTATGGCATAAGCTATTTTTCACTCATGGAGTTTCTATTCCAGCAACAAAAACAGATATTGTCTCAACTGCGCCGCTCATCGAAGCGAACAAACAGACTATTGTATTTATACTGTCCATTCCATTTAGTCTTTCCGCTTTCACTCCTCTCCCTTTATCGGTCGCCTTTCCTTTCCTTGGTCTCGTGCCTTCTTTTTTGCGCCCTCTGCAACCTTTTTAAACATCTTCGCATACATATAATGGATTCCGACGACGACACCCTCCCACCCTCCGCAGACGGTCAAGAAATAGGCTTCCCCAAATCCTCATTACATAAACTCCTCTCCACAATCCTCCCCGCCGAATCCGGATACTCAACAACACCACGGACATTCGCATTTATTTCACAGTGCGCACTGGAATTCACGCACCTAATCGCAGCACAGGCTAATGAATGCGCAGAGAAAAAGGGGAAAAACGCAATTGGGGGAGAACATGTGATTGAAGCAATGCAAGAATTGGGGTTTGAAAATTACCTCAAATTAGTGAAAGAGGAATACGAAAAACATAAGGAATATACAAAGGTAATAAGGCCATGGATATACTCATTCCAATGGTTGTAGAATACGGGATGGTAGACTTTGGCGTATTTCTATGCCATGCGCGAATGAAGAGCAACTGAATCGTTACATAACAATCAGTAGCTATAAATATATATTGGATGCTAACTCGTTGCTATAGTCACTGACCAAAAGGCCAGCAAACAAGACAAATAAGCTCAAAGCGTCGGGGCTTACAACAGAAGAACTTATAAAACAACAACAAGGGCTTTTTGCTAGCGCCAAGGAGGTACAGCAAAATCAGATATTGGCGAACAATAAATAAAGATAATTTTGCTTTACAAAGCAGATGCAAGTATAATCAATGATGCAGTAAAGATGCTGAGCATAGGTGTCATGCTGCCACTTGAGGCACCAGTGGTAGAACTGTCTGCGTCAGAATCAAGGCCAGAGACAGGGGCGCTCTTAGTTTTAGCAACCGAGCCAGACACGTTAGCGGTAGCGTCAGCGGACGAACTAGTGGTGCTTGAGGTCGTGCTGTCCTTTCCGGTGATCTTGTTGACGGCTTTCTTGCCCTGGCATATGAGATCGTACCAGTGAGAGCAAGTAGTACCTGAAGAGGTAGTCGCTCCATCAGATGAGTCATCAGCACCAGTTGCTGCTTCAGTTGTAGCTGATGTCGATGTGCCAGCAGTGCCATAAATAGATTTGTAATCCGGTACTGCCGTATTCTGAGGAGTAGTCGTTGTTGTTGCAGTGTCTTGTGCGTATGTGCTAGTGAGGGCATCTGAGTAGTTCTGCTCAGAATCTTCAGGGCCAAAACCGCCATTGTCAGATGAGTCTTCTGCATAGTCAGTTGGCTTAGGAACACATGACGAACAGTTATCGGCAACACAATCATATGGAGTCGGAGTCGCATCATCAGTAACCGTGACTGTGTTAGTGACAGTGATTTGTTGCTTTGCGTCCTGCAATACGCTGACTACGCTAGAAGTAGTAGCAGATGTAGTCGGTGGCAAATCTGAAATAGTAGTCGTGACATAAACCACATCATCACTGTCATTTGAACTGGCAATTCCATCTGAGGAATCATTAGTTTCCTGCTCTGATGAAGTTGCTGCCTGTGATGTTTGGGCTGATGCAGTCTCGCTTGGTAGGGGAGCAGAAGGAGAGGTTGCGACATTGGATGGTGCTGGGGCAGTAGCTGTTACTGTGACCGGTGCTTCGTCATTAGACGCAGTAACAGTCACAACATCAGGTGCAGCGGAATCAGAGGCAGTGACTGTGACGACATCATCTCCAGCGAGCGGCGAAGCTGTTGGTGCATTTGCTGGTGTATTTGTTGTATTTAGTGCGTTATTTAGTGGTGCTGCTTGGACAGATTGTATGAAGATAACAGCGGAGAATAGGGCAATCGTGTAATGCATATTTAGTAGAAGCGGTTGTATAATTTAGCTAGAGTTATGTATTGGGTGGGATTAGGTATGGTTTTGCCTTTGTTTGGTTTGAATATGATGAATAAGAAGAGGTTCGCGGTAAAATCCATGCTAAAGTCAAAAATAAGCTGACGTAGTTGTATGATGATGACGTTGTTAGCGGAGGGGAAAGGGTGACGCGCCACAATAGGGCTGACGTCAGTTAGCAAAGGTATTATCGATCTTTGAAGAGACCGAGTCAGCACCAGGGCAATGCCCTTGTAAGTAATTTACGAGGACCACTTGGTCCACTCAGATGAATTTGTATGGTGCTCCAAGTATCTTGACGCATATTGTGTGTATACTTAATCTTATGTTTGAGGAATTGAGTGGCTTGATCACATAACCGGCCATGATTCGCTGGATATGTGCTTGATAGCAGCAAGACATTATACTGGCACATTTGGAAAAGTCAAGTAACAGAGAATCACTGTGAACCCGAATATGTTCACGAATGGTTTGCGACAGGGGTATGATATATGAGAAGTTCAATGACATGCAGTCAATGCCTTCAACTCATTCCTTGTATTGAGTGACGATCAGAACTTTTAGTGGTGATTATGTTGAGCCCTATATTCGCAATGACTTTGCCCCGATTGTCGGAGTATCTTCACAGCTTTTTTGTCATTTGCCCTCCAAATTACGTGATCAGAATTTCAGTGATCTTTTCGATTTAGCTTATCCCTCATCACAGATCTGCTGCTAGACCCTCCGCAGCGTTGCATCGTGGACACAGAGCGATGACCGCTTCGATTGATTGGGAAGCTCGTAAGCGAGACTACGAGCAAAGACAGGTGCACATCTCATTCCCATCAAAACCATTGCTATTGCTCATACATTACTGCAGTCTATCATATACCTGGACAAAGAGGAAGGAAACTTGTGCACAGATATCGAACGGAATGAGACGGTCCCTATCTGGTGTCTGAATGCTCTTGAAGTGAAAGAACTGATCCATTTATCTGGTGAATGCTGGCATGCGAAACTGTATAATAGTCCTCAACTTTTGATTGTGAAAGCTTCGGTTGCTCGGAGCGTACAAGCTGCGCAGAGGAGGTTTTATGAGAATATGACTAAGGATAGACGATAGAATTTATGAGATATTGTCATGAGGAGTAAGAGTCGTGTATGCGCTCGAAGAAAATTCACGGATGAGCTTTTAGATAAATAGATATAACCAACATTTGAACAACAATAGAGTGAGAGTTTATATCCATTCAAGTTCAATGATCTTGTCTTTCCCATATAGGATCCGTTCTGTATAGTATCGTCTCTTATCCACCGCATCTTTCATGTTCTCTTCCCCATTTCTTCCCACCCGCGTATTGATCCTCCTTCCCTCCTGCTCCAACCCCCATCTCCCCATCCACTTCACTCCACTCCATCCACAAAATAAGAAGAAATGCCACCCCCATCCACCAACGCAATCAACTCGATCCGCGCCCTCTGTGCAGATGTGGTACAAAAATCGAATTCAGGACATCCAGGTGCGCCCATGGGACTCGCAGCCGTAGCGGGAGTGTTATGGGCAAAAATGAAATTCAGTCCCAAAAACAGTGAGTGGGTAAATAACATCACATGAGCATGCAGAAGAGGAGAACACCGTGGAGGTAAAGGAAAGAAGAAGATCATTGAACTGACATAGTAAAAATATAGTATACGAGAGATCGATTCGTGCTCAGTAACGGACATGCGTGCGTGTTACAATACGTTATGCTTCATTTGTGCGGATATGATGTGACTATGGATGACCTCAAACAGTTCAGACAACTCAACTCCAGGTAAGAACCTAGTGATCACACTGCCCGTTTCGGATATCAAAAGGCCTTGACTCACACGCCATGTCCAGAACTCCTGGACATCCTGAGAACTACATGACTGATGGTATCGAAGTCACCACAGGACCATTGGGACAAGGATTCGCCAATGCAGTCGGTCTTGCAATTGCGGAAGAGAATATACGTGCTACTTTCAATCGCGATGATCTGAAGCCGTTCGGCAACTTTACATATACCATCTGTGGTGATGGGTGTCTACAAGAGGGCATTTCCAGCGAAGCCGCATCACTTGCCGGACATCTCAAGTTGGGCAGACTGATCGTAATCTATGACGATAACCAAATCACGATCGACGGAGATACTGCTGTCAGCTTCACCGAAGATGTCGTTGCCCGATTCAAGTCTTATGGGTGGCATACACAAGTGGTTCAAGACGGAAATGCTGATTACAAAGCGATCGAAGATGCGATCACTACCGCGCAGCAGGTTCAGGATCGCCCTTCATTCATTAAAGTCACGTAAGACTATTCTCCGCCTTATGCGAAGGTGTATTGACCCTTTTCAGGACCATCATTGGCTTTGGATCCAAGAATCAAGGCAAAGAAAAAGTTCACGGAGCTGCTCTGGGCGATGAAGATGTGGCATTCGTCAAGCAAAAGTTCGGCTTAGATCCAGCGCAGAAGTTCCATGTTGCAGATGATGTTCGCAAATACTTTACCGAGCTGGGAGAGAAAGGAGATCAAGAATATACCAAATGGAGGAACGAATACGAGAAATATGAGTCCAAATACCCTAGCGAGGTACGATTTCGTGCAGCTGGGTTCGATCTCATCTTTGACTATTATTCTAGGCTAAAGAATTGCACCGACGCATCGGCAAGGAGCTTCCAGAAAATCTAGAGAAGCTGTTACCATCTTACAAAGTAGGCGACGCAGAAGTGGCAACGAGAAAGCTATCAGAGAATGTTTTGAACGCTATTGCTGATGCCGCACCGGAGCTGATGGGAGGAAGTGCGGATCTGACAGCCAGCAATCTTACTCGATGGAAAACAGCAATCGATTACCAGCCTGTAAGTCGGCTTGTCTGCTGACAGCAAAGCTCTGACTATTTCATAGTCGGGAGAGCTAGGAAATCCTAAAGGCCGCTATATCAGGTTTGGAGTCCGCGAACACGCAATGGCTGCCATCACTAATGGAATGGCTGCCTATGGTGGCTTCTTACCTTTTGGTGCGACCTTCCTCAACTTTATCGGATATGCTCAAGGAGCATTCCGATTGTCTTGCTTATCGCACTTGCGCGTTTTGTATATAATGACACATGATTCTATCGGACTAGGTATGATCGACATTCGATGCCGAAGCAAGTCTGACTTCTGGTCATAGGTGAAGATGGACCAACGCATCAACCTATTGAGGTGCTTCCACTGCTTCGAGCTACACCTAATTGCCTTGTACTTCGTCCGGCTGACGGAAACGAAGTGTCGGGTGCATATATGGCTGCCTTCAAGTACACGTCGCGACCATCTGTAATGTGCCTAAGTCGGCAAAATTTACCACAGCTGGACGGTTCTAGTGTTGCCAACACACTCAAAGGTATCAGTACTGTTTGCAAATATGCAACAAGAGCTAATCTCTTCCTGACTAGGAGCGTATATCTTGAACCAGAGTGATTCTCAACCAGAAATCATATTAGTGGGTACAGGTAGTGAAGTTGCGATTTGTGTTGCCGCTTCTCTCGAGCTTCGCAAATCCGGCCGTAAAGTTTCGGTTGTGAGTATGCCCTCCTGGGAGCTTTTTGAGATGCAGGATCTCTCGTACCGTAAGAGTGTTTTCCCTGCTGGTGTTCCAGTGTTGAGTGTGGAGGCGCAAAGTACGTTTGGTTGGTCTCGTTATGCTCACGGTAGTGTTGGTATGACTAGTTTCGGTACGAGCGGCCCGTATAAGCAAGTGTATGATAAGTTTGGACTCTCTACTGGGAATGTTGTGGAGAAGGCGCAATTGCTTGTGGGACATTATACGAAGGAGGCACGAGGTGTGCCTGATTTGTTGGATTTGCCTTGGTGAACTGATATAAAGAATGTTTTTCTACTGTTGCTCTATATTCCTATATTTCTCTGACAGATATAGTTGATGTGTGGGCGATGTTACCTCGATTGTTGTCAGCACATCTTTATATCGTGTCAGTACAGTGTCACCCAACTGACTACACTACACAGAACAAACAACCTCCCTCTGCCTTGTGTATACAATGTCCCTCCCACACACACTCTCCTCCCTCCCCAAACTCACAACCCAATTCTCAAACATCCCACCCCGCATTCTTGCATTCCTCCCACGAAAACTGCTCACCATACCCCACCATCCACTACACACCACACTCCGAATTCTCACATCACCACCAACCACAAACGGATACACACTACACACACCACAATCACCAATCGTATCTACATACATGAATTTCGACTCACTAAATACACCAACACAGCATCCAGCACGAGAAAAGGCAGACTCGTATTATATATCCGAAACACTCATGTTACGGACGCATACATCCGCACATCAGACACAGTATATCGCACAACATGCGGAAATCGCAAAAAGCACAGGAGAAACTCAGAAATTCTTGGTGGCTGCTGATGTATACAGACGAGACGAAATTGACACGACACATAGCCCTGCGTTTCATCAATCGGAGGGAGTGATCATGTTTCAAAAGAACGAGCTTCAAAGACAGATCGCTGAGCGTGCTCATCAACCTGAACATCTGGACGAGCAGATTAGTAAGACAAATCCGATACAAGAGCAGCATAACCCTGCACATGCTCGTGAGGCAGTCCGAGTACTCAAAGCCGAACTGGAATCGATGTTTATAGGCTTGTTTAAAGCATACAAGCTTCCCATACCTAGTATGAGGTGGTTGCCCACAACCTTCCCTTTCACCTCACCATCCTTCGAGCTAGAAATATTACATGAAGGCAAATGGATAGAAATGCTTGGATGTGGTGTTACACAAGGAAAAGTACTGGCCAATGCTGGAGTTAGTCCGACGGATACAGTTGTAGCTTTCGGTATTGGCTTAGATCGCCTTACTATGCTGCTTTATGATATACCCGATATCCGTCTCTTATGGAGTGAGGATGAGCGATTTTTGAGTCAGTGGAGTCAAGGAAACGATATGCAGCGTTTCGTTCCATTCTCAAATAATCCACCGGTTGATCGTGATATTAGTTTCTGGATGCCGCCCGAATGGCAGGAGAACGATATGATGGATATAATACGTGAAAAGGGTAAAGACATCGAGGTGGTCGAGAAAATCGATCAGTGGACCGATCCGAGGCAAAAGCGAACGTCATTGACGTATCGCATTCGATATCGTGCAATGGGCCGTAATTTAACCAACGCTGAAGTCAACCAATTACAGGATGCAATCATCGATGATCTTGCTTCCAAGGGATACGAGTTTAGATGACTATTTTATTGTCCAGGATATTGTATTCTGGATTGAAAGCCTTTGGTATAATATAAAGTAACTGAGCATATAAAGGCTTCAGAATTCTTTGGGGCTCTCAGAATTTGTTATGACCCGCATATCTGTCCCCACCTCTTAGCAATCTTGCCTTGTCTTTCAAATCGACTTGAGTTCGATGAATAAGGACTTCTCGTTCGTCGTTGTGCTTTATGTTAGCCCAGCTAGTTCCATAATCTTTAATTCCTTGCAGAAGAGCCTGAGTTTCTTCATTCGTCCATAGGCGAACGGGGCGACGAGCGTTAAAACGAGGTTTCTTGATCGTTCTATCCGGCTCGCTATCGATCTCATCACTTTTCGTACTCGCTGTTCCATTATTGGGCTCGTGGTTGTTTACTGCGGTCGTACCCGGAGTGGTCTCAGATGTATAATGACGAGTGGACACAAGGCCAAACACATCAGTCCTTCGCTTTTGGGGGGAAGAGTGGTGGGAGTCTAACCCCCGGGGAACTGGTTCTGGACTGGATGACGATGTATCCCGCATTCTGTTGTTACCTGGACTGCTACTACTTGTAGTTTCCATAGATTGTCTGCGCCGTGATTGAACTGGCGATTTGCTGCGAGCAACTGACTTGGACTTGTGTCTTTCTTTCTCTGGAGAAGGACTACCACTATTCGGCTCCCTAGACGGACTATTACTCGCTCTTTTCGGTGATTTGCTACGCGATCGTGAAGGTCCTGCTTCACTAATTGGAGATCTTGTCTTGCTGCGTGGTCCCCTTCTGATCTTCTTGATACTTTTCTGCTGTGGTGCAGATGTCGTACCTTTCTTCTCCTCATCACTATCCGTTTCGTTGAAGACCGAAGAGCGAGTCCAAGCATTGGCATCGGTCATTGATTTTTTCACAGCAGCAGCCTTTTTCGAAATTGGTTGTACTTTGCCTTTACCTTTCGCGGATGCTTTTTTCTCCTTGGTCCTGGATTCTGACTCATCATTCTCACCCTGATTCGGATATTCGAGTGGCGACAAAGCTCTTTGAGTTTCGAGGACCCAAGGGTCTTCCGGCCGATAATTTTGTGGGATATGATTTTTCGGCATAACGACTTCGACCCTTTTCTTCGGTTCCGATCCACTACCTCGATCATCAATACACGGCGAATAGCTTTTTGAGCGGGGCGTTTCGTGCTCAGGACTTGTAGGGGTTTCTGTGGAAGGCTCCTTGGTTTTGGCAATTTTCTTAGCCTTCTTGGGTGGTAAAGTGTCTTTAGTACTAAGGGGTCGCTTTGCCGCTGTAGATTCTGTTGATACTTTCTTAGTTGGACCCTTAACTGCCTCGGTACCACTAGCACCTGGGTTGGAAGGTGATGCCACCGATGGAGCATGGAGAGGGGTAGAAGATTGGGCAAAGGAAACGTTTTTAGCGCTTGACTGCGCACCAACCCGACTTGCGGGATGCTGTGGAGAACCTGCTTGCTTTGGCGATTTGCCATTATTATTCGATTTATGTTCTTTGATTGCTGAAAGAGGCGGAGATCCCAAGTTTGGTGATCTGCGAGATGGCGATGTGACGCTTTCTGGAGTACCAGATTTGCGGGCTTGTTGGAAATCATTTTCTATAGCATCCTGAGGCATGCCTTGCATATCAAAGAACATTTGGTCATCTACTGCTGCTCTTGCATCGCTGAAGAAAGGGCCCGGGTCGTCAT
>Ga0160429_1001740_pt1 | contig 11758 bp, 6 predicted proteins | sample SolpanmetagenomR_FD_108199 | JGI IMG/M metagenome (GOLD analysis project Ga0160429, IMG submission 108199) | Solar panel surface microbial communities from Lawrence Berkeley National Laboratory, California, USA - R | ecosystem: Engineered > Built environment > Solar panel > Unclassified ... | reverse complement strand
CGCGCGACCATCCGTGCGCGATGCCATTCGCGGCTTACCAGCCAGATGCCGATCGCCAGCACCAGCGGCCCGTGCGCACCCTGTTCGGTCGTCCAGCTTTCGCGTGCGACATCGGCCATCGTCGGCCCGGCGAGCGCGCAGAGGCCGATCACCAGCATCGGCGCGAGCGGCCATTGCCGCCACGACCAGCGCTGCGTCGCGTCGTTCCCCGCCAAGACCCCGACTGTAATACGTCACCCCCGTCCGGAACCGGCAAGCCCGTCCGACCCATGATCCGGCCCGAAGCTGTACTGACAAGGCCGCCGTCCCGCAAGCGGACCGAGACCCAGTCGCAAGCCCGGTCCTTTCCCGAGACGTTCACCGTCTTTGTTGAGGAATCGAGCGATTTCCGCAGCATGCCAGCGGCCTCCACGGCGTGGCTGACGGCGTCGGCCGCGCCGTGGAGGCCGGCCGCGACCACCGATCCGTCGACGGTCGGCGCGTCCCCTGGGCCGTCGGACAAGGCGGGTGTAACCTCGGCCGAGGCGCACGCGCATGGCGCGCCTTGACTTTGCGATACGGGTCGCTGACGCGGCGGACATGGCTGATATCGACGATCTTTCCCACGGTCCGACCCCGTTCCCGATCGGGGTTGGCGCGCGATGACGCGGATCGCTCTGCTGTGGAACAAGGTGCTGCACAATCCGTCGGCGCTGATCGTCGGCAACACGGTCGTGCAGAGCATGCTGCGACTGATGAGCAACGTCATCCTCGCCCGCCTGCTGGCGCCCAGCGCGTTCGCGCTGCTCGCGCTCACCTCGCTGATCCTGACCGGGCTCCAGATGGTGTCGGACGTCGGCATCGCCATTACCGCGCTCCGCGAAGGCGAGATGAGCAGGGAGAATGAGGCGAAGCTGTGGACGATGCAGCTGGTCCGGGGCATTGCGGTCGGCGCGCTGATGGTCGTTGCCGCGGTCCCGATCGGTTGGGCCTATCAGGACGCGCAGCTACGCAACGTGGTGGCGGCGCTTGCCCTGTTGCCGGTGCTGCAAGGCGCGCAGAGCCTGTATCCGATCCTGGCGCTGGCCCATCGCCGATTGTTGCCATCGACCCTGCTGGAAGTGACGGGACGCGTGTTCGCGATCATCGTTTCGATTGTCGTCGCGCTCGTCAGTCCCACGGTCTGGGCGCTGGTGGTGGCGACGCTGGGGGGAGCCGTCTTCACGACGGTAGGCAGCCATATGCTGTCGGGACGCCTGCCCCGCTTCGTCCTGGACAGGGGCTATATCAAAAATCAGTGGCGGTTCGCGCGGTGGATCCAGACATCCTCGACGCTGACGTTCGTCGGGATGCAGATCGACAAGGCGCTGTTCCCGTTCTTGTTCGGCATGTCGGCCTTCGGCCTGTACGGGATCGGCGCGACCTTTGCCGCGATCCCCGCCCAGGTGACGCAGCGCTGGAGCGCGAGCGTCTATTATCCGCTCGCGGTGCAATTGCTCAAGGGCGATGCGCGCGGGCGTGCGCAGCTGCTCGGCGTTCGCACGACGATGCTGCTCTACAGTGTCATCGTCACGCTGGTGGTGATGGCGGGATCGCCTGCCTTCTTCCTGCTCCTCTATGCGCCACGCTACCATGCCGCGGCGCAATTCGCGGAGATCCTGGCGATCGGCACCTTCTTCGAAGTCGCGGAATCCAGCTTGCGCCACTTCCCGCTGGTGGAAGGCACGCCGCATTTCGAGGTCTGGACGGTCATCGTCCGGCTTGTGGCGTTTGCGGGGGCGGTGTTTGCCGTCCATCTGCTCGGCATCGGTGTCGCCGGCTATGCGCTCGCTTATGTCGTTGCGCTCGCCTGCAGCCATATGTTCATGCTCGTGACGTGCGTGCGGCGTGGCTATCTGCGCCCTGGTTTCGATATCCTGTTGACCGCCATGCTGATCGCGGCGGCCGGTGTCATCTATGTCATTCCCCTGCCGCAGACCGGGGCGGTCTCGCTGGTGGCGCAGGCGGTGGTGGTTGCGGGCGTGGGAGGCGCAGCGATGTTCGCCGTCTATGTCCGCCGCGGGCTGCCGTCGCTGCCGGTCGAGCCGGCGCCGGAAACCTTGATGGAAGCAGCCGAGGATGAACTGGGCACGTTTCCCAAGCGCGCCTGAGCGCCGGTCCGGGGACGAGGCGTCCAGCAACGCGAAAGCCGCCGATCGCAGGATCGGCGGCTTGGCGGTGCGGGTGGAATAAGACGCCTGTTTCAGGCGGCGTAGGCGACCGTCGTCGTGACGGTGCGCTGACGGCGCCGCATGGCGAAGCCGATCATGCCCATGCCCAGGATCATCATCGCCCAGGTCGCCGGCTCGGGCACCGCGACATTGTTGGTGACGAGCATATTGTCGATCGCCCACTGATCGAAGCCGCTGCCGCTGTTGCTCGGCTGAAGGAAGCGGAACGTGGTCGATCCGAGCGATGCGTTGGCGCCCAAGGTGTAGCTCAGCTTGGTCCAGCCGGTGATGTTCCGCGTGCCGGTCCCCGACGAGGAATAGGTGTCGAAGTTGGTCCAGCTGTGACCGCCGTTGGTCGAATAGGCGAAGGTCACGTCCTCGGAAGCGCCGTCCGCCCCCTCGAAATAGGTCTGGTTGGTCGTGCCGTAATTGCCCATGATGAACGAGAAGTCGATCTTGCCGCCAACGGAGAGATCGACGGGAGCGAAGGTGACGCTGCGACCATTGTTGCCGTTGAAATACAGGGCGCTGCCGGTCGGGAAGCTCACTGCATTGACGTTCGCTCCGTAAACAGAACCACCGATAGCCGTATAGTCTCCCTTGCCGGGAGCATCGAAGACTTGCGAGATCAGCGTGCTGGCATTGGCCGTGCCGATGCTCAGTGCCGCCGTGCCAATAACAAGAAGAGCTTTCAGTCCGCGTGCCATGATCTATTCCCCTGTTCCGTTGCCACCGCTCGTAAATACGGCATTAATAATCGACAACGCCGATTGGTGGTTAACAGTGGAATCATTGAGTTTTATTGGGTAATCACCGGACCATCTATTGGTGAATGACCCGTTTTCGGACGATGTCGGGGAGCATATACCAAGGCGGGCGATGCGGTTCGGGTGCGCGGTCGCTCTCAATTGCCGATGTCTGCACCACCCATTGCTCGCGACCTTCCAGTCCGATCGCGGTCAACCGGCCATGTTCGTGCGCGCCGGTGTCCAGTCCGATCCGGTTGCGACGGATAACGGGGCCATCGGGATCGACCGTATGGCCGTGCACGATGATCTTCCCGTGATGGCTGTCGCTCGACAGAAAGGGCTCGCGGATCCACAACAGATCGTCCTGGTCCTGCCGGCGGAGCGGGATTCCGGGTCGGACGCCGGCGTGACAGAAGAAATAGTCGCCGAGGCTGAAGCTGTGCGGCAGCGCATCGAGCCAGTCGATGATCCCGACGTCGAGCGCCTCGCGCAGCCGCCACAGGATCTGCGCCGGATCGATCCGGTCGCTCGCCGGCACATCGATGCCCAGCCCCTGCAGCGTCGCCCGCCCGCCGAAGCGGATCCAGAAGGCCAGGGCCTCCTCGTCGCCACGATAGACGTCGACCAGCGCCGCTTCGTGATTGCCCTTGAGGAAGACGAGATCGGCACCCTCGCTGCCGCAGAACCCCCGTAGCAGGTCGGCCGCGCGCGCGCCGCGATCGATGAAGTCGCCGAGGAAGACGAGCGTCGTGCGCATCGGATCTCGGACGCGGGCATCCGCTTCGATCCGGGCAAGCAGGTCGCGCAGCAGCGCCGCCTCGCCATGGATGTCGCCGATCGCATAGAGCCGCCGCCCCTCCGGCAGCCTCGGTGTCTTCGCCTGTCTGCGGATCGAAAGGAACATGGGGTGGGAGCGGCCTTCGCCTGAAGATGGCACGCTTTATCAGTAAGTCGCGATTGCATGAAGCCATGGACGAACGGGTGCGCGGCCGGCGAACGTTATCGGCTCATTTACCATTTTCGCCGATGAGGAGGGCCTGCCTCAGGCTCCACAGCAAGGCCCGGACGATGAAATTGCCGAATGATGCCGACGCGCGGATTGCCGCTGCCTTTCCGACGGAAGGCGGGGATCCCGAATCCGGGGTTCGCGCGCTCGCCATGCTGCTCGCCATCCATCACCGTGCAGTCGACCCCAAACAGCTGCGCCACGATCTCGGCCAGCCCGACCCGCTCAATGCGGCCGATATCGTCCGGCTCGCCCGGCGTCAGTCGGGCGTGCGTGCGCGATCGGTGCAGGTCGAGCGCGGGCGCCTGTCGCGTCAGCCGCTGCCGGCGCTCGCCAACGGCCCCGGCGGCTGGTTCATCATCGGCCGTCTGGTCGAGGACGGCGTGCTGATCCAGCGTCCCGGCCGACCGGTGGAAAAGGTGGACCGCGACGCGCTCGACGCAATGTGGTCGGGCGAAGTCGTGCTGGTGACCACGCGCGAGAGCGGCGGAGCCGCCGGCCGCTTCGACCTGCGCTGGTTCATTCCGCAGATCGTCCGCTATCGCCGGCTGATCGGCGAGGTGCTGCTGATCACCTGCCTGCTCAACCTGCTCGGCCTCGCCTCGCCGCTGCTGTTCCAGAACGTGATCGACAAGGTGCTGCAGCATAATGCGATCTCGACACTCAACGTGCTGGCGATCGGCTTCGTCGCGGTCGCGGTATGGGAGGCGATGTTCGGCTGGATCCGGACCCGCGTCTATGCCGAGACCAGCCAGAAGATCGATGTCGAGCTGGGCGCGCGGGTGTTCCGCCACCTGCTGGCGCTGCCGCTCGACTATTTCGAGCGGCGCCGGGTCGGCGACACCGTCACCCGCGTCCGCCAGCTCGAAACCATTCGCGAATTCCTCACCACCGCCTCGCTGACGGTGCTGGTCGATCCGCTGTTCACCGTGATCTTCATGATCGCGATGATCGTCTATTCGCCGGCCTTGTTCGGGATCGTCGCGGTCAGCCTGGTCGGCTATGTCGCGGTTTCGCTGCTGTTGACGCGGCCGCTGCGCGAGCGCGTCGAGCAGAAGTTCGAACGCGGCGCCGCCAGCAACGCGCTGCTCACCGAGAGCGTGTCGGGCATCCAGACGGTCAAGGCCGCCGCGGTCGAGCCGCAGTGGCAGGACAATTGGGAACGGCAGATCGCCGCCTATAGCGCCGCCTCGCTGCGCGTTACGGCATTGTCGTCGACCGGTAGCCAGATCGTCGAGCTGATCGCCAAGCTGAGCTTCGCCGGCATCCTGTTCTTCGGCGCGAAGCAGGTGATGGGCGGGGCGATGAGCGTCGGCGCGCTGGTCGCGTTCAATATGTTCGCGCAGCGCGTGTCGGGACCGGTGATCCGGATGGCGCAGATCTGGCAGGACTTCCAGCAGGTCCGCATCTCGGTCGAGCGGCTCGGCGACATCCTCAACCATCCCCCCGAACGGCAGGCGAGCGCCACCGCCGACATGCCGGTGATGAAGGGCGCGATCGCGTTCGACAAGGTCCGCTTCCGCTATGCGCCCGATATCGCGCCGGCGATCGACGGCGTCACCTTTGCGGTGCCGGCGGGCATGTCGATCGGCATCGTCGGATCGTCCGGTTCGGGCAAGTCGACGCTGACCAAGCTGCTCCAGCGGCTGTATACGGCGGAAAGCGGCCGGGTCACGGTCGACGACGTCGACGTGTCCCAGGCCGATCCCGCCTGGCTGCGCCGCCACATCGGCGTCGTGCTCCAAGAAAACATCCTGTTCAACCGCACCATCCGCGACAATATCGCGCTCGCCAATCCGGCGATGCCGTTCGACCGGGTGATCCGCGCCGCCAAGCTGGCGGGTGCGCACGATTTCATCATGGAGCAGCCACAGGGCTATGACACGCCGATCGTCGAGCGCGGCGTCAACCTGTCGGGCGGCCAGCGCCAGCGGATCGCGATCGCCCGCGCGCTGGTCACCGATCCGCGCATCCTGATCCTCGACGAAGCGACCTCGGCGCTCGATGCCGAGAGCGAGGAGATCATCCGCCGCAACCTCAAGGCGATCGCCAAGGGCCGCACCGTGCTGATCATCGCCCATCGGCTGTCCGCGGTGCGCGACTGCGACCGGATCATCGCGCTCGAAAAGGGCCGGATCGTCGAGGGCGGCACCCATAAGGAATTGCTCGCGCTCGGTGGCCGCTATGCCGAGCTGCATCGCCGCCAGGTCGGAGGCGACGTTACGGTCGAGCCGGTCGGCAAACCGGCCGCAGCGAGCCATGGCGGCAAGCAGGATGGCCCCGGCGCTGCCGGAACGCAGGATGCCCGGGGTTCCACCGGAACACAGGATCCCTCCGGTTCTACCGGAACACAGGATATCGCCGCATGAACGCGCTCACCACCAATTGGACGCTGGTCCGCAGCGCCCTTGCCGAGGATCGCAAGAGCCAGGCGCAGCGCCTGCGCATCGACGATGCCGCCTTCCTGCCCGCCGCGCTCGAGGTGATCGAGCGGCCGGTGTCGCCGACCGCGCGGCTGACCGGGCGGGTGCTGATGGCCGGGGTCGCGGCGATGGCGCTGTGGCTCACCTTTGGCCGCACCGAGATCATCGCCGCGGCGAACGGCCGGATCGTGCCGGTCGGCCAGGTGCAGCTGGTCCAGCCCGCCGAGGCGGGGGTCGTCCGCCGCATCCTCGTCCATGACGGCGATCGCGTGACCAAGGGGCAGACGCTCGTCCTGCTCGACCCCACCATGTCCACCGCGGACGCCGCACAGGCGACCAAGGCCTATGAAACCGCCGCGTTCGACGTCGCGCGCACGCGCGCGGTGATCGATGCGCTCGACGGCAAGCCGCTGCGCGTCGTCGGTCCTGCCGGCAGCGACGCGGCGACGGTGGCAGCGCAGGAAAGTCTGGCGCGGGCGCGCTTGGCCGACGTGCGCGCCGGGATTGCAGCGACCGCCGCGGGCACCGCGGTCGCGAGCGCCGACATCGCCTCGGCCCGGTCGGAGGTCGCCAAGCTCAACCGGTCGCTGCCGCTGCTCGACCAGCAGATCGCCGCCAACGAACAATTGCTCGCCAAGGGCTATGTCTCGAAGCTGCGCGTCCTCGACATGCGCCGCCAGCGTATTTCCGAAGCGGGCGCGCGCGATGCCGCGCTCGTCGCGATCCGCCGCGCCAGCGCCACCGCAGGCGGTGCCGCGACGACGGTGGACAAGGTGCGCGCCGATGCCCGGTTTGGGCTCTACGACGAGCTGGTGAAGGCCGAGGCGGACATGCGCCTGCGCCGCGAGGAGATGGTGAAGGCGCAGCAGCGCTCCGGATTCCAGGCGCTACGGGCGCCGGTGACCGGCATCGTCAGCCAATTGTCGCTCCATACCGAAGGCGGCGTGGTCGAGGCGGCCAAGCCGATCATGACGGTGGTACCATCCGACGGCAGGCTGATCGCCGAGGTCAATCTGCTCAACCGCGATGCCGGTTTCGTCGCGCCGGGCCAGCCGGTCCAGGTCAAGCTCGAGGCGTTTCCGTTCAGCCGTTACGGCACTGTGCCGGGCCATGTGCTCAGCGTCAGCCCCGATGCGGTCGCCGACGACAAGCTCGGCCTCGTCTATGTCGTCCGCGTCGCGCTCGACCGCACCCGGATCGACCGGGGCGACAAGGCCGTCGCGCTGGTCCCCGGGATGATGGCAACCGCCGACATCGTCACCGGCAACCGCAGCTATCTGAGCTATCTCACCAGCCCGGTCGCCGAAGCCGGCGGCAGCGCGCTGCGGGAGCGGTAGGGGCGGAGGTGCACCTCCGTGGCCATGCGGCCTTGTAAGGCCTAAGGTGTCAGGCACTGCTGATTACCACCCCGATCCTCAGGCAATAAGCCGTTTCCAGGATCTGCATGGTCGGTCATCGGGCGCTTTCAAGACGCCAAACCATGCGCTTTTGTCTGTCGGGCGTCAGATCGCGGCTCTTTATTAGGTAATCGAATGCTGCGATTCCAGCGTCGCCAAGGGCTGGCGCGCGTGCTGCGAGGGGTTCTTTGACCCATTGGCTGACGATGATGGGCGCCGTTGCCGGCTCAGCGCCAAGCAAGGACCGGCAAGACCGAGAGCAAGGGTCGGCCAAGTGAGGTTCCGATCTACAATCGAAGTAGCGGCGATCGCCACCATCACAGGCACGATAATCGCAGCCGGTGCCTCGAGCAGATCGGCGCCTGGCATATGCCTTCGTCGCCAAGACGCCATTATCGGAAAGATCCAGACGCCGCACCAAACAAGAAAAATTGGAATTCCTGCGGTCATTGCTATGTAGAGATGCGCGTTAACAAAATCGACGATATGCTGGCCTTGGACGAGATCAGGAAGGTTTCTGACAAGAGAAGACGGAGGCTGGCCAAATAGTGGATATGCACGAACCTGTTCTAATCCTTGAGAAAGAAGCTCCTTACGATACGTGACGGTGCCAGAAGCTTCTTCCGTATGCCCAAGAATAGAAGCTAACCGGCCAGATCTTGCGAATAGTAAAAGTGTGATTTCCCCGGCAACGCTTGCCCCGACTAGCAGGGCAACGCGCCCCCACGCTCCGCGATAGGTCAGGACGAATAGGATGCCGACCAAAGTCGCGAGCCACGCGCCGCGTGACTGGGTGACCAGCAGCCCGCCCACCAGAATGGCAATCAGCACCCAAAAGTGCAGCGGTTTGAAGCGTTGGCGCATCATTGGCGTCAACGTGAGTGCGGCTGCGAGGAAGAGACCTGCCGCGCTGTAATCCAGCATTGAACCGCCAGTCCGCAGCAGCCCAGCACGCATCGACAAAGTCCAGCTTCCTAGCGGGAACGGGACGTGCAATGCCTCGTAATAGGACTGAAATAAGATCCAATGCTTTAAAGCTTGGAAAAACGCCGTGATCGCGACCACTGTCGCTCCAAGCAGGAGGCGAAGTAGCACGCGTTCAACATTCTCGCGTGTACCTACCCCACGCGTCATCAGAATGTAGGGTGCAGCGAAGTCGAGAACATTGATCGTCAACCCGCGCAGCAGTGCCGTCATGCTGGCGTCTCGATTATAGATGAAAACGAAAATCGTAATTATAAGGAGAACGGCAATATCATAAGAAACAATGCGGGGAAGATTTTTGGCTCTTCGTGTAAAAAGAAATCCAATGAGCCCCCCCAGATTGATCGCCGTAACTACTGAGATTGCGAACAGGTAGACGCCTCCAGCAGCCGTTTCGACTGATAGAACGGGCACTAATGGTAACAAGAAGACATAAGTTGCGGCGAGTTCGGCACGCGTCCGTGCGCTAAAAGCCGTACTTACGGTTAGATACGCGTAAAAAATATAGACGTTGCCGCAGAACAGCGCCACCGCCGGAGTCAGGAGCGCCAAAGCTGCGATCCGCATCGTGACGATATCGCGATATTGCGGCGCCAGCAGGTAACGGAACGTCATCAACGCTATTGCGATCAAAACGTCGATCACAAAAAGCGTCTTCAGCAGATACAGCATCGGCAACTCTCTCCGGCGCGTGCGTTACCCGTTGGGAGCAAGGCCCGCCTCATGCGTCCGGCGGCCGCGCGCCCGGCCGGCGAGCGGACGAGCTCGTCACGTCGAGACGACGCTAGCCATACCCGCTGGCGCCGTCCTGTCCAGCGGCCTCGACGGCCGCCGTCCCGCTCCGCTTTTGACGTGGGAGCAGGCTGTTCATCGGCCTGCCCCCAGGATCGTTGCCCTAAAGGACGAAATCGGTCGCGATCAGCGCCCCGCTGGTCTTGGTCAGGTTGAGCGTGAAGTCCGCCACCCCGTCACCGTTGAGATCGCCCGAGACGACCTGGAAGGCGCCGCTGGTGTCGATCCGCAATTCGCCCGCCTTCTTGCTGAACCCGGCGGTGCCGATGAAGGACAGCGGGCTGCGGCTGGTCCCGGTCGTCAGAGCGAAGCCGGACAGGTCGATCTTGTCGCCCTCGCTTTGCGAGAAGTCGGTGATCTTGTCGGTCTTGGCCGGATCGGCGTCGAGGTCGCCGAGGCGGAAGACGAAGCGGTCGGCGCCGCTGCCGCCGGTCAGCGTGTCGGCTCCGGCTCCGCCGACGAGGATGTCGCTGCCGGCCCCGCCGATAAGGACGTCGTCGCCGTCCCCGCCATACAGCGTGTCATTGCCTTCGTCGCCGATCAGCGTGTCGTCGCCGCTGCCGCCGTCGAGGATGTCGTCGCCGCCCCCGCCGTTGAGGATATCATTGCCCCCGCCGCCATTCAGACGGTTGGCGCCGGCATTGCCGACGATCGAATTGGCGAGATCGTTGCCGGTGCCGTCGATCGCGCTGCTGCCGAACAGCTGCAAATTCTCGACGTTCGCCGCCAGCGTATAGGTGATCGTGCTGTAGACCGTATCGATCCCGCCGTTCAGATTCTCGACCACGACATCGCCGGCGTTATCGACGAAATAGATATCGTTGCCCTTGCCGCCGACCATGCGATCCGCGCCGGCGCCGCCATCGAGCGTATCGGCCGCATCCCCGCCGATCAGCGTATCGTTGCCGGCGCCGCCCAGCATCCGGTTCGTTCCCGACCCGCCGGTGATGACATTGTCGAGCGCATTGCCCATCGCCTGGAACGATCCGGTGCCGGTATAGGTCAGGTTCTCGACCTCGCCGGTCAGGATATAAGCGCCGAGCCCGGTGCGGATCTCGTCGACGCCGCCATTCTTCTCCTCGACGATCTGGTCGCGATAGTCGTCGACGATATAGATGTCGTTGCCGGCCCCGCCGATCATGCGATCGCCGCCTGCCCCGCCGTCGAGATAGTCGACACCGGCTCCGCCGATCAGCGTGTCGTTGCCGTCGCCGCCCGCCAGCCGGCTGCCGCCCGCGCCGGCGGTGAGGACGTTGTCGAGCGCATTGCCGGTGCCGGTGAACATCCCGGTGCCGGTATAGGTGAGGGTCTCGAGATTGTCGCCGAGCGTATAGGTCGCCAGCGCAGTGCGAACCTCGTCGGTGCCCTGCCCCGCCAGTTCGACGATCCGGTCGCCGAGGGAGTCGACGACATAGATGTCGTTGCCGAGCCCGCCGGTCATCACGTCGTCGCCGCCCCGCCCGTCGAGCAGGTCGTCGCCATTGCCGCCGTCGAGATAGTCGACACCGGCCCCGCCGATCAGCGTGTCATTGCCGTCGCCACCCGCCAACCGGCTGCCGCCCGCGCCGGCGGTGAGGACGTTGGCCAGCGCATTGCCGGTGCCGGTGAACAGCCCGGTGCCGGTATAGGTGAGATTCTCGAGATTATCGCCGAGCGTATAGGTCGCCAGCGTGGTGCGCACCTCGTCGGCACCCTGCCCCGCCAGTTCGACGATCCGGTCGCCGAGGGAGTCGACGACATAAATGTCGTTGCCGAGCCCGCCGGTCATCACGTCATCGCCGGTCCCGCCATCGAGCAGATCGTCGCCGGTGCCGCCGGTCAGCGTATCGTTGCCGGCGAGCCCGTATAGCGCATTGCCGCCATTGCCGCCAACGATCGTGTTGGCGAGCGCATTGCCGGTGCCGGTAAAGCCGCCGACGCCGACATAGGTCAGCTTCTCGACATAATCGGGCAGCGTATAGTTGGCGAGCGTGGTGCGCACCTCGTCGGTGCCGCCGTTCGCGGCCTCGATCACCCGATCGCCGGCGGAATCGACGATATAGACGTCGTCGCCAGCCCCCCCGGTCATCACATCGTCGCCGGTGCCGCCGTCGAGCAGATCCGCACCGCTGCCGCCGGTCAGCGTGTCGTTGCCAGCGTTGCCATATAGCTTCGCTCCGCCATCGCCGCCCTTGATCGTGTTGGCGAGCGCGTTGCCGGTGCCGGTGAAGGCGCCCGT
>Ga0160429_1001739_pt1 | contig 11758 bp, 10 predicted proteins | sample SolpanmetagenomR_FD_108199 | JGI IMG/M metagenome (GOLD analysis project Ga0160429, IMG submission 108199) | Solar panel surface microbial communities from Lawrence Berkeley National Laboratory, California, USA - R | ecosystem: Engineered > Built environment > Solar panel > Unclassified ... | reverse complement strand
CGGCCGGCGGCCTGGGCCAAGTCGACGAACAGCGGCACCGACAGGTAGTCGCACACGTCCGCAATTTCGGTGATTGGCTGAATCGTGCCGATCTCGTTGTTCACCGCCATGATGGCGGCGACCGATACATCATCCTCCCCGGCTGCGGCGACATCCTCAGGGTTGACGAGACCGTCCTCGTTGACCGGCACCACAACCACGCGCACGCTAGGCTCGAGGTCCGCCAACGTCCCGACAACGCACGGGTGCTCGATCGCCGACCTTATTGCGGTGGTGCCAGGCCGCGCGAAGCTCCGTAATGCGATGTTCGCTGCGATGGTCGCGCTGGGCACGAAAACGATCTCGTCGTGATCGGCGCCGATCAGTGTGGCTACCTGCGTCCGTGCCCGCTCGACGGCATCGGCGGCATCGTTGCCCATCGGATGGGTTGAGTGGCTGTTGGCCGCACGGCGCAGCCACGGCAGCATCGCGTCGATGACTGTTGGGTCGGTGGGCGTCGTCGCGTGGGCATCGAGAAAGATGCGTTCTTCAGTCACCGGATCCGCTCCGCTATCGCGAGCACATCATCGGTGAAGGTCTCCACTATGTCACTCAGCATGGCCGCACGCTCGATCGCCGGCGCGCGTCGCAGTCTCTCGACCTGAGCTTGCCGGCCCCGCCTGATACGCTCACGGTCTCGGAAGTCGTCGCCGACAAAGCTATAGTCATGGAGGCGGTGATCGGGCTTGAAGTTGGTCCATAGAACCTCCTCGACCGATCCTGCTTGCGTATAGTTAAAGACGGTGTGCCGCTGCCATTCACGCAATGCATCATCGTAGACGGCGTTGGCATAGCCACTGACCATGACGCGGCAGGGAAGCTCCAATATAGCGTCGAGCAACTCGAAATGGTGCTCGCGGGTGTAGTCGTGGCGATAGCAGCGAGTTCGCCTCCGAGCGTCCGGCCAGTACGGAGGGTCTGCATATACAAGCTCGTCGCCGGAAAAGGCGAACCGTCGCAGGAAGCTCAACGCACAGCCATGCACGAGTTCCAGGCCGGGAAGGTCACGGGCGCGCCACCGTTCGATGACCGTGGCGTCCATCTCAACACCGATTGTCCGCCGAGCGGGGCGCTTGTGCAGTAGCACCGCGCCCCCGCCGAGATGGGTCTCCACGTAGGTCATATGTGGCGGCATCAGGTTGATTATGCGCTGGTATGCCCTGCCTTTGCCGCCTGGATACGTCATGTCGGATGTCATCGCAGAATTCAGCGATGAATGCAAATCCTTGGGGGAGCCAGTGGAGGGGTTGGTATCTGCCGCGCGAGAGCATGGTTCATACCGGCCCCTGGCCCAGCGTGCTGGGATGCACTAGACCATGATCTCGCGCGTCTGGGGCGCCTTCGGTCTGCAACCGTACCAGGCCGAGACCTTCAAGCTTTCCACCGATCTAGCTTTCGTCAACAAAATCCGCGACGTGGTCGGGCTCTACCTAGCTCCACCGCATCGCGCCGTCGTGTTGTGCGGCGCCGAAAAACTGCAGATCCAACCAACTACCCGCATCTTCCTCGTGTTGCCGCTGCGCCTCAGCCAGCCCGAGCGGCGCGCGCACGACTATCGCCGGGCTAGCACCACCGAACTGTTCGCGGCAGTGGACGTGCAGGCCGGTCGCGTCATCGGGCGCTGCGCAGGCAGCACCGCTACGTTGAATTCCTCGCCTTCCTCGATCAGATCAAGGCCAATGTGCCGGACGATATCGACGTGCATCTGGTGCTCGACGAGGCGGTAACCCACAAGACCAAAGCGATCCGCGACTGGCTGTTGAAGCGCCCGCGCTGGCACCTGCACTTCACCCCGACCGTCGGCCTCGTGGCTCAACGTCGTGGAGGGGTGGTTCGCATTGCTGGCGCGGTGGCAACTCCAGCGCGGCGTGTTCGAGACCACGGCCGAACTGGAGCGTGCGATCCATGCCTACATCGACCAAACCAACATCGAACCGAAGCCTTTCGTTTAGACCAAGTCACCCGACGACATCTTCGCCAGCGCCAACGCTTCTGCCAACGAAATTCTAAGTCAGACCACTAGCCAGTCGGGGGAAGGTCAAGCGGGATCGTTAACTCCGGCCGGGGCTGACGAGAGACATTCACCCATTCCTTTAGCTTAAGTTCCGCGGGGATCTCGATCGGCTCCGGCAACGGTACGTGCACCCCCGGATTGGCCCGCAGCGAAGCTGCACGCGATTGCAACCGCTGCATCTCGAGCTTCACAACGCCGTCTACCGCCTTCGGATAGACATAAAGCTGGATCCAAGGGTTTGGATCGCAGCCGAGTTGCTTCTCATATGCAAGTTGAAGTATTCGGTAGTGGGCGTCGGCGCGCGCCAGATATGGGATTAGCACGGGGGACATTGGAGGCCTCGTCGCGAGTAGGGTTCTAAGGATCCCGGCATTCGCGACGAGTTCTGCCACAAGGGCACTCTCACCCTTAGAAAGCCCCTTCAACCAAGCTTCGTCGAATAGTTTTTCCAACAACAGAAATTGACCGCTGTCTTGCTTCCCGCGTGAGCGCAGGTCCCGAGACAAGAGGAGATTCACCTCTGATTTTTGGAGGAGAGGCGCGTAGAAGCCTTCGAGCTGTGCCTCGATGGCCTTCAATTCCGCTTCGTTGGACTTTTGCCAAGTTGACGAGTCGGCAGCATATCGCGACGCCGCCAGGGTACGCTTGCTGACGACGTTGCTCAGCAGGAGTGCGAGCAGCGTGCTGATGGCGGCGATCAGCGCCAACCAGTCCTTTGGCTCCCATCCAAGGATGGTCAGTGGAGAGCAAGCGGCCATCGCGTCTTTCCTCCCTTACGCATGCCATTCGATGGCTGGTCCGGGCGGGCAACGTAGCTCCATCCCGTATCAGTCCGCCGCCGTCGGCCGGCAGACGAGCGAGAACGGATATCCGCTCCTGTGCTAGGGGCACAAGGGCTCCCGCAGATCAAGGGAGGCATTGCTCGGAGGCGCTCGAAGACTTATCGATGCGGGCTAACCTTGCCTCCTGTTTGCCCCCGTTCATAACCAGAGTCCGTTCTGGTTCTGGTCCTATCTGGACCGAGCTGAAACCGCGTTCGGGGTGAGCGCGCCGAAGCTCATGTGAGAGCAGCAGGTGTTGTAGTCCACCCGCAACGCCTCGATGATGGTCCAGCCCGCCGGCAGTCTCCGTCGGAGATGCTCGTTCAAGTACTCGTCGCGCAAGCGCCCTTTCAAGCTTTCAACAAAGCCGTTCTGCCGCGGCTTACAGGGTGCGATTTAATGCCACTCGGCCGTACGCTCTTCCTGTCAGCGCAAGATGGCGTGCGAGGGCAATTCGGTGCCGTTGGCCGAGCGGCATGGTGAGGGCTTGGTCGAGGGCGTCGAGTCAGGAACCCGCCTGCTCGCGGTGACGGAGGACCCTGGCAGGGACTGCCCTCCGAATTGTTTCTCGCGCAGCACGGAGGCCGATCCAGAAGGCCTCGTCGTTTGGAGCTGCTGGACGGCGGCTCTCGCAATCATGTCGAAGCTGCCACTTCGCCCTCCTGACGCAGCTGTAAGACAGTCCCTGAAATTTTTTGGGGGAGGGGAGGGCGCTACCGGCAATGGAGGTCCCCTCACCTATTGTGTCGTACTCTAAAATCGTGGTCCAAATCTGGGTGAACCTATAAATTTGGTAGCGGCTCTTGCTGGAGTTGTGGTAGTAGTTCCATAACCTATGTTATGCGAATACGATCCAGAGGTGCGTGCTTAGTATGTTGATGCTGTGTTCCGTGGATTTCCCGCCCAAGGTACTCTGACACGGCGGCATGGGTATCCTGGCATTGATCGGGGCACCCTCACCTTCCGCGGCGGCCCGGTGCTCTGCGGGCCAGGGCCGCCGCGAGGTGGTCAGGATCGCATCCGGTGGAGGAAGGCCGCGCGCTTCCTTGACGCGCCGTCTGCGGCCGCTTCGATGTGTCAGTCCATCGCCACGGTGATGACCTCGGCCTGGGCCAGCAGCATCCTGTCCGGGGATTGCTCGTCGTCCCGGTGGAGGCGCTCGGCGATTCGCTCCACGGTCTAGAAGTGGTGCACGCCTCCGTGGAGCTCGACCCAGTTCTTCAGGACCATGTCGGCTTTGATCGGGCGCTCGAAGTCCCAGAACAGAGTTCGCCTGCCCGGGAGGCTCGCTCGCAGACATCCCGGAGGCGTGGGAGATCGACCAGGGTCCCGCTAGGCCCTATGCGTGGCTTGAAGAAGTAGGACCCGATCACTCAGAGGTGCTCGGAGATTTCCTCGAAGACTATGCGTTCGACGGCCGGAACGACGGGCAGCAGAAACTCGCCGACCGCCTCGGCGAGTTCGTCGAGCAGGGCAGAGCGGTCCACTGAGGCCCCCTCCTCCGCGGCGAGCCTCGCGGGTTCCACGACGAGCCGGTGATAGTGGTTCAGGGATTGATTGAACCGGTTGGGCTTGAAGGTCGCGTCGAGCCCGAGCAGGGGTTCCCGCTCGGTGAGATGGAAGCCGTGGAAGTTGTTCGCCGAGGCGGCGACGGCGGCTGCGCGGCAGGCATCCGCGGGCTTCACCGGGAGCCGCACCATGATCGAGGTGACGCAAGTCGCGGCCCTAGCGGCTTGGGCCGTGATCCTGTTCGTCTCTGACACGAAAGTCTGGCGGCACACCTGAGCCGCCATCGCCGAGGCGCGGCGCCTACCGCTTGGCGAAGCCAATATCGGCGGCCACCGACTTCAATCGTTCCGGCTCGCGCTCCTTCCGCTCGGAGTAGCGGTCAACGAGGTAATCGGCACGCCCGCGGGTCAGGAGCGTGAACTTCATCAGCTCCTCGCAGACGTCCACGACCCGGTCGTAGAGCGGTCCGGGCTTCATGCGGCCGGCGTCGTCGAACTCGTTGTAGGCCATCGGTACCGACGACTGGTTCGGGATCGTCACCATCCGCATCCAGCGCCCGAGCACCCGCAGACTATTGACCGCGTTGAAGCTCTGCGATCCGCCTGAGACCTGCATCACTGCCAGCGTCCGTCCCTGCGTCGGGCGCACCGAGCCCTCGCTGAGCGGCAGCCAGTCGACCTGGCCCTTCATCACACCGGTCAGGTTGCCGTGCCGCTCGGGGCTGACCCAGACTTGCCCTTCCGACCAGATCGAGAGCTGCCGGAGCTCCTGCACCTTCGGGTGATCGGGGGTCGCGTCGTCCGGCAGTGGTAGGCCGTGGGCGTGGAAGATGCGGACCTCGCCGCCCATCGCTTCCAGGAGCCGGGCCGCCTCGTAGGCCAGCAAGCGGCTGAAGGACCGCTCCCGAAGCGACCCGTAGAGGATCAGGAAGCGGGGCGCATGCGCCAACGGCGCCGAAGCCTCCACCCGCCGGGGTTCCGGCGCTTCGAAATGCGCTTCGGAGAGGTTCGGCATCCCGTCGGCGAACGGCTGGTGGGGCTTGTCCAAGGTGACAGACTTCTCTACGTTTCAACGATCGTTGATATGTAGGTTATTTGATGGACGAACGGCAAGCCCTCGCCGCTTTCGCAGCGCTCGGGCAGGAGCACCGGCTCCGGGTCGTGCGCGCCCTCGTCACCGCCGGACCGGCCGGCCTCGCCGCCGGCGTCCTCGCCGAGACCGTGGGCGTCGCCGGCAACAACCTGTCCTTCCACCTGAAGGAGCTCTCCCATGCCGGGCTGATCACCTCCCGGCGGGATGGCAAATCGGTCATCTACAGCGCCGCCTACGCCGGCCTGTCCGACCTGATCGGCTTTCTGATGCGCGACTGCTGCCAGGGCCGGCCCGAGGTCTGCGCCCCCGTCGTCGCGGCCCTGTCCGCCTGCGATTGCCCCATCGGAGACACCGCCCATGCCTGAGGCGTTCGAGGTCGTCGTCTACCACAACCCCGCCTGCGGCACGTCCCGCAACGCCCTGGCGATGATCCGCAACGCCGGGATCGAGCCGCACGTGGTCGAGTACCTCAAGACGCCACCAAGCCGGGCTCTCCTCAAGCAACTGCTCACCCGCGCCGGGCTCACGGTCCGGGACGCCCTGCGCGAGAAGGGCACGCCCTACGCCGAGCTCTGCCTCGCTGACCTGGCGCTGACCGACGAGCAACTCCTCGACGCGGTCGAGGCGCACCCGGTCCTGCTGAACCGCCCGCTCGTGGTCAGTCCGAGGGGCGTGCGCCTGTGCCGGCCCTCCGAGGCGGTGCTGGACCTGCTTCCGGCCCAGCAGGGCGAGTTCGTGAAGGAGGACGGCGAGCGCGTCGTCGACGAGCGCGGCCGCCGCGTCGCCACCGCCTGAGGACGCCATGAGCACCTTCGAACGCTACCTGACCCTCTGGGTCGCGCTGTGCATCGTGGTCGGCATCGCGCTGGGCCACGTCATGCCGGGCTTCTTCCACGCCGTCGGCGGCGCCGAGGTCGCCAGGGTGAACCTGCCGGTGGCAGTGCTCATCTGGCTCATGGTCATCCCCATGCTGCTCAAGATCGACTTCGCCTCGCTGCGCCACGTCGGCCGGCACTGGCGCGGCATCGGCGTGACGCTGTTCATCAACTGGGCGGTGAAGCCGTTCTCGATGGCGCTGCTGGGCTGGCTGTTCATCGGCTACCTGTTCCGGCCCTACCTGCCCGCCGACCAGGTCGACAGCTACATCGCCGGGCTCATCATCCTGGCGGCGGCGCCCTGCACCGCTATGGTGTTCGTGTGGTCGAACCTGGCCCGGGGCGAGCCGCACTTCACCTTGAGCCAAGTGGCACTCAACGACACCATCATGGTGGTCGCGTTCGCCCCCATCGTCGGCCTGCTGCTCGGGCTCTCGGCCATCACGGTGCCCTGGGGCACGCTGGTGCTGTCGGTTGTGCTCTACATCGTCGTCCCGGTCATCGTCGCCCAGGTCGTGCGCCGGAGCCTCCTCACCTTGGGCGGCCAGGCCGCCCTCGACCGGCTGCTCGCCCAGCTCGGACCGGTCTCGCTCGTCGCCCTCCTGGCCACCCTGGTGCTGCTGTTCGGCTTCCAGGGCGAGCAGATTCTGGCGCAGCCGGCGGTCATCGGCCTGCTGGCGGTACCCATCCTCATCCAGGTCTACTTCAACTCCGGGCTCGCCTACCTCCTGAACCGCGCCGCGGGCGAGCAGCACTGCGTCGCCGGCCCGTCGGCGCTGATCGGCGCCTCGAACTTCTTCGAGCTCGCGGTGGCCGCAGCCATCAGCCTGTTCGGGTTCAACTCGGGCGCGGCGCTGGCCACCGTAGTCGGCGTCCTCATTGAGGTGCCGGTCATGCTGTCGGTCGTGTGGATCGTGAGCCGCTCCCAGGGCTGGTACGAGCGCGGGGCGGCAAGCAAGGGAGCGACGCTGCAATCCGTCTCCCGTGAGGTCTGAGGCCCAAAACCGTTCGCTGTCATCTCCGCCCTGGGCGTGGTGGAGATCCTAGCCTGGGGCTCGTCCTTCTACCTGCCGGCAGTGCTCGCCGGACCCATCTCGGGCGACACGGGGTGGCCGCTCGCCTGGGTGGTTGGCGGCCTGTCCGTCGGGCTCCTCGTGGCGGCCATCGCCTCACCCCGAGTCGGAATCGCCATTCACAGGCACGGCGGCCGGCCGGTCCTGGCATCGGCCGCCCTGCTGCTGGCGATGGGCCACGTCGTGATCGGCCTAGCGCCGAACCTGCCGACGTTCCTGGCGGGCTGGCTCGTCATCGGGCTCGGCATGGGCTGCGGCCTGTACGACCCCGCCTTCGCTACCCTCGGCCGGCTCTACGGCGCCGAGGCGCGTTCCGCCATAACCACGCTGACCCTCTGGGGCGGGTTCGCCAGCACCGTCTGCTGGCCGCTCTCGGCCTTCCTCGTCGAGCAGGTCGGCTGGCGCAATGCCTGCCTCGCCTATGCCGGGCTGCACCTCACCGCGACGCTGCCGCTGGTGCTCTGGCTGATACCAAAGGCGCCCGCCTTGGCGACCGGCCGAGACATGGGACGTCGTGTCGAGGCGCCGCTCACCTCGCGGGAGCGGCGCGGCTTCCTTCTGATGGCAGGCGTGCTGGTCCTGGGTGGCACCGTGATGGCACTCGTTTCCGTGCACCTGATCGCGCTCCTGCAGGCGCGAGGCGTGGCGCTTGCCGCCGCCGTATCCTACGGCGCCCTGATCGGACCGGCCCAGGTCGGTGCCCGCATCGTCGAGATGGCCACCAAGGGGCGGCACCACCCGCTCTGGACGCTGACGATCGCCATGGTCCTCGTGGCGGTCGGGTTGGCCATCCTAGCCTTGGGTAATCCGGCGGTCGCCGTCGCCTTGATCCTCTACGGGGCCGGCAACGGAATTTACTCGATTGCGAGGGGGACGGTGCCGCTCGCCCTCTTCGGTGCGGAGCGCTACCCGGTGCTGGTGGGCCGCCTCGCCCGGCCGGGCCTCATTGCCCAGGCCTTCGCTCCGTCGCTGGGCGCCGTGGCCCTCACCTACGGCGGCCCCGATACCGCATACGCCATACTGGTGATGCTTGCCTTGGCAAACGTCGGGCTGGCCATCGCCCTATGGAGCGTGCGTTGAGACGTGCGCTCCGGCAAGCCTGCGTATCGCACGCACGTCCGTGGGAAGGGGAAGGGCGTGCCGTGCCGAATTATGGGGTCGGCAGGTCCCTGCCGGGTCAAACTAGCCCGCGACCGTGCCAAAATCCTGAGGCCAGGCTCGGGTGAACTCAGACAGAAGTCTGGGCGGAGATGTCAGTGAAGCCTGGACGCTGGAAGATCGGTGACGGGGCGCTCCCGCACTGACCCCAACTGCTCTCGCTGCGCAGGCCCCTACGACAATCGCCCCGGCGCAGAGATCGCCTCGTCGGCCTGCCAAAGCGTTGCGCTGTTTGCGGAGTCTGCGAGAGCGCCTTGTTGCAGTGATCGCAAGCGGGTGCCTTGCTACGCCAGGTAGCCAGGCTTCGGAGCCGTCGTCAATCGAGACGATGGCCCCGGCTACCTCACCGTCACGAGCTACAACGCCTGGAACCCAAATTCATCCAGAGCTTCCCCAAACGGACGTTCAGGGCACACCTGTCTCAGAACGATGCGTCGGCCTTGCCTTCGGCCTCCTCTTTCGCCCTGCGCCAAGCGCTGTGGGCAATCATTTCATCGAGAATGTACGTCTTGAGGTCTCTTCCTTCCGAGTGATTATCTCGCCAAGCGCAGCGGCAAGCATGATCGGTCATGTACTGATGATCGTGCTCACGATCGAGGCACGCCCTGACGTATTGAACGATGGACCGGACATCGTTTCCAGCAACCCTCGCTGCCGCATGAACCGCCCTCCCCGCCCAGTAATCATGATTGAACGCTTCAGATCCTTCACCGGTTATTCCTCGATCTGGATCGGACTCGTATCGCGACACAGCAGAGCTTTTTCTCAGTTCGCTCTCCGACCAGCCCTGAGTCTCGCGACGAAGTCTCCTATACTGCTGAAACGATTGGGTCGCGCACAGCGCATCCTTGACAACGCCAAGGACGACGAGAGCCGGCCGCCCAGGGATACGGCGGTCGGTGACATAAAGTCCCAGAAGCTCGTCGACGAGCTTGAGAACGGTGGCGTCCGCGGTGTCATCGTGGAAGATCCGCAACGCTTCCGTCAACGCCAGACGGGCGACCGAACCGTCTGTCCAATCATATGCAGCATGCACATATTGCTGATCGACCCAAGGCAATATGAACCGCGCCGCATGAATGCTCGCGATGACGCTGAGACCTACCTCGAAGTTCTCCAAGTAGCGCACCTGAGCGTCCAGCCCCGAAACGCGATTCTTTATGGCGCGACGACACAGGCTGTAGATGTCTTGATGATTGTTCTCGATAAGAATTCGATCAAGATAGCGATTGCGATCGTCGGCCCACCGCTGGCTGAGGGCCTCGTTGAGGATTGTGACTAAGAATTCGTCGGCATCGACGCCAGTGATGAACCGCCCGCTCGCACCCAGGAATGGCGCGAGGCGAGCTTGGGTCCCGTCGTCCAAGGTATCCCGGACACCCCACCACACGTCCTTCTCGTCGTCCCCAAGGCTCATCAGGGTCCTTGTCAGCACATCAGTCCATCCACCGTAGCCGATAACGACCAGAGTCGATTTTTTCAAATACTCGACCAGCGAGGTTTGCAGGCGATCTCTCTTGGTCTGGAGTTGCACTTCCGTATGCAGCGTATCGCTGTTCCACCAATGCCCGTGCAGATGAACGACGTGCGGACCGCTCCCCCATGTGAACTGCAGGGACCCATCCTCATGAAGCGCTGTTGCCAACCAGGGGGACCGGGCATGCGTCATCGCCACTTCAATCAACGGATCGAAATTCGTCGTCAGTACCATCCCGCCCATAGCGTTCGGATAGTGCGCGCCGAGTAGGGCGAGCGCCCTGTAGGCGTCCGGGATCCACCATAGCTTCGGGTCGGCCTCAAGGACGGTGAACTGCGCGCCGGATGCCTTGACGAGGGACGGGTCAGGGGTTCGTAGCGCCCGCAGCACTGCTTCGCGGATCACCAAATTGGCGCGGCGCAGGTCTAACGTCGCTTTGCCCTTGCTGTCGGATTCGATCAGCTTGTCGAACGCGCTCTGGTAGTCGCCTAAAGAAGAAGGATCAACACCGAGGTGTCGGGCGACGATTTCCACCACCTCACCGGTTAACGGAACGCCAGGTGTTACCGGCTTTTTGTTGGAGTCGAGTCTCGGCGCCGAGCCACCTGCGCCGAACATGAAGATCACAGGCTTCTCGCCCTTGACAATCTGCTTGCTGAGGGTGATGGCAGCGGCCTTTTGATCAAGAAATCGCATAATCGACCCCCCGGAGCTTCTTGGTAAATCGTTCGAACGCGGCCGCTTTACGCACTCTGATTGGCGCCTCTCGCCGAATCTTATGCAGTAATACCTCCCACGATCGAGGGGAATAAACTGCAACTGCCTCTGACTGGACGCGGACGAAAAGCACGGACTCTTGAAGTCGGATGGAGGTCCTCTGATTGCAAGGGAGTCTCAGAGGTGGTGCTCGCCTGTCAGCGAGTGGCGGCCGCGGATGCGGTCGATAGCGTAGCTCGATTGCGTTGGGTCGGGCTGGAGTGCGTTAGCCGTGCTTGAGCAGGCGATCGTCGGTGTTCCCTGCCCCACCGGCGCGTTCGGCTGGTGATCGCAGGAACCACCGACATTGTCGTCACGGGGGCTCGATCGGCGTCCCGCCTCCCGGCGAATTTACGGTGGACCGGCCCTTCTCGCCGCAGGCGCGGAAGGCGGCAGGGAGTGGGCGGCCCCGGTCGGCGCGGCTTATGCCCGGTTGCACCCTCGAGTCGGGCTCATGGAGAGATGTCACGCAGCCATCAGCATCAGGGAGGGGCTTCCCGAGCCGGCCAGAGTAGTTTCCGCAAGCCGGTGCACGGCCGCTGGCCAAGGGCTTCGTGAATGGGCAGTTCTATCGGGGGCGTCCGGGACGACCGCAATGGCGAAGCATGGGTTTCTTCCTCGCCGCCTACTGTGGCTCCTCGCGCAAGCCAAAAAACCCAGTCCTCGCCGTCCTTCGCTCACGCTGCAGCCTGTCAGAATAGGCGCGGCGTCCGTCGCCTCCGCCCCGATCGCACCGTCCAGGGCCTGGAGGTCTACCGGTCGGCGAGCGCCCTCGACGCGCGGCGCGAGGCATGGGCCAAGCGCCTGCCCGCCGATCACGCCGCGATGTGGGACTTCCCGAGCGACTTTGCCCCCGAGCAGCGTACCGAGCTGTTCGAGCGCTGCGCGGGCCTGAGCGTCAACGCGATGCACAGTGCTTACAAGCGGCGGCCCGAGGCGATGCT
>Ga0160429_1001737_pt1 | contig 11774 bp, 8 predicted proteins | sample SolpanmetagenomR_FD_108199 | JGI IMG/M metagenome (GOLD analysis project Ga0160429, IMG submission 108199) | Solar panel surface microbial communities from Lawrence Berkeley National Laboratory, California, USA - R | ecosystem: Engineered > Built environment > Solar panel > Unclassified ... | reverse complement strand
CGGGCTTTTTTGTTCAGCGTGCGCGCGGGGAGATTCGAACTCCCACACCCGAAGGCACCACCCCCTCAAGATGGCGTGTCTACCAGTTTCACCACGTGCGCAGAAAGGCAATCGGTAACTCGGTGCGGCCCGGGGGCCGGCTTCGTTGAGGGGCGAAGCGGGTGCAAATGTACTACGGCGCGCCGCTTTTTCAAATTATGCGGCACTTTTTACGCAAAAAATCTGCATCTTCAGGACAAGCACATCAGCTAGCGGCTTATTTTGCAGGATATTAGCCCTAGCTATTGGCCTGGCTTTTTTTCTACGTTCATGCCCGCTCCTACCCAGCCTGCCCGCAAAGCCTCCTTCTTCGGGCGCTTTGCCGAAAAAACCACGAAATATTCAGGCTCCACGGCCGTGTTTGTGGGCGCGGTGGGCATTGTGCTGCTATGGGCCGTGACGGGGCCGGTATTTCACTACTCCGAAACCTGGCAGCTGGTCATCAACACGGGCACCACCATCATCACCTTTCTGATGGTTTTTCTTATTCAGCGCGCCCAAAACAAGGATTCGCTGGTGCTACACCTGAAGCTAAACGAGCTGCTGGCTGCCACCAAGGGCGCCAGCAACCGCCTCATCAACGCCCAGGATTTTTCGGAAGAGGAAATCCTGCTCATTCACCAGTTTTATTGCCTGCTGGCTGATAAAGCCAGGGCCGACAATGACTTGGGTGAAACCCACTCGGTAGAGGAAGCCGAAGACAACCACCACGAGAAGCTGGCGGCCCACCGCGCCGACTAGGCCCCGCGGCCAGCGGCGGGGCGGCGGCTACCTTTGCCTCGCCCTTAGCCCCGCGCCCCCATGAACCAAGCCCACTGGCACCTGCTTTTCAACCACGTACCCATTTTTGGGGCCTTGGCCGGGGTGCTGCTGCTGGCCGCGGGCCTGCTACGGCGGCAAGATGCCGTGCTGCACGCCGGGCTGTGGGCCCTGGTGCTGGCCGTGGTAGTGGGCCTGCCCGCCCAGCTCACCGGCCCGGGTGCGGCCAAAGTAGTGGAAGACATGCCGCGCGTGAGCCAGGCGCTCATTAAAAACCACGCGCAGGCGGGGCGGCTGGGCTACTACGTGCTGGTGGCCACCGGCACGCTGGCCCTGCTCACTGACCTGCTGCTGCGCCAGCGCGCGCCCCGGGCCCGGCAGCTGGCCTGGGCCACGCTGCTAGGGGCCGCGCTGAGCTTTGGGCTGCTGGCCCGCGCCGGCAACCTGGGTGGGCAAATCAGCCACCCCGAAATCCGCGAGGGCTTCGGCACGCCCGACGAGTTGTAGGGTCTTTATTGTGAGTGGGCCTGGGCGTGCCCGTGTGCGCTACCTACTACTTATTCCAAACAGCCGGCCCTGGTAGCTGGTGAGCTAACGCCATTTCTTATGCCTTTTCCATTTTTTGGTGACGATAAATCGACGGTAGCCCAGCTGCTGGCTACCCTGCCCCAGCAGGGCCGGCTGGAGTGGATAGGCCTGCGCCGGGCCCGCCGCACCGAGCCCGACGCGGTGCTCGAAGCAGAGGTGATTACCGACCGCCACCTGGCCGGCGACCACGCCAGCCCCAAGGCCGGCGGCAAGCGCCAGGTTACCCTCATTCAGCACGAGTACCTGACGGCGGTGGCGGGTTTTCTGGGCCTGGCCGAGCCAGTGGCACCCGGCCGCCTGCGCCGCAACCTGGTAGTGAGCGGCCTCAACCTACTGGCGCTCAAAGGCCGGCAAATTCAGATTGGGGAAGACGTTATTCTGGATATAACCGGCGAGTGCCACCCCTGCTCGCGCATGGAGGAAGAACTCGGGCCCGGTGGCTACAACGCCATGCGCGGCCACGGCGGCCTCACGGCACACATTGCGCAGGGCGGCCTCATCCGGGTGGGCGATGCAGTGCGGGTGCTGCCTGGCCCGCCGGCCACCGACAAAAAAGGGCAATAAAAAACCCGCAGCCAAAGGCAGCGGGCTTTCCTGAGCTATGAAAACACGGCTCTGATGAGCCTGCCTACTTTACGTAGCTGTTACCCCGGCCGGATTTAGCTCCACAGTAAGTTTTTTCAGGCGCCGTCCATTCGCACGATTTTAGGCGTGAACGAGCCCAGCACGTCCACCAGCTCGCGCTGGCTCGCCATCACGGTGTGGATGTCTTTGTAGGCCATTGGGGCCTCATCAAGGCCACCGCCGATGAGTTCTACGCCGTAGTCGGCGAGGTGGCGGCGCACCTCGGCTTCGCCAAGCTCGGCCTTGGCGCGGGTGCGCGACAGCAATCGCCCAGCCCCGTGCGAGGCCGAGGCCAGCGACGCGGCCGCGCCTTTGCCACGCACGATAAAGCCGGGAGCCGTCATGGAGCCGGGGATGATGCCGAGCACGCCCGCACCGGCCGGCGTGGCGCCCTTGCGGTGCGTGATGACCGCGCGGCCATCGGCTAGGCGCTCTTTCCAGGCGAAGTTGTGGTGGTTTTCGATTTTAGCCAGGGGCTTCTCACCTAGGGCTTTGGCCAGGCGGCGGTGTATCTGGTCGTGGCAGGCGGCGGCGTAGTCGCCGGCCAGGGTCATGGCGGCCCAGTACTCCTGGCCGGCCTCGGTGTCGAGGCCCAGCCAGGCGAGGTACTGGGCTTCGGCGGGCAGCTTGCACACGTCGCGGGCCAGGCCGGTGTAGTGGTTGGCCACGCTGGCGCCCAGGCCCCGCGAGCCCGAGTGCGAGAGCACGCCCACGTACTGGCCCAGCGGCAGCCCCAGGTCGTTGGTCGGGTCGGTGATTTCGACCAGGCCAAACTCCACGAAGTGGTTGCCCGAGCCGGAAGTACCGAGCTGCTCGACAGCCGTGGCGTGCTTGTTTTTCAGGAACGGCACGGCGTGGAATTCGTCGCGCTCCAGCACCTCGTGGGCCAGGCGCTGGCCGCGCTCCCAGCCGCGCCCGCCGCCAAAGCGGGTATGGGCGAGCAGCAGGTTGCGCAACTCCTGGGTGCGCTGGCCCAGGTACTTGGCTGGCAGGTCGAACACCGACAGGGCCATCCGGCACCCGATGTCCACACCCACGGCGTAGGGAATCACGGCGTTATCGGTGGCCAGCACGCCGCCGATGGGCAGGCCATAGCCGTGGTGGGCGTCGGGCATGAGGGCGCCGGCTACCGTCACGGGCAGCTTCATGGCCACCTCCATTTGGTGAATGGCGCCTTGCTCGATGTGCGCGGCCCCGAAGGTGGCGTACTCCTTGCGCGGCACCAGCGCCATGTGCCGCGACGGGGCTGGCAGCAGCGCGGCGGCCGTGTGGCTCCAAGCCAGGTCGGTGAGGTAGTCGGCGGGGTTGGCCAGGATAGTTTGGAGCAGCGCCAGCTGCTCGGTTTGGGGCAGGCGCTTGTGTTCTTTGCGCTGCAATTGCGCCAGTGCTAGCCCGATAGCGCGGCCCTCGGGAAAGCCGAGCTGCCGCAGGTCATTGCCACGTAGTTGGGAGGCCATGAGTAAAGGAGTGAGATGGTGAAGGAGTGAGTTTTTGCTCGTCAGGCTGAGCGCAGCCGCAGCATCTCTATCGGTAAGCTAACTCCTGACGCCAGCAATGAAGCGGCAGCGATGCTCCGACTGTGCTGCGCTCAGCCTGACGAGCAAAACCTTACATAAAAAAGAAGCCAGCCGGAGCAACAAGCGGCGCGCGCAACGGGCCCGGACGGGCCCGACGGGACAGGTCGGAGTAGCGCGGGCCCACGGCATCCGGCTGGCTTTTGAATTGATGATGAAATACTTTAGGCCAGCGCGTAGTACTGGTTCCACACGCGGTCGATGGCGCTGATGCCTTCCTGGCTCAGCCAGCTCAGCACCCAGCCGCACTCTTCGGGGGTGGGGGCGCGGTTGTGCTTGCCGCGCACCTGCACCAGCCGCCGCTCGGCCGACACTTGCAGCGTGAGCTTGCGGGCCCCGCCCAGCGTGAGCGAGTAGATGCCCGCCTGCCCACGCTGGCAGCGCTGCCGGAACGAGGCCACACAATGCTGCATCTGCTGGCCTTCTTCGAGCAGTTCGGGGTAGCTCAGCAGCTGCCGAATGCGCACCCAGTCGCCCGCACCACCCACGAAGCCAGGCACCGGCAGGCCCGCCCAAGTAGCATCGAGCAGCTGGCTGAAGTGCGGGTTGGCCCGCGCCCGGCCGAGGCTGCGCTGCCAGCGGGCCGTGGCTGCCAGCAGCGAGGCCAGCGAGCGGCCCCGCACCGAGAAGCCGGGCTGCGGCGGCTCGGTGGGCGTGCCTTGGTAGCGGCGCAGGCGCACGTAGTCGCACACCGGCCCAAACTGCCAGGCATCTACCTCGGGCTCAGCCCTGAACAGGTCGAGCACGGCCAGACACACCTCGTCGTCGGCCCCGATGGGCAGGCGGCCCAGCGGCGAAGCCAGCACCACGCCCAGGTACTCGGGCGCCCCGCGCTCGGCCAGCTGGGCGTAGCGGTAAGCCTCGTGGAAGGTGCAGCCGGCCGGGGCCTGCTGCATCAGGTGGGCCAGCCGCTTGCTGAGGCGCCCCGGCAGCCCCGCGAAGCTGCGCAGCGGCTGGCCGCTGCCCAGGTGCACCAGCAGGGCGCTCGGGCAGAGGTCGTTGCGCAGGTCGGGGGCCTGGCCCCAGCGGTGGAGCACCCAGGCCGGCACGTCGCCAAAGCCATCGAAGAGGTGGCGCACCAGGCTGTCGAGCTGCCGAAAGGCATTTTTGGAGGGCGGCTGCCAGTCGGCCAGCTCGCGCCGGCGGCGGGGATAGTGCAGGCCCAGCTGCACGAGGGCCGGTGCCAGCTCGGGGCGCGCAAAAAGGGCGGTGCGGCGCTGCGCCAACTGGCGCAGCAGGTGCCCAATGCGCCACTGCTCGTCGGCCGGGCGGGCGCCTAGGTGGCGGTGCAGCTCGGCCAGCACCGAATGCGGCTGGGCCAGGCGGCTGATTTCGGCATTGCCGGCCGACGATAATAGAAAATCGAGCTGGCGCGGCAGCGGCCATTTTTCCCAGGTAGGGCGCTGGGTCAGGGCCGCGTCGGCGGCCTGGGCCACGCGCACGCGCCAGGGTAGGGGTTTGTGTCGGTTTGCCATGAAAGCAGGGCCGGCGGGGCCCAAGGGCGGCCGGCTTAGGGGGGTGGGAGAAGCGAGAAAAGCATAGTTTGGGCGGCGGAGATAATGTCGTTTCGCATGGTTGATGCAAGGTTTTTAGCTAGCTATCAGCCAGCGTGATACAATAAGTTAAAGGCAAAAAATGGGGCAATAAGTGGGCAGCGACTTAGGTCGGAAATTTTGCTTTCAGCCACTCAGCCACCGCGCCGCTGGGCGGCGGGCGCGGGCAGGGTTCGAACCTGCGGCAGCCCAGCGGGCCACGGAATTTAAAAGAAGTAGCGCGGCCCTACGGCACCCAGTTTCAGCCGGGCAGGGTAAGCTTGAAGTTGCCGGTTGACCACCCAAAAACCGGGCAACAGGCGCGGGGCCTTTTCTGTAAGGTGCGCTAGACCACTACGCCACCGCTGGCCGGGCCAGCGGGCGGGATTCGAACCCGCGACCTCCTTAATCGCGACGAAGTATGGCCCTGCTACGGCACCGGTTTCTTAAGTACTCAAGGCAACAACTCAACCCAGGCAACAAGCGGTCGGCGGCATTTCCGAAGCCGGAGCTTCGGCACGGGAATCGAACCCAACCTGCCCGAAAGCAGGCTTCAACCAGACGAAGTAGCGCCTTCCTACGGCACTGGGTTTTGTAGTTTTTAGTTTGGGGCAACAGGCGCCCGGCCTTCATATCCTGCTCTAACCAGCTGAGCTACAATAGCTATTTAGGTAGCCATTGGCGGGACTCGAACCCGCGACCTGGGCGTTAAAAGCGCGAAGTATGGCCGGGCTACGGCACCCAAACCAAGGCAAAAACGAGGCGACAGGCGGCAAGGCTTTTACTTGTGCGTCTACCAGTTTCGCCACCTAGGGCACGCCCCAGGGCAGGGCTCGAACCTGCACACACGCAAGGGCGCAATTCCCGAAGTATGGCTCGCCCACGGCACTCGTTGTAGTTCAGTATTTAGCTCTAAAAATCAATTTATCGGGGCAACAGGCGCCCCGCCAGCGGGCCGGCTTCAACCACGTCGCCACGCGGCCGCTGCTGCCAGCGGCCACTTCGGGAGTCGAACCCGCCACCGGCCCAGGGAGAGCGAAGGAAGGCGGCGCTACGGCACCCAATAAATTGTTTCTTAGCAGTTAGCAAGAAGCTGTTTTCACGTCAGAAAGAAGTTTTTGGGTTGATATTTTCTCAAGCTGCCGGGGTAATGAGTCGCCTGCGACTGCTGCTCTACCGTTGAGCTACACCCGCTTTAAGTACTTGGTAGAGCGGGTGATAAGAATCGAACTTATAACCCGAAGGAACGCCTGGCTACGACACCCGGCAGCAAGAAAGAAATACAGGGCAACGGGCGGCCCGCGCAATGTTTTCGTCCATTGGCCGGAGCCAATGGCGGGACTCGAACCCGCGAGACGTGGCGAAGGCCACACCCGAAAACTTTGCCACGAAGTAGCGCCGGCCTACGGCACCTGATGGAGAGGCTATTAAGCCTAGGTTTGGAACGGGCCGCCGGGACATCGAGGCCCCGGCGGGAGTCCGTTCCGGCCAGCGGCTGCCATTAAGGGGTCAGTCGTTTGCCTAGAAGGTGCAGCATAAGGATGTGCGTGTGAAAGATGTTACAATTATGTTGCCAATCATTTAGAATTCAGCGTTTCTTCAAAAGCTCGCAGCACGGCGCGCGGCGGCTTGGGGTCGAAAATGGCGAAGGCAATGCACCGAAAACGGCCCCGGATGGTAGGCTCGGCCAGCGCCTCGGCAAAGAGCTGCGCCACTTGCGCCGGGTCGTTGGCAAAGACGCCGCAGCCCCAGGCGCCGAGCACCAGCGCCTCCACGCCGTGGCGGGCGGCGGCGGCCAGCACCAGCCGCAGCCGCTGGCGCATGGTGGGCACCAGTTGAGGCAGCAGGCCGGGGGCGTTGCGGGCTAGTGCACCGGCATTCACGGCCGGGGCCGTGATGATGTCGAGCAGCAGCGGCTGGGGCAGCCACTGGCCGTCGTCGGCGCGCAGCACAGGCACGCCGGGCGAGTAGATGAGATGGTCGCTGTAAAGTGCCGTGCTGGTAGGCAGGCTGTTATGAGCATACATCTCGGCAAACTGCGTGAGGCACGGGTACAGCCCCGACGACCGGGCCAGGCTTTCTTCCTGGGCCTGGCTGCCGCCCAGGAAGCCGCCGCCGGGGTTACGGGCCGAGGCAAAATTCAGCACCCCTACCCTACCAAACTCGGCCGCCAGCTGCGTGGCGGCTTCGAGCGTAGTGGCATTTTGTACCCGCACCTGGCCCAGCGGGCCGCCGGGCCAGGTAAGCTCGCGCAAAAGGTCGGCCACATCGGCGGGGCGGTAGAGGCGGCTGCCAGCTTCGGCAGCGCGCTGGGCTTCGGCAAGCTCGACCCGGCCGGTGGGGCCGGGGTAGTGGCCGTTTTCCAGCGCGGCCAGGGTTTCGCGGGCCAGCTGTTGGCGGTAGTCGCGGTTCATACGAGTAAAATTATTTTATATTCATTCCTAAAATTTTACTTCCATCGTACTGTGTTCAGCCTGATGGAATAGAAGAGCAGGAAAAGCTTTTAGCTACCTAGAAATCGGACGACAAGCGCCAGGGCTAAACTGACTCCGGGCTCCTAACCCGGCGAAGCATTTAAGCTTCCAGCGTTTCAAAACGAAGTAGGCCCTAGCTACGGCACTGATTCCTGAGCGAGCGGTAGCGGCCGGGAGTTCCGCTTGATTGTCCCGGCCATTCAGCTTGGTTACAGCTCGATTTTTTGGATTTCGGTGAGGGCGTCGCTGCCGTTTTCGAGGGCCGCCAGCACGTCGAACACCTTGTCGGACCAGCCCGCGATGAGGGCTACACCGTGCTCGGCGCGCACGTCGAGTGGGGTGGGGCCGTGGCCGGCGAGGTCAAAGAGGTATAGGCGAGCCTGCGGGGCCACGTTGGCGCGGTAGGCGGCCCATTCCTGGGCCAGTGTGTGGTCGTTACCGGTGCTATCCCAAAGCTGGCAGTCGGTGAAAATCATGACTTTATCTACCACCTCGCGGCGCTGGCGCAAGTCCTGAATCACGAGGTAGCCATTGGTGGCGTAGCCCACCTCGCCCTCGCGGTGGTACAGCTCCTGCACGTTGCGCAGCACCTGGCCCTGGGGCAGCGCAATGCGCTTCCAGGTATTGCCAAAGATGCCGGTAACTACGTGCTGGCAACGGCTTTGCAGCAGCATCCCCAGCACCAGGCCCACGTCGTAGAGCAGCACTTTGCTGCGCGGCGAAATGGGTTGCTGCATCGAGCCCGACACGTCGCAGGCCACCACCACGCGGGTGGTGCCGTCAAAGCCGCGCAGGTTGGCCACGCTAGCCGCGATGGCCGCTTCGAGTGCCGCCAGCACCGGGGCCGCCGCGCCGTGGCTTAGGGCCAGCACCTCGCGGTAGGCGGCCAGAAACCGGAAAGGCAACTGCTTGGCGCGGGCCACCTGGCCGGGGTCGGCCAGGGTGGCGCAGGCGTGGGCTAGCACGGCGGCGCCTACGTTGGCTTCCAGCAAGTTGCGCAGGTTGCGCAGCAGGGCCATGTAGCCGAGGCGGCCGCTGGTGACGAGAGCTGCCCAGGTGCGGGCCACGGCGGCGGCGCGCTCGGCGGGCGAGGCGTAGGCCACCTGCCCGGCGGCCGACAGCTCCGTTTCCCAGGTATAGGGTGTGGGCAGGGTGCCGGCCACCAGTTGGTTGAATACGGACTGCTGGGCTTCGTCGCGGGGCTTGGGGTGCACCAGAAACAAGGCATCGCGCAGGCGCACGGCTCCGTCGCGGTTGTACTTGGCCAGCTGGTAGGCGTCGAACTTATTGAAGGCCAGCGCCAGGCCGTGCTGCATCTGCTTGGAGAGGCGGCCCAGGGTTTTACGGCCCGTACGGCCGTTGGCCTGGGCGTAGAAAGCCAGCAGCTCCGGAATTTCGTCGGCTCGCTGCACCACCCGCGCCACCAGGCGGCTCACCAGGTTGTCGCCGCAGTGCGTGCGGGCCAGCTCCACGGCCAGCACCAGCGGCACCGAGCGCAGGTAGAGCTGCTCACGGGCATACACGGCCAGGCGGGCCACAAACTGCGGCTCATTCTGGGCCACCAGCTCGCGCAGACGGGCCAAGCGGGTGTCGGCTTTTTCGTAGAATTGGTCGCTGAGGGCGGCCGTGGCTACGGCCGCGTACAGCTCCAGGGCCGGGGTGAGCACGTAGGCCGGCGCGCCTTCGTGGTTGCGAACGGGGGCAGGCGGCGCTTTGCGAAAGTTGAAATTGAAGCGCATGGGGGGTGGGGTAAATGTAGAGAATAAGCAAAAAGTAATTAAGCAAGCAATTTATTTCGAATTACAAGGCAATACTTTTCCAGTGAATAAAAACGCGTTTTATTCGTTTGGTAATTACACAAAAAAGCCTGGCTTGAATAGGCCAGGCTTTTTTGTGCGCACTATAGCCGGTAATTACCGACGTTTCGTTTGCAAGAAAAGAGCATGGCCGTGCCACTTGCCCCAACCGCTAGTGGGCTGGCTCAGGAGCTGCTGCAACGGGTAAGTAGGGCGGGCGAATGGCATCGGGTGAAGAAGGCTAAGCGGCTGATAACCGGCTAACAATAAAAAACCCGAGCTTCGTGGGCTCGGGCGGCGGCTGTTTCAGCGAGGGCTGAAATCAGGCAAACGTACCGAGCCGAACCAGTTTTTCTGGCTGCATCTTATCCGAACTGCGAAGATTGGCTATCAGGTGATACATGACTGTGGGGGTTTAGTGGGACAAAGGTGGGGCAATTATTTTAACTGCGCAACTAATCTGCTAATTATTTTAAAATATTTTTTATACCCCCACATTGATTGCATTGCAAAGGTGATTTAATTGCAGCAAGTAGTTGCTCCTTTACCAGGTGGGCCCTTAACGGCGCCAGGCACGGCGGGGTTTGCTAATAGCGTATTTTTACGGGCAGTGAATGATTCTTCCCTTCAGCGCCAGGCGCTGCCGAGCCGGGTGGCTGGCCCTTCTGCTGGCTCGCCTGTGCAGCAAGCGTTTCGCCAGGCGCTGCATGCTACCGAGGCGCTGCGCGAGCAGCTGCGGCAATTGCAGGCCAGCCAGGCGGCCACCCGCCAGCGCTACTGGCAGCAGGTGGGGCCGCTGGCCGCCGCCGCCGTGGCCGCCCGCCGCGCCCTTTACGCTCCGCTCGAAACGGCCCTCACCGAGGGCTACCTCAACCGCACTGAAGCGCAGCAGGTAACCGACTTGCTCGTGCACAATGCTCGTAGCCTGCAAGAACGCTTCGGGGAGGATGAAGCGGAGCTAATAGCCCGCTACGCGCCGCCCAGGCCGCCCGATGACGAGCCGCCGCTACCTACCCCCCACTCCGAGGCCCCGGCCTACGAGCAAGCCCAGGCAGCGGCCCGTGCCCGCCGCCAGCAGCAGCGCCAGCGGGCCCACGCCACCCAGGCCCACGCAGCGGCGCAGGCCAACCAAGCTTTACTGGAAAATACCAAAGCCGCTTACCGCCAGCTGGCCCGCCTGCACCACCCCGACCGGGCCGCCCAGGCCGATGCGCAAGCCCAGCAAGCCCAAACGGCTCTAATGCAGCGCATCACGGCCGCCTACGCGGCCGGCGACCTGGCGGGGCTGCTGGCGCTGCTGGCCGAGCACGACGCCCCTACCCCACCCAGCGCCGAGGCCGAAGCCTTGCTGACCCGCTACACCGAGGCGCTGGCCCAACAGCGCGCGCAGCTGGCCCGGCAACTGGCCACGGCCCGGCAACCCGACGAAAACGCCCCCTGGAGCGGCACTGAAAAGCAGCAAAAAACCCGTTTGCGCGAAATAAAGCGCAGCCTGCGGACCGAAACCGACTATCTGGCGCAGCTGGCGCACCAGTTGCAAGACCCTGGCAACCTGCGGCAGCTGCTGCGCGCGCTGGCCGCCAACGGCCTGGCAGGCTTCTAAGCCGCCAAACCTGCGTGCCTAGACGGGCAGGCACTCAAGCTGCTGCAGCTAGGCCAACGGCTCGCTGCCGCCGTGCCCGAGCGCCTCGGCAGCAGCCTGCACGGCCTGGGCCCGGAAAGCCGGCGCGGTGCCGGGCGCTCGCAGTAGCCGCAGCAGGTGCAGGTACTTGCGGCGCCCCTCGGCGAGCATGGCGGGTGGCACTTCGAGCGGGAAAACGCCGAAGGGCTCGACTTTTTGCACCCCGACTAATAAGAAGCGCTCGGCCCGCAGGGCATCGGTGTAAAAGGCGGCTTGGCGGTCGTAGTCGTAGGCCGAGCACTGCCAGCGGAAATGCTCGGCATCGCGGGCCATCGTAGTTTTGAAGTCGATAACGGTGTAGGGCTGGCCGGGCTGGTCGAGCACGAGGTCGGCGCGCAGCTTACAGAGCGTGCCCGTAGTAGGCTCGGTGAAGAGCGCACTGCGCTCGGTGAGGCCGTTTTCGAGCAGCTGGTGCAGCTGCGTATTCAGTTTCACCCCCTCAACCAACCACCAGATGAGCGTATCGTTGAGGCCGGGCTGACCGGCGCGGTAGTCATCGGGCTCCAGCAGCGCCGTGTGAAAGGCCGTGCCAAAGCTCAGCGCGCCCGAGCCCGAGTCGGTGCGCGGCGCGCGGCCATCGAGGGCGTCGCGCAGGCGTGAAAGGTCGGAATTGGCAATGGCGGGCAGCGCCCGGTAGTCGTCGTAAGATACGCGCAGCAGGTCGGGGCGGTGGGCGGGGGTAGGGAGCAAATCGGGCACGATAACCT
>Ga0160429_1001736_pt1 | contig 11775 bp, 9 predicted proteins | sample SolpanmetagenomR_FD_108199 | JGI IMG/M metagenome (GOLD analysis project Ga0160429, IMG submission 108199) | Solar panel surface microbial communities from Lawrence Berkeley National Laboratory, California, USA - R | ecosystem: Engineered > Built environment > Solar panel > Unclassified ... | reverse complement strand
TACGGCGGCCACAACAAGTAGTCGACGGTGGTATCAAACTTCTTGCTGACTGGAATAGGATATGCGAATTTGGTGTCGCCCGTCAACTGATGCTGCCAGTATTCTTCTGACGGGTTTCTGTGCGTGTGACGGCCCCAAGCATTGTCCCCTTCGGCGTAATGCAGTCCGCCTTCTCTCCACTTGTGATGTTCGCTGGAGATGGACCGCGTCCGCTTCGTGGCCGGGTCTAGTTGAAAGTACTGGACTAGTGGCCGCAGCTTCCATGTGGTGGGCTTGGGCATATCGTCATCTAGATATTCGGGTTCGCTCTCGAGTGGAAGATGAAGGTACTCATGCCCCAGGTGGAAGCTCAGCGGCTCAATGGTCCCCTGCCATCCAAGCCAGGACCAGCTCGGAAGTCCATCATGATGCCGTCTTATCATCGGTCCGTACGGCTGCCACAAGAGTGTAACGTCAAAAAAGGCTTCCGGGAGACCGTAACAAAAGCCCCCGGGAAAGGATCGCTCCAGTACACTCTGCATACCCGTAAAAGCGGCAACAGTATCACTCTGGTAAGTCAGCTGTCGGTGATTGTAGAAGCCCACAAGCGGAGTCCAGAGAGGTAGATGCGGCCAAGACGTCATCCGGAAGCCACGATGCTCAGACCCGAGACCAAGTGAAGGCACTCCATTGGCTTCGCTTGTGACATCTTCTTCCCATCGGGCTCTCTGGCAGCGCCATGCGACATGACCGTCCACAAAGATCAGTGCTCTTTCTGACAGATACTCCTCCTGAAAGGTCCATCCTCGACTCTTCCAGACAGATGAACGCTCGCCATTGAACGGAAATTGTAGCAGCATTCGGCATTGTGGGAATGTAAAGACGGTCTGGTTGATATGACGAGGTTTAGAGCCATGTCCGACCCCACGAAGACCGCTGTTAGCGTCAGTTCCTTCAGCAGCAATGATAGTGCAATAGGCGTTTGCATAGATGGATCCCATCGCTGCTATCTGGCGGCATTTGTGATCCGGATCGTCCTGTACAATACAGAGCTGGTCTGCCCACAGATACTTTCCCCCAATGGCATGAATCAATCGCATCGCATCCCGTATGGTGGCCGGCAAATGAGGGTTTCGGTCATCGTTAGATAGAGATCCCGTCGTTTTCAATTGCTGGAGATTGCTTTTCGTGGCTTGTATCGTTCCCGACCAACTGCCCCAGACATAGGACAGGGCAAAGTAGTCGACTGTGCCAGGCTTGGAAACAAGGCACTCCTTGTTCACGTCGATCATCAGTAGGCTCTCAACTGGGTCGATACTGCACCAAGTGTTGAGGCTGTGGCAGACTCCGCTATGGCTGGAGTCACAACAAGCCATCCAGCTTTTGATTCTTTCTAGGTCAATCCACTGGGGGTCAAGTAAGAGACCTCTGATGCTGTTCGTTCCGCTCACGTGAAGTGGCACTATGTCCAGCATCAACTCGGAGTAGTCTTGATCGCAGATATGGTATTTGTAAGCTCCGCCGGCCTGAGGTGTCTGGCGCAGGTGCAGAGGCGTCTGCGCATCGAGAATGTCCGCCGACGCTGCGTTCGAGATTTGCTTGCAGGTAGCACAGCCGGTTCGGCTTTGTACATCGCCATACGTTCCGATACTGATGTGGTCATCAAAGGCCACTCGGGACTCTATAGACTTGCCGATGAGTATACATGTTTCGCACGCAGTAGCCATGTTCGCATCAGACTGGTCTGTGAAGCAGTGGCTTCGTGAGGAAGGAGTCCCGTGCTACGAAGATCATCTGTGGATCGCTCGATAGTATCAGTCGCTGCAACTTTAAATGCGTTCACAAATCAGCCGGCTCCGTTCTGAGGCAGTCTCATCGCTGTACAGCGATTGGTTCTATTATCTGGTGAATCCACCAGTCCCTGAGGCCATCGGGCTGGCGCGGTGTTTCACATACGAGTGGAAACACTGCATGGTATTGGTCAATTGAAGCGGCTGATATGCCATCTCGATATGGAGATAGGCAAATTAACCGCCGTTATCTTGCCAGCCACAATAATGGTGATGATGGGAAAAGGTGTCTTGTCGCTTATGCCAAGGACAGTGAGCAAGATTGGGGAAGTTTTCAGGCGTGATAAGGTTACTATAGTAGTAAAGGAGGTAAAGGTACCAAAAAGCTACATAACGAGCTCAAGGCACCTATTTGAGTGCTATATACACTCAACCTAGATCATAGTCAAGGTGATAGAGATGTTGTATTCTATGAGTATATGTATGGCCTCTTACACGTGACTCACTTCATGGAGTAATCCTCTTTCGCCCCTCTGCTTAATGCTCTTATTGACCTGCATAGTAAGGTTACAGATCGCCAACAGCGGCCAATACAAATTGTAGCACATGAAAGGTTAAATGGCACTTAAGCGCAAGAGCTGCGTGGAAACTATCTCCAGGTCATTCCGAGCTCGAAGGACTAACGGCAACATTGGCACGGCTACCGCGTCTGAGCCCCAAGTGCAGCGCCTCTGCAACTTGAGAAACCCTTATCTAGCGACGGGGAGCAATGTGAACCAGATCCAAAGGGGATGCCGGCATGGTCGCTGGCGCAGGACACAGTTGATTTCGACGAACGATCGGGCTAACAATGCGACTACCACGTCTTGAGTTCCCAAGCGCAGAGTCTCCGCAACTCCGCGAAGCCATCATCTCGCTACGAGGAGCAACAGGAACCAGATCCATGGGCCTGCTGGCGTGGTCGCAGTCTCAAGCAACGGTAAGCGCAGGGGTCGAAGTGATTAGACATGCCCATACCGCATTTCGGCGGCGTAGTACGGCAGCACCATAGTGCAAGCTCCGGAGAGAGTGAACGTATCAACCGAGTGGGGACTGTGCTAGCTTTCACTGCAGCCTGTCCGCTACAGGTCCCGAAGTAGCCTGACCTTACTGCGAAAAGGAGCCTGGATCGGATCCAACATCTTCCGGGGTGCATTCGCTGCCTTTGAAGCTCGCCATGTCGAGACAACACATGTGCAATTGAGCGTGGCGCCGCACTAAATGCATTAAGCCGAGACTGCCACGGAGTAGCGAGTCGCCTGATCTTTTTATCGAAGGCATCGTAAATCATTGCCGGGAATGTTGTCGGCATAGCAGCTGCCACCCAGCCATGCGGATTTTAGGGGATTGAAGTGATAGGTTGGGATCCGCGCCTGAAGCCACTAAGCGTACAACCTCTGCGAGGTATCGAGCTGCCTGAATTCACCATCGGGGGCATTACGAGCTCTTTCTAGGAGCCACAAAAGTGGTAGCTGTCTCCGAGCTGGGAGGGGTTAACAGAATACAGTCATGTAACGATGAGCATCGAACTTAAAGCCGCCGAGGCGAACGTCCTCCATACGCCTTCCAATCTGGCTTCCTGAAGCACCTCAAGCCAAGTCCTGGAGCGTACGGAAGTGGTAGCCGCCTCCGAGCGCCGCGGATCCAGAAGGGAAGCGGGTTACCTACTGCGGCTAATATGTTGAAGCAAACTTCTTCCAGACGTGGCTCAGCTGTCTAGTCTGTCTCTCGGGAGGCTGTCTGCTGTTATCTATACCAAAACGTTCAGGATCAGCATGCTCGTCCACTGATATGCAAAGGGGTGATATGGCCGATGAACGCTCGTCTGAAGACAACATGCACTTAATGACGAATAGATAATCAGAATTGAATACACGTGTGATAGAAATAGCGGACCATACTCCTCTTGACCATACTCCTCTTGACCATACTACACCACCATTGCCGGCGCAACGCCAGGGTATCTCAAAGCCTCCGAAGCTCCGACAGTCTTCCAAATCTTATACGACATCACTGCCTTTCCCTAAATCAGCGTCAAGCGCAACATCAAGGCGGCAAGACGCGATCGACCGCAGCTTGAATTCTCCCACCAGAACCAGCGATGACCTCAGAAGCCGCCTGCACCGCGTGGCCCTCTCTACGCAGCTCTTGCAACGCCTCTTCTAACGTCTTCAGCCGGCCACGCAAGCGAGAATTTTCCTGCTGTAGCGCATCCACAGAGTCCGTCTCGAGCAACTGCGAGCTCGCCGTTTCCGGCACAAGCTGGGCGGGCTCTTTCAAGCCTTTAGTCAAGGGATCAGGTATAGCGGTCATCGGCGATGCGGCACCTCCTCTCTCGATATCGTGCGAAGGCGCTGCGTTGACAGGCATGCTCGAATCTCTCCGCTCGAGCGCCTCAAATCCCGCCAACCTCCTCTCAAGCTCTTCCTGTTCAGCGCTCCACTTCCTCTTCTCCTCCGCACCCTGCGCCTGCAGCCGACTCGCCATATCCATAATCTTCATATACTGCGCCCCACTAGCGACGAGCTGATTCCTCGACTCGTCTCTCGCCCTGATCAGCTCTTCCACTTGCCCCTCTAGTTGCGCGACTTGCCCCATCAACCGTTCCCGTTCATCAGTAAGGCTGTTGATTTCCACGTCCGTGACCTCGAACTTGCGCTCCAGGGTCGCGCACTTGGACTGCTGCCGCTGCAACCTCTGGAGCAAGCTATCGTATTCGCGCTGGATCGTCTGGAGCGCGAGCGTTTTGACGCTGACTTGGTGCTGCAGCTCTTGCAGGTGAGAGGAATGTGCCGTGGAGTATAGGGGCGAGGTGGGCGAAGGCATGGATGGGTGCTGCGTCGAGTAGGCCATTGAAGAAGGCGACGGGAGCAAGCGAAGTCCGCCGTAGCCTTGTGGAGCCTGCATGGGCGACTGGGCAGACACGAATGCTGAGCCGGACGATGAGATGGTTCGATGAGGAGAATGCGGCCTGGTCGTCTGCTCGGAAGGGTGTTGTGTCCTCCACGTATTGAATGTAGCTTCCGGAAGGGACAATGAAGGTAACAATGGTCCAGAAAGAGATGATCGACGCAGTCCATGCTCGAAATTATCGGACTGAGAAACTCTGGGACTCGATCTATCGACAGGCGCGTTCGGCAAGTATTCGTGAAGCGGTGCACGATCGGTGAGTCGTGAAGCTGTGCTCGATGGCGTAGGAAGATTCCGCGCACGCGCATTGTGAGACTTTAGACGGTCGAGGATCCATCGCAGTGCTTCTGTCGAGCCGACATCGTCGACCGATGATATCTGCCATGAAGATGAGTCTCGTATTCGTAGCATTGAATATGAAATTTGCGAGGATCCATAGCCATGAAGTAGGACAGCCTGCGCTACTATTCGGAGGACTTACTGAGTCGGAAGCTCCGGCATCGAAGCCTTTGAGCAGTATGCCTTCGAGTGCGCGGCATTCATCGATCACACGACGAACGAGTTCGCGTGTCCTGAAACATTTCGAACCTCCACAGTTGGACGCACAGCAACCGGGGTCGCTCGAAGCGTACGGAGCGCCTTTGTCTGACGCAAACTTGATTGATGCGTTCAATAGAGGTGGCGCTGATGGCCGGAATACACTTTCACCTATTTCCGAACTCTGTCTCTGAGGGACTGGTGCTGCCAGACATCAGCTGGTACCCTTCTTAAAACGGGCGCATTTGGTGGAGGTGGCACATACCGAAAGTAGCCACAGAAGCTCTTCTATATCCGGGCCCGTCTTCTCGTGCGGTGGTATAGTAATCGAGGCGCCGTCTCTTTGCCGTTGAGCCATCGTGAGTCTGCTCTGGCATTGTCGAAAACAGGTCTTGCTGACTTGATTCAAAGGCACGTGACGAATGTTCCAGTGGACCTCGCGACACGACATCCGGCTCTTGTAGCGTCATGGCCTGGCGTATAGGCGGCAGTCGATTCTGTTCAGGTGATCCTCTAGATAGCGCAAGCCCATATTGTTCATGCTGCACTGGGAACGACCCGCCGGCCTCCGCTGAAGTGGCAGAGAGCTGTTTGGGAGATCTCGGACCAGTACTTGGATTGGACAGCCAGGCCGAATGCCATCTTCCACTCTCTTCCATGTATGTGTCACCAGAATCTTGACAAGTTGTGCGGCTCTACAACAACTCCATCCATACACACAAAGTGCCGTATAGAGCCGGCAGGTACCGACTCTCCAGACTTAGATTCCAGTGCAAGTAGTCTGCGTAAAGACGGCAGCGACAGTGAAAAGACGCCAAGCGCGCAGGGAAGAAGCAGTACGGAAGTCGATGAGTTGATCTCAACGAGAGGGTTCGTCCTCAAGCTTTTTCAGACGGAAGCGTCTCTTCGTTGCGCGGCAGTTTGCAAGCGGCCGGAAAGTTTGATCCCTTTGAACTGTCGAGTCAGGAACTTCGAATGCTTGTTTTAAGCGAACCGCGAACATGCAACATCATTGACCGAGGCAAACCGCTCGCATTAGTACGCCGCACGCTCTCTAGTGCGTCCTGATGCTGTTAAAGGGATCAGATACTTCGTTGCAAACCTAGAGGGCGTCTTGCTTGACACCGCAATCCTTCGCGGAGCCACAATGATGTCGTTTCCGGAGACCACCGGAGGCGAAGAAGCAGCACTGCGTTCGGAGCGTGTCTAGCAGGTCATGGCAAGATCCAAGCGCGTCCAGCTTGTGGAGCCAAGCGTAGGCCGATATTGAGTTCCCGTGTACTGTACGGGTATGTACACTTTTGAAAAGAGGCGCGATTTTAGCCCTGGGCTGTCGGATGTCAGATAAGCGAACCTGACGAGATGGGACGATTCATCATGATGAGAAAGTAAGAACCTCGAGTGCTCAGAGACAGCGGAAGCCCATCTTATTCAAAGGCCCGTTCTCATACGACAAACCTTCGTATAGAGAGCGGGTCAAACACCGCTTATATAAACTTTGCATCTCTTGGCTGCTTTGACTTAGGTAAGGTCAGTAGCTTCCAGAGCGTTTAGAACGTCCACTCGCCGCGTGTCTCATACAGGGAGATTGGCTGGACCGTGCAGGCGGAATAGCCTCGGACGAGGTGTCGCATCGCTCCGCTACTGTACCTATACAGTAACACACGGCAGATGCTGAACTTGAGGCCAGATATAGCGGACTGACAAAGACGCAGATGGCGGAGTGTCTCACGGGCTGAATTACTTGATGAGACCCTGCATACAAGGCACGTACTACACGTGCGAGTCACTTCACTTGATGGTGATTGAGGATAGGACATCTTATGTGAGATGGTCAGACCGCATGCATATCACCAGTAACCGCCCTGAGCCTCTCCTCAACCCATCGGGCCTCCTTATCAACAACCTCCTGCTCAATTCCCCAAATGGTCCTTACTTCCTCGAGCGCATCCTCCAACAGACACCTGCATGAGTCCAGCACGGCAGCAACGGTCGAGCCTTTGTCCGGGGCTACAAGCGCTTCCACATCCCTCTTCAACACAGCCAACTTCCTCATCAGCGCTTCGCTCTCCATCTTCCACGCATCTCCCAAGCCCTCCACGAACTCTAACCGTTCGTCCTTCTGCTCCGCGCGAGCTTTCAAAACATAATTTGACCAAGAAAACCAATGCTCAAAGTCCCGAAGCAGCTTAGTATGCCGCCCAGCATCGTCCGTCAGATCGAGTAGATCCTTAAGTACACTCGCGAGCACACGAACGTTCTCCGCGAGCCCTGCGCCACCATCCCATGCCTTCAATGTAGCTACATTCTTCGCTTCGTGTGTCTTGCGCTCGTCCTTGCATACCATGTGATGTTTGGTAGCGACGTGCTCGTATTGTTTCCCTAGGCGGCGTCTCGCGCTGTCTTCCCATTGTGTTTGCACCGATGTAGAGGCTTCGTGGAGTAGGTGCAATTGGAGGAGTTCGATTTGCAGGCGTGCAACGCCTAAGGCTACATTGTCAGGCAGTGTAGTCTCTGCAACCGTGGCGGAGGTCGAAGCAAAGAAGGAGGAAGTGGATGGCTTGGGAGCTGCGGTTTTCTTGGGCGAGAAGTGCTGCTGTAGCGTCGAGAACGCAGGGCGTGCAAGTCGAGTATCTGCGTAAACACTCGGCGGACGAAGTCGCGTTGGTGTGTCCGTGGCTGTAGTTCGAGTGGGTGCAGCATAGCTCATGGGGCGTGTAGGCTTGACGGTGCTTGCAGTGCGCTTGAGGCCTGTGCTGGTGGTGGCATCACGCCCCGATGTGCCTGTGGCCGATGCAGAGTCAGGTATGGTCTTACTCTCATTGCTGCGCTGCGAGATACTGGATGAAGCAGATGTTGGTCTTGAGTTGTGGGGATGCGCTCGCGCTAGGTCTCGCGTCTCTGTGAATCTTGTGGGACCTTTCGCGATGGCCGGCTTGCGGATGGACTGAGTCCGACTGACGCGCGACGGCGGCGGCGGCATGGAAGTCTTCTCGACATCGTCCGCGCCTTTGTGCGATGTAAGCTCAGGCTTGTCCTTAGGCGTGCCAGCATCGTGTCCAAGCAAAGCCTCTAGCGCATTAGAGCGTTGTTGAGCGACATACTCCTGATCGTCCTCGGGTGACTCTAGGCTTGTCGCAAGTTGTGTTCTCCCAGGAGACGCTGCTTCTGCCGGTGTTATGAGGCTCAGCGGCCGTCCGCCTCGTCGTTCACTACTCGCTGGTGGCTCCCTCCTGATGGAGCCGCTTCTCTGCGGTAAGAGACTTCTTCGTTTCGAACTCTTGTCATCCTGTTCCCGGTTCACGGTCGAAATTGGAAGTCTAGTGGGCGACCGTCGCTCGTGAGGCATTTCATTCTTGCAGCATTGAGTGTCCGTCGAACTGACGGCCTCAAGTGGGTACTGTTTGGTGCGTAGTGCTGTTTGTTGTCTTTCAGGGTTTAAGGGATCAGCAGGGGCCGATCTTGGCGATGCCTAGCACGGCACCTGCAGGTAATGCGTAGGTACCTATACCTGGTACCTAGGTACAAGCGAACATTGAGATTCCTCTGGCACAGGAGGCTACTGTTCAGGACATGGTTGCACCCAAGATTCGGAGATAGAGAGAGTCTGTTGCTGAACGCTCTGATACCAGTCGCTTACTAGAAAACTTCGGCATGATGCGAACGTCAGTGGCTGGTATTGCTACTAAATGCCGAAATCCCCTTCATGGGCTAGATACCCTGTAAGCGTCTGATTCGTTGCACGAGGAAATGCTTCATATCAGCAATGAGTCTCATCGCTGGTCATAAGAGATGCCGCCCCTATTCACTTTCTCTATAGGAGCCCCCGCCGGCTCGGGTATTGCACGCCCTCTACCGCAGCCGAGTCTGTGAACCAGCTAACTTTGTCTTGCGCCATATCATTAATAAGGCCACAAGGCAGGCTGTGGCCCTCCTCAGTATCGAAGATCTTCTTCAAGATGTCTTTCTTCCCTGCTCCCGACGCTACGAATCCAATCTTATGCCCACTCGTCGCAACGGGTAGAGACAATGTGATGCGCTTCGCTGGAGGTTTCGGTGAATCTTCGATGGGCAGCACCCATCCTGTTGTCTCGCGAAGAAGTGGATGTCCCGGGAAGAGACTGCAGGTATGCCCGTCCGGACCGCAGCCCAGCAAGAGCAGGTCAAATGTCGGAATCTTGACGCTGTCCTTCGCCGCGAACGTTTTGACCAGTGTTTGCTCGTACTGATCTGCCAGCTCTTGCGCATCGTCCAAGTGTGTAGTATCAATCGGGTATACCGTCGGCTGGCTCATTTCGGACGGTATCTTGTCCAGAAGCTCTTGCTTGACTAACTTGTGGTTGCTATCGTCGCTGTCGAAAGGCACCGCGCGCTCGTCGGCGTAGAATATCTCCCATTTTGAGAATTCCACTGTATCCTGCTTGCTGCCATTGCTCTTCATGAGCAGCGCTTGGGCGAGGGTTTTGGGTAGTGATCCTCCAGAAACGGCCACGCGGAAAGTGTCATGTCGCTCAAACGCGGCGTTCTGGGCGTCAATGATGAATGCGCGCAGGTTCTTGGCCAGGTCTTCCGGCGAGTCAAAGGCGAAGAGACTCGGTGGCTTCCCCATGGTCGGACGGTGGAGTCGTGAGAAGGCTAGAGACGAGGTTTTGTTCGCTTGTGTGCTTCTGCGAATGTTTTTGAGACTGACTGGTAGATCGAAAATGTCAGTACAGATCACAATTGATGTACCTGGAATCAGGTTGGGTGAGATCAATCACGACAGATTCACGGGCGTAGGGTAGCAGCCTTACCAGAGATTTTCTGGGTTCCGGAAGATAAAGGGTTGGCTATCTTATTGTGACGACACTGTGCAGCGCAGGTCCAGAATGCTGATTACGATGTTGATGTTATGCGAACACGGGATGGAAGAACAGCCTTTTGATCAGTTCCAAGCCACTTTGCGCAATTCTGAAGTCACGATACATTTAAGACGATCATTGATCGGCACATCAAGGCCCGCTGTAACGGCCGGAAACTCCTCCGACACCCCAACAGCAGCAGGCGGAAGGTCGGAGACTCGAAATCACGTGCTAAGCCGCTGGAGCGCTTGGAGAACACGGCAGTCTCGGTCGGCGACTTAATCACAACCTGAAGATTTCATACCTGATCAACACTATTCGAGAACGATCACGAAACCTTCACATCATTCACTGCCCACGCGATATCCCAATGACGTTCCTGCATTTTCATCGACCTCGGATGCACATGCTATGCGTGTTCGAGCTGGAGAACGACTCACTGTCAGGCTGTTGCGCGCGTCTCAGTGATTGAGCATAAACCATTACACCCTCTGCTTTTCGAAACCATCATCCACGCCATCACCCTTTCTGGAATTCAAAATCCTCTCCCTCGCCCCATCTCCCAGATTCATACGCCCAAAGCCGCATGCCTGTCGCCCATCCCTCTCGCTTTGGCTCCTGCTGTACTTCCAAAAACGCTTTCTCCACCTCCTCTTCAGTATCGATCTTGTTCATCACTGTCCAATGTCCGCGCCATCGTTGTTGATCCTGCTCGGAAAGCATTTCCCACCACTCGTCCTGCATTTGCTTGTGTAGCTCTGACGCCTTGATCTTGCCAGCGAAGATGGGTATGGCTACGCCGCGGCGTAATCTAAATGGTATGCCGGTAGATAGCTTGAAGCGCTGCGTGGATTGGGATAAGGTAGATAGAATGTGGCGAATGCGATCGAGCTCGGAGTGTGGCAGCGCGTGAAAGAGCGTGAGATGCGCGGGGGTGCGATTCAGATGTCGGGGAAAGTACTTTCTACGTAGCGCGTTCATGCGCTCCGAAAGTGGGGAGGTCGTGGAAAGTGTTAGGACGTAGACCACAGAGTCTTCGGACGCATTGGCGGGTATGTGCGACGATCTTCGCGTATGTTTTGGACGTTCGACACTTGGCTGTGAGTCCGTTGGAGGGGCATCAGGAGCGATCGACTTTGAGTCCGCAGGCTGCTGGCGGACACTGGATGTTGTGGGAGGGCGTTGACCGTTCCGTCCTGAAAGTGCGGTTGCATACGAGAGTGGCTGCTGGCTAGACATGCCTACTGATACAGGACTCTTGGATAGAAATTGCAACCGACTTATCAAAACGCACATTGATGGTATAAGAAAAAGGAAGCGAAGCGCACAGTTGGACTGCGTTAAGAGGACTTTGGATCACCTACGTCACCAATCAGTTCAGACGGAACCAGCTGTTACTGTCAGTCAAGACTCGAAGGCCTGGAATGATGGATTGGGGCTATTGTGCCAATGTCTGTTTAGAGGTAGCATTGGGAGAGTGCTTTGCGGGTATCCCGTATTGTACGACCGACCTCACGTTGACGTAGCGATGCGAGCACTATGTCTTCCTTCTAGCCGGCCTCTGCAGTGACTAGAGATATTTTTCCTTCGAAGTTCTGCAGAAGGTTGTTGAAAATGCACAGCCTCGAGGCCAGAGGGTGTGTGATTCTGAGCATTGTTGCTAGATAGCTTCGCACGAT
>Ga0160429_1001735_pt1 | contig 11777 bp, 9 predicted proteins | sample SolpanmetagenomR_FD_108199 | JGI IMG/M metagenome (GOLD analysis project Ga0160429, IMG submission 108199) | Solar panel surface microbial communities from Lawrence Berkeley National Laboratory, California, USA - R | ecosystem: Engineered > Built environment > Solar panel > Unclassified ... | reverse complement strand
GTCTCCAACGAGTAGCTCGAGGACACCTACTTGACGACCTGTACGGCGGACTGTGACGATTCGTAGAGAAGATGCAGATATGATGCCAACTATAAGGTCGACCGTCATAGTTTGTGGATGGATGGCGTGAAGGTGGGAGGGTGTGGGCAGAGACGAGAGAGGCAGGAGGTGCGGCGCTGCGGGTGGTTGGCGAGATACACGGCGGGACAAGTTCGATTGGTAACCAGTTTGAGGCCTAATGGTTGATGATAATGTTGATGAGTTGGAAGTGGTGGAGCTGGACTCGATTGTAGACTCTTGTGCTGTACCAAGTGGACACGTAGAAGTGAAAGTCACGTCGTTGGTCGGTGTTGGAAGAGGCTCTTGAGTAGATGTGGAAGTGAAGAATGTAGCTTCGATCTCGCTTTCATCGTCGTGCCCATCCTGGTCATGCACAGCTTGCGGGCTGCCGCTATTCTGATCTGCTACTCCATCGTCGGCTCCCAACAGGGTAGACTCGTCTGCTGGTATAACCTGACTCGAATGTATGGCATCGTGAAGTGCGAATGAACGTTCTAGATATTGACTGAGTAGCATTTCTTTCTGTTTTGAAAGTTCTTCAGGTGCTCGAGTTGGAAGCGTCTTTGCCAAGGGTTTCTTAAAGGTTGATAGTCTTCGAGTCGGAGAATCATCATCTAAATCTGGTTTCGCCCATGCCACCTCTTCATTGCCTTGACCTGAAGACTTATGATGATCTAGAACGGGTTCCACAGGGCTACTAAGCCCAAGTGCCTCATCAAGCCAGCCTCTTTGGGAGAATCCGGTTGGAAGATGTAGCTGCGCAAGTGATACGGAACGCCAGGCAGGAAGAGTAGATTGTGTTATGGTAGTTGTTGCTTGAGGGGGAGTAATATGGCTGACAGTAGAGGAATCGTTGTGTCCTAGACCCTGTTGCGACAAGTTTAAGAAGGTAGAGAAAGCAGGAAGCCATGTTGTGATCGTCAAGTCGGCTTTTGAGAATGTGGTAAAGGATGGCGCTCCAGCGAGCATTGTGATGCGGGGCATGATGAGAACATGACGGCGCTGGAGGACTTGAGGATTTGGAAAGTTGACAGTCTATTCGGATGAGCAATGAATGAAGAAACAGTAAGTCCCTAGTCATATGCAGGTGGCCGAGAAGTGTTTCAGGTTGTTTACAAAATGACGATCACTCCCGACGAATGACTCGATCACAACTTCCTCGACATTGAACTTTGTATACAATCCTTGAACTCGAAATGATCTTTCTATCTGTCCTCGCTCAGAGGCAGAAAACCACTACCTGACTTTGAAAAAGTGAAATTCCTAGCTCTGTCTTGCTTCACCTCTACTACTATATATACCTAATACTTGCCTCCCTCACTTGTACTTCTCTGTACGACTGAGCTACTTACAGCGCTACTTAATACTAGTATCAACGACCAATTTGCGCCAGGAAATACGAACCTTACCAAACTCATTATGACTGTCTCACGCCCGGATGATTTTCTTGAATTAATTGCACGAACCGAACGACCGCTACGAGCTCATTCACCCTTCCGGCGCTGGGGAATTCTTGCAGGGGACCTTCCCTCAGCATCATACCTTCTAGGCACATCGACGTATCTCCTAAGGTCATCACTTCACAGACCAACAACACCTGAAGCAACAGAAGATGTTATACTACCACAACTCCCAATTGAAATTATTTGTATGATCTTCAAAATCCTCATCAAAAATGAGACATACGACGAGGCCTCCCCAGACTTTGCAGATAGCGCTCCTTTCTGGATTGAAACGGAGAAGCCAATGTTTAACATCACAATGATTGAAAAGATCGCCGGACTCAACCAGTCTTGGCTATTGTTCGTGCTAGACTGTGTTCTACATGAAAGGAAGATACTCAAACGAAAGAAGCTATCGACTGGACTTACTGGATCTGGGGTTTGTGGCCATGGTATTATTTGGCAAAACTACACGGAAGGCGGCGGGGAGTATCAGCGACGGTGTCTGAAGTGCGCCAATTGTGCAGAGATTCTGCGCCACAGACGCACAGTAGAACACTGTACTCATCTGGCTGGTAAACTTCTACTTGTCAATGATGATTACTCTCGTGTCGAGGTAGAGTCGAAGAGATTGGCTTTGCTGTCCCGAGACGATTTGATGTGGGATCGTCATATGACACCTTTCGGAGCTGTATATCGAAGTGCTGCAATAAAGACGGTACCAGGACACATTTTGGAAAAAGTCGTCAAAGAATATACAGTCGAAGGCGGACCACAATCTACAGCACAACCGAAAGAGAAATGCGTGTCTTGGCAAGTCTGAAACATGGATTGGGCAAAAGCAGATCTGAAACTTGAGCACCAAGTCATGGGCAGCTTCCAGCAAACAACGCGTTGCTGTGGTTTTCAGTCACCTGCCTTCCTTCTTTCGTCCACATTCTTCACAATCATCCCTAGAAGAAACAGATTACCTTCTACAATCTTAATATTTTGGCCTACCTCCAGTCTTGAATAAAGTGCGTCCGACGCTGGCAATCTTGTGACTCCAAACACCACAAAACAACATCGAGCTATTAGCTCTTCCTCTTGCAAAACACAACCACGATGAATCATAAACCCGTCCACCTTCCTTCTGAGCTTCTCACACCAATCATTACACGCATCCTTGCCGACCACTTCACCTTTCTTCTTGATGACGAAATCGCCTCAGCACGCTACTCCCTGGCCATCCGCCTCTCTGGCTCCTCCCTCGAGCGCTCCGCCAAAGACCTCGCAGCAGTCTCTCATACCTGGCTCCATCACGTCATAATGATCATCCTCAGATATCGTTCCCAGACTCTCATCCAACAACGCAAGAACCGCATCACCAAAGCCGTAGGTGCCGACGAGTACTGCGGCCATGGTAACATCATCCAAACCCGAATGTTCCGCACGTGCACCGACTGCACGGCACTGGAGAGAGTCGTGTGTGATTGTACAACTCTTGCTGGAAGGTTGATCGCGCTTGAGAAGGAATATGAGAGGGTAGAAAGGTACAGAGCGACGGGAATGAGCGCGACAAGGGCTCTTGCTGTTGTTTGGCAGGAGGAGCGTGTCGAGAGTGTGCTCTACTATAGCAGTGTCTTTGCTATCAGGCAGTATCAGAATGGTGCGTCATATAGCAACGGACGACCGATGCACAGTGCAGCCTTGTTCTGTCGATGGACGTCCGGTCTGCTGATCTTGTTTGGTGTGGTTGACTTGGATACAGCAGTGGTTCTGGTAATTGTCAGCTTGGAATTAAACAAGCGACCGAGAGAGTTTGCGCTACTTGAATAGACAATATGATACGACGAGCCGCAATGCAGATTTGTAGTTGGTTTCGTGAGAATAGATTACGCTACAATGACTACTTCATTGCTGCTTCATGACTGCTAAGGAGGATCCTCATCAAAGAACCCGTGATGCAAAGGATTGTGTGTTTTCAACAGAAGCAAGAACGTCAAGATCTTTCACCAGGTCGTATTTCAGAGCGGTTTCGTGATCTGCAGCTATCTGTTGAACAATACTTGCATTACATCCACAAACGCACTAGAACACTGTAACCATATATCTGCAGCATCCAGACTTGCTGGAGTAGAAGAAAACGCGACATTGTTGTCAGAATCTGACTGGCACCGCTACTACCTCAGCTGCTGCCGCTAGAGTGAACCATAAGATATGGCAGTCAGCAACGAGACGATGGTAAGTTCTTCTCTTCTCTGAGATGATCGAGCCATTTCCAGTCGCCAATCTCTTCAAGAGTAGTCTGTGCTCTTATACCAAGTAGTCCATGTCCCATCAAACGTGTGTAGGGGTGGCCCTGACAACGCCGTGTGCTTGCAAGCACCTCTCCGCGCGACGTCTGAAGCATGGCAGGTACACAATCGTCTCAATGCACTTGACGTCTGCGATGTGAAAGTTGGTTGCATGTCAACTTCACTCATCCATCTCATCAGCAACCTGCTTCTTGCTCTTCCTTGCAGCTCGCTTCTTCTTCTTCGCCGCCTTTGGCTTTGGCACATCATCACTTTCTGCGCCGTCACCAACATCGAGACTCTCCACTTCGTGCTCTTCATTATCATCGAGATCTGCTGCTGCTTTCCGTTTCCTTCCACTGGCCCTGGGCTTTGCTTTCGCTTTTGTCGTGGTGTCCTTCTTCTGCCTACCTTTCTTAGGTTCGGTGTTGTTATCCACGGCTGCCATTGAAGCTATTGCCGTGGCAGAAACAGTAGTGTCATCAGAACCATCAACGTTCCTCTCGGCGACGTCAGTGGTCTTTGCGCCAGCAGCACCAGTTCGTCTCCTCTCTCTCGCCTTTTCCGCCAACCTTTCCAATGCGACCTCCATTCTTCTACTCTTCCCTACATCCTTCCTCCTCGGCGCGAACCCTTCATGATCTCCACCTCCAGCCATACCTGCTGAACCACTACCAACCGCCGCTCTCGCGCCCACGCCAACACTACCACCTAAAAACTGCGTAATGTTGCTCTGTGTTCCCTCTTTCTCCCTTCGATTCATATCGCGAATTACAGGTACCAATACCTCATCCGTCCTCTCCTGCGTCCACCCGATCGTTGCCATGAGGAAACTCCTCAACGAGTCCAAATCCGGCACGCCCCATACAAACGCACTTGGGTCGCTGTCAACTTCGGGCTCCAAGTATGCGGCATCAACACGCAGATCAGGAAAGACTGGAGGGAGGAAGAGCTTCGCGCTCTTCTTGCGGAACTTGCGGCGGAAGTCGCTGGATTTGTCAAGGTCGGATGGTGGAGCGCCCATTTGCACACGGGTCCACCACTCTTTGAACTCGACGAGCCCTCCTGATTGTCCGTTTGGAAATTCGGAAAGGATCTCCAGCGCCGTAACAGGCCCAACGCCAGGAAGACCTTCAGTATAATCGCTGCCCAGAAGATGTGCTATGGCGATCATTTTGTTTCGTGACAGATCAAACTCGCGTTCCAGGTCGGAGGCGAGGTAGCACTCGACATATTTCGCAGCGTTGAACATGTTTTTGTATACTCGTGTGCCTCCGAAAAGAAAAATATCGCTGTCGTCAGTGACAATGCCGTCAACAAGGCGGAGGTGGACAAGCTCGGCACACTGGGCTTCGGCTTCCATGGGAGCGGTGATGTAGGGAAGTCCGAAGTGGGTCAGGAGTTGTTGGCATTCGAGGATCATGGTCTGTGTTACTTCATCTGCGTCACGACGATCAGCGCGTTGCTGGGAACGGAGAGCTTTGAGCTCGCGGTCGAATTCTTCGGTGGATTGTTGATGGTGTGCGGTGGATTGTTGGTGGCCTAGTTGGGAGGCGAACCGGGCATGCTCTTCGGTTTCTGTAGCGAGTTGATCGAGAAGCTCAAAGTCGGAGAGGTCTGAATAGTAGTCACGATCGGCATCTTCAGCAGGATCGTCATCTTCGGCTGGGAGCAAGTCGTCAGCTGTACCAGCAGCTGGATGCATAATATTATCATCGTCAGAATCGACAAATAGAGGAGAAGGAGATTTCGACTTTGGCTTTGCGGCACTTGGAGGGGCTGGAATGTCGACGTCTTCGAACTCGACCTCTGGCGAGCGCGATTTAGCTATCTTCATAGGCCCTCCAGCGGGCTCTGCGACTTTGGCAGCTTGTGCAATTGCTTCTTCATGATCGCTTGCGTCCCACTCAATGGGTTCCTCATCTGAGGATGCGTCTTTTGCGGACTCCACTAAAGCGACTGGTTGCACCTGCTCTGGGGCGGTACTCTCTGTAATCTCGACTGCTTTCTGCAAGGCAGCCTCAGTCCGTGGTTCTGTTTCAGGTTCACGTTGCTGTGCTGGCATAATGCTGCTGGGCAGCGGAGGCTCAGCTCGAACCTTGTCAGCCATATTACCCATTCGAATCTCATCATCAATGACAATGGTCTTTGCTGGATGTGCGGATCTACTTGAGAAGACATCCTCCATATCATCGTCACTGTCATCCACATCGATAACGTCTGTGCGATTGTCCGCCAAAGCATCGACATCAATCACCTCATTCGTGTCATGCTGCCTCAGCCTTGCTGGCTTACTCACAAACTCAAAGTTTGCATGCTCTTCCTCTTCTCTCTCTTTCAATCTGTCCTTTCCTTCCATGGCATTTTGTTCATCGAGCCCATTTTTGACGTCTGCGTTAAACCATGGAGGTATTGGTTCGCCTGTCTGCGTCTTGCTAGTGACTTTCTTGACGTCCCGCTCAAACCCGCCGGCAGCTTCTTCCTCTCGTTGTGCCATCTTCTTTTTGCCGAGTAAGGAGCTTCCAAGGTCAAGCTTTTCGAAAGGTAGAGGTCCGCTGAAGGCTGGCTTTGCAGCAGCCGTCGACTTTTGCGGTAGTGCTTGTGCTGTTGGAGGAGGTCCTTGACTTGTTTTTGACTTGTACATAGAGCCTCGGGGCTTGTCTAGCGCCTCTTCCATGTCCAATACATACTGCTCATCATCACTGCTGTCATCATCCATAAATGGAATGACTTTTTTTGCCGCAGGCATGGCTGTATGCTTCTGAGCAGCGAGAGTTTTCTCAGCACCGAACACCTCCTCGAAGTCGTCATCCTCCGGTGATGAGGCCCGAGTAGGTGCTAGAGCAGAAGTTGACTCGTCGTTGGTCTCCAAGGACATTGCTATCGCACGCTGCAATTCTTCGTCATCGGTATCTACTGCAGTGCTTTCCTCGTTCACCATCTCTTGATCAATGAAAAGAGAGTCCGACTCTTCAGTGGCTAAACGTGGTGGATCTACTTTTGTTGCCAGACCTTGTGGTCTTCGTGACTGATACTCCGCTGCACGCTTGTTGAACGTATTTCGCACAGCTTGCTCTGTCATCGACGGCTTGGCTCTCTGGGGCAATTTAGGCAGTCGATTTAGTCCTTCAACTGGAACGTCCTCAAAAGCATCGTCATCTGAATCCTCCTCATCATCTGCTTCCTGCTTCTTAGCCTTTCGGCTTATCTCGTCAACATCGATTGGTTTGCTACGTTGGCCTTCGGTATTATCGCTGATAACACCAAGCGCCCAGCCACCTTCGACGCCATCGTTCTTGACGAGCACATACTCACGTCCCTTCTCACCTGCAATCCTTCCACCACCGTCAATGCTCCAGGGCTCATCGTTGTTGTTGATGGACATCAGTCTCTGTGTCAGCTCGTTCCGCTCTCTGACTCTGTCAACCTGAAACCTGGAAAAGTCCATACGGTTGGAAAACATGGTGTCCAGCTGTTCTTTTGACAATCCCATACGTAATCGACTCCTCAATCTCGCTGCATTCAAGATGTTGTATCTGTCACTTGCTGGCAAGCTAGTAAAGAACTGACTCTCAAAGTCAATCTTGGAGAAATCGTACACGTTCACATCCTCTCCTGTGTTGAATTGGTCGGCATACGTTTGCAACTCTTCCAAGCTCATTACTCTCGGGTCATTAGGTTGACCCATCTCCGCAAGTGGCGTATCCAGTTCCGGCAAATGATACTGATCCTTCTTCTTGAACTTGCGACTCTGCTGCCTCTCTTGTTGAGTCATCTGCAACTCATCGACGTAGACTGCATCATCAGGCACTTCTTCCTCTTCCTGTAGAGCTCTAGTTACGACTTGAGCGTTCTCTCTCTGCTTCTTTCTCTTCCTCTCTTCGTCCTCTTCCTCTGCTCTGCGCTGCATTTGCATCGCCAAAAGTTTTCCCGCTGTCCTTACTGCGTCTTCTCTCCTTCCCTCTCTTCTGGCTTTTCTCCCACTGATTGTCTGTCTTTTCAATGCTGGCGCGCCTCCATCAAATACGAAGACGGGCTTGATACCAATGAAAAGTAATTTGCATATACGTCTAAAGAAACCGACAATATGCGAATTTCGCAATGCATTGCCCTCCTTGTCACGCACGGCTTTCAGAAATTGATAGATCCAGATGGAGGCATCTACGGCAAGCCGCTTCTTGTTCAATGTTTCGATCTTGATGGGGCGTGCGGCAGGTTGGACAACAGTCCATAGGCCTGTGACACCCATCTCGAAATCACAACAAGCATCACAGAACCTGGTCGGCGGACAAGCTAGATGTTTTAGGCACAAACACCAACTTCACTATGGCAGATGTAGAGAGTTACTGTGTGACTGACGACCGATACCCAAGTACAGTAGAGTTCGCTTACTCAGCTTCAGCCCTACCCTTCCACAATGAGGTCGGAGCAGGTACGGACGTCAACCCCTGTATTACTCATCTGAGCGTAAACAGAGCCACCAAATGTTTTATTCTTGCTAAGCTGAGTGCCTACAACTCGGCTTTGCTGCCTAGGCCATGTTACTGCTCATCGATATGAGCTTCGTGTTCTTTGTAGATGATGGTAAACACGCCTCGAGGCAATAGAGGACGTTTTGTCAAAGCGTCTACATCTGCTGGAAAAGCAGCATCCCACTCCAGAAACTCAATCAAATCGTACTTTTCTGCAGTGACTCCTGCCCATTCGCCTTCGCTTCTCCCCTCGCCTCTCACGATTGGCGAACATGCGCCTTCTGATACTGCGACCATCATCGAAGTTCCCGACTCGATCGGAAGACCGCCCACAAAGCTCTCTTTACAGCCCAATGATGAGGTTCGGGAGACCACTAACGGTATCATTACGGTAATAGACCTCGATTCTGCAGACCTGGAGGAAAGCTCGAAATCGGCTACGAAAACACTGCAGCATGCTTTGGCCGGGAAGGAGGAACAAGATGTATCTGGCAATGCGAAAAAGTCAGAGAAGAGGACACTACGATCAAAAGATGGCTCAGCTCGAGTTACGAGCGATCTGGCACGTTTCTTTGCGGACTATGAGGATGTAGTTTTTGGTCCTCCGAAAGAGCCAGGTTAGTCGTGACGAGAACTGTGTAGATAAGTACATTCAGCTGACATCAAACCCTACATCAGAACTCTTGACACCCGACACCGTCCTGTTCATTGTTGATAGGAAAGCCAAAACTCAGCCTTTACCCATCCGGCTGAATCAAGCAGTTGAACACGAGCATAAATATGATGGAGAAAAGGACATCCAAGGGGGACGAAGTATTGCTGAGGCTATTACTGCATCTGGTAGCGGCTACAAATCATCTTCAAATTCTCGTATTGATCTCGGTCTATTCGAGCAGCAGGCCGCGGCATATACGGAAGATCCTCTAGCAGACTCGGTCTATATCAAACCACACAAACGTGCAGAAAGAAAAGAGAAACAGCTACGTAATATTGAGAAGGAACACGCTCTGCATGAAAAGGCAGATCTGGAACGCATATTGGAGGATCTTCATGGTTCGGAATGGCTGAGAGCCATGGGCATTACTGGCGCATCGGATATGGACAAAAAGAGGTATTTGGAACACAGAGATCATTTTATAGCACGGGTCAAGGCGTTGTTGAGCAAGTTTACTGCATGGAAGGAACAGGAGAAGGAACTGAGGATCCGCAAGGAAGAGGCCCAAGCTGCTCAGGATGACGACGATGAGGATGCCAACGATTCTGGACTCGAGTCTCGGGAGTCTTCTGTGACCGAGGTAGACATTGTCAAGCCGCGTGCAGCTGTGCCACTGATCAAGAAGATTACCCTACGACTTACACCAAAGGTGACTCCAGCCCCGGACCCGCCAAAGCCATTCACCTCATTCTACTCCAAACCACATCTTCGCGAGGCTGCTCTCGCAGGACATCGGCGTGGGAGAAGTATCACAGCATTTGGACTTCCTTTGCCAGACATACTCGACCAAGACTTCACTCTACCTGATGGCTTTGTCTCGGAGGAGGCAATCATCGCAAATGCAAGGAAGAGGCGCCGGCTGAAGAGGGAGAGCCAGATGGAAGGTCACGATGGTCAGAACTGATTTCTTACATACTTACAGAGCTGAAGCAATCTAAGACTGTTGGCATGGCATACTATTTATATTGGCATTATCAGATCAATAGGCACACAGTATCTGCAGATTGATTCTAGCTTCGGTCTTATCTTATCTCCGTTCGATGACATCGATCTTCAGGCACCATGCGCTCAGAGTCACTCACTTTCTACATCTTTCTATTTATTCTGTTTGTGTCTTTCGTATCTGCTCTGCCAACAAATCGCGACTCTAGTATCACCAGCCTCCTCATAGGCACCTTTCCTTCACAAACTGGCACAGTCATGCTGCTCAGGTTTCAAAGCCGCAATGGCCAGTTTCGCCTCAATGCGGAGCCAACCACAGAATTCACTGACCTCCTGCCGCAAATACTGGAGAAGCTCCCTGCAGACACAGATCCAAACTCAGTGAAGCTCAGCAACAAGCCGCAAGGTGGTGAGGCTCGCAAGATTGCTCACTTGAAAGGAGTCCAGATCCAACAAGTAGGACTGAAGTGAGTTCAACCTGTACATTCTGGATCGTTTGGAATGCTGATCAATTCTCAGACATGGAGACCAGCTTTACATCGAGTTCAGCACGAAAGGAGAGGCGACGAATGGACACGCTGATTTGGGAGCTCCTCCAGTCACACCTGCAGCACCAACTGCAGCGGAAGTGGCTTTAGTGAAAAACCCTTGGGAGATTGTCAAACAATCCGAGCTCGACGAAAGACTTGACAAGCAAGATGGTAGAACACCAAGAGGTCGAGACCCCAAACTGTGTAGGCATGGACCGAAGGGCATGTGCGAGTACTGCTCACCACTTGAACCATATGCGCCAGAACTCTTGCTGGACAAGAAGATCAAACACATGTCATTTCATGGCTACCTGCGCAAACTCAATGCTGGCAAGAATAAACCTGAACTGAAGAGCTCCTACATGCCGCCACTCAGTGAACCATTCTACCGCGTACGCAAGGACTGCCCTTCTGGTCACCCAGCCTGGCCTGTTGGTATTTGCACAAAATGTCAACCCAGCGCCATCTCATTACAACCACAGACATTCCGAATGGTCGACCATGTTGAATTTGCATCTTTTGAAATCGTTGATAAATTCCTCAATTTCTGGCGCAGATCTGGAAATCAACGTGTGGGATATCTTTACGGGCGCTATGAAGAATACAAGGAGGTCCCACTGGGGGTCAAGGCAGTAGTCGAAGCGATATACGAGCCTCCACAGATTGACGAGATGGACGGACTCAAGCTCAACGATTGGGAAAACGAGAAGGATGTTGACACAGCTGCACGTCTGTCCGGTCTGGAGCAGGTTGGTGTAATCTTTACCGACCTCATCGATGCAGGAGCAGGCGACGGTACAGTTGTCTGCAAGCGTCACATCGACTCTTACTACCTCTCGTCACTCGAGCTCATCTTTGCGGCACGACAACAAGCTACACGATCTCGACCTACTAAATGGTCCGATACTGGCCGCTTTGGCTCAAACTTTATCACCTGCGTTGTCACTGGTGATGAGCAAGGCAATATCGCGATATCTGCGTTCCAAGCCTCTGAGACTGCTGTCGAAATGGTGCGAGCTGATATTGTAGAGCCATCGTCCGATCCTTCCCAAGTTCTAGTACGGGATGAAGAGGAAGAAGCTGGTCTTGGCCGTGTGCGATATATTCCAGAAGTCTTCTATCGTCGAAAGAATGAATATGGGGCGAACGTGCAAGAGAGTGCCAAGCCTAACTTTCCTGTGGATTATTTGCTTGTGACGCTCACTCATGGCTTCCCTAACGACCCGAATCCGCAATACTTGAGAAACACCTTTCCGATTGAAACGAGAGAGGCGCTCGGAGAAGGACAAGATATCAGTGCTGTGGCCAAGCAGCTCGGTATTAGGCGAGGACAAAAGCCG
>Ga0160429_1001733_pt1 | contig 11782 bp, 15 predicted proteins | sample SolpanmetagenomR_FD_108199 | JGI IMG/M metagenome (GOLD analysis project Ga0160429, IMG submission 108199) | Solar panel surface microbial communities from Lawrence Berkeley National Laboratory, California, USA - R | ecosystem: Engineered > Built environment > Solar panel > Unclassified ... | reverse complement strand
GTATATAAATGCATAATCTAGTGTCCAGCTCTCCTCTGTTCAGCGATGACGTTACTGAGTTCCTCGACTTTCTTCTTTGCTCTTCCGAATGTGCCGAGCTAAGGATAAAGAGTAAGTCAAGTGTTGCGTAACGATTTGATGATATTGATGCAATAGCCTGACTATGATCAACGTAGCCTTCAAGATTACAGCGATGAGAAGTTCGTCTCGGCATGCCGCTCAAAATACACGCCTCGATCATTCGATTCATGCCAGCTCACTGTCGATTATCTTGATGCGTGGCTATTTCCACTCGTTTCTCGATTATCCCTATCCACGTTATCTCCTGTTGCGTCTTCTCCTTTGTCTATGTTTTCCCTTTATAATCTCCTCTATCTTTGCTGTCCCTTGTATATTTGTAATCTCTTCTATTCTTGCTTTATCCTCGAGCTTGATAATCTCCTTTGTGTATTGCCACCTCTTCTATCTACATTATGTGTGTATGTTTGTGACTTACTCTCTTCTTTGCTAATTTCCTTGCTCTCTTATCTTTACTATTCTTCAACAATTCCATGACTCTTTTTTCGTATGGTGCGAATCCAGCGACTTCCCGTACAATTTCCCGTACGAATTTCGTGTGCTTTGACTGTACTCCTTTCTTACGTGATGCTCGTAATGGTGTTTCACGTGGTGTTGTGACTGACTGAACGGGTCGCTTGAATTGGACCATTTTTCCTTGTGATGATGTGTGGGGATGGAGGTGGGAGGTGAGAGAAGGAGGAAATGAAAGAGGAAGAAAAGGAAGAAGAAAGAGGAGACAACAAGAAAAGAAACGCGTGACACGGCTCAAGGCAAAAATGAGACTCGAAAGTCAGACTCATAAAGACTCATAGTATTGAAAGAAGGGAGAAGAACAGAAAAGATCAAACAAACAATTCAACTTGACTGCCAATCAACAGAAAAGCAATGACAACAACACTGGCACCGATATTGCAACATTTACGAACACGATTATCATTACATAACCATACCGCACTACCCATCAAATCACAATATGCTATATATACCGGATTAGACGCCACATCAAATTCATTGCATCTTGGAAATCTAGCTGTACTCATCACTGCATTACGGTAAAAGCAAGGCTACTGATAGAAATAAAGACCAAAAGGAATTGATTAAATCAAGAAGAAAAGGTTTGCACAAAACAAACATAAGACATTCATATTATTGGGCGGCGCCACCACACTGATTGGAGACCCCTCATTCAGAACCACAAAACGTGATCAAATCAACAATGTGAATGACAATCTCCAGGCATTAAAAGGTCAGTGTGAAAGACTATTCGATAATTGTGAGAAACTTCATGGAATACAGCGGCCGTTGATCGTAAATAATGCGGACTTTTACAAGGACTTGAATGTGATGCAGTTCATCAAAAGTATGGGTATGTAGGTCATGAGCTCGTGTAAACCGTGTGATTACTCACAAACGACATAGGACAGCTTCGCATGTCATCGTTACTATCTCGTGATTCTGTTAAGAGTCGATTAGCAGATAATGGAATGTCCCTTCAGGAATTCATGTATCAGCTATTGCAGGGCTACGATTTCAATCAATTGAATGCTCGATACGGCGTAACTCTACAGCTTGGTGGTTCAGATCAATGGGGAAACATGCTCTGTGGAACGGAGCTTAACTCGGATCTTCATGCGATTACTATACCTCTATTATTAGGCGCCGACGGCAAAAAGTTGAGCAAATCTACCGGCGGATCAGGATGGCGATTAGATGCCACTCCTTATGAATTCTACCAGAGTCTGTTAGCTATTAAGGATACAGACATCAGTAATTTACTTCTCAGACTTACTTTCAAGCAAGCGGCAGATGTTGAGCATTTGATGCAATTGCACGAGGTGATTCTAGTACTTTCAATCATCCAGCCAGCACTGATCGACTTTGCGTTCAGAAAAACCCAGAAAGGCGCATTGCGCAAAGGCAACTAGCAAAATCATTGACAGAAATGGTGCATGGTCCGACAGCATGTTCTGCTGCAGAGGCATTGACAATTTTCCTATTCGGTGAAGGTACCGCACCGAGCATTGATCTCCATACCTTGAGACAACATCCGAATTTTGTAAAAGTCGCCGAGGACCAATTACCGCTCAACCTGGTCAAAATCTTGCAAAAGCTATTTTCCCGTTCCGAAGCACAAAAACTAATCGAAAGCGGAAATATTAGTTTGAACGGGAAGGTGATTAGAAGCAAATATGTTGAAGACAGCAGTATATTGGCCGTTTCCGCCATCGTCGAGCCATCTGATTCCCAAATTGGAATTATCAAGATAAACAAGTCTCAACATATAATACTGGAATTCGATAAATCCTGACCTGTAAAGCATGGGAATGGAACTAAAACTCGACACAATACAAAGCGATGACTTCCATTACAATATTAGTCTAAAAATTCTATTCTAGCTTATCGAAACGATCTACGGAATTGATCTATATTTATTTACAATCAATAATTCTGGAAACGCTTATCTACTTGGCATACTTGGTGAAGTATGGGTAGATCCGCGGACGGAGTGAGCTTTAATTTTCCTTTCAAGGATATTCACTTCGCCGGATAATTCTTTGTAACATTGACGAAGTAGTTTCATCTGATATTGTTCGTCTGGATTCTCACCACGCGGTCCATTTTTCAATAAAGGAGAGGTAGAATAGTCTAACTTCTCTGGACTAGGCGAGAACAAGCCGCCTTGCGATCTGCCAGGTGTAACCTCAAGAAATTGATGATTAGGAGCGTTGGGAGGAGTCTGAGGAACTTGATTCGTAGCAAGTCCAGTGTTGACCGAAGGACTCTCGGTAATCGAAGCCTTTGGAACAGGAATAGAACTGTCTGAATCAGAAGAAGGATGATAAGATGAAGATGGCTGCGGAGTTTCGGTCGGCGGTAACGGAGCGATAGAAGAAGTCATAGAGACTGGGACTGGATCCGTTAAGACTGGCTGACTCAAAGAAGCTGAGTAAATACGATGAATCAATTCTCTCCGAAAGCGAAGATTTTCTTGCTCGGTAATTTCATACGCAACTGGTTTTGCCGACGAAGCCGATATGTCATCTAAGAAAACTATTAATGGTCAAGTCATCGTGAACCATATACTATAAATTACCTGCGCCAACTGAGCCTTCAGGTCCTGGCGATAGCCTTGCTTTCTTTGTTTTTTCTCTTCTGACTCTCGGACCAAGCGGAGGTGTTCCGAACATGTCATCTAAGTCATTAGTCGGTCGCTTCTTCTTGATTTTTCTTGGCGATGTTCCATTCCTGCTCCTTGTTCCCCATTCTCGAGCAGACTTTTTCCTCCTCTGTAAGCGAAGCTGATACTCTTGTGGCGATAACTTCTCCTTCAGGTCGGCCCATTCTGCTTCTACCGCGTCCACCAAAGGTCGATCCGCCGTTGCACCATGGCCGACTTGGAAGTCTTCAAAATTTGCTAAATGTCTTTGGTACGCTAGCTGTGTGTAATACGAAACATTGGTGGAAGCGTTGGATACGTTGTTTAGCTCGTCATAAACTTCCCTCCACTTCTGATGATTATTGACTTTATGAAAACCTCCTTTCTTCATCGTGATATGGTATAATTTGCACAAATCCACTTCCTTATTCCTCATAACGGAAGGCCGCAAATGTGGTACATTCTTCACCTCATGATAACCATTATATTCCTTATTGAACAACCAGATCTCATATTGCTCGGGTGACAGAGTACTCGGGTCAATGGGTGTAAGCGCCCGCATGGTAGGCTAGATAGCGTTCAGTATACTACCTCAGTATTGAAATCACAATGATAAAATTACCGCATTCCCGTATTGATTGGACGAATATTCTTTATCTTTACCAAACTCAACAGTCCCTTCCTCTTCGAGATGTTCATTCTCATTCTCGATTTGTTCCAGTTCAGATGGGCGTAGATCTCGCTGTTCGGAGGTTCCATTGTGCGAGTCATGAGACGCCTTCACTTCTGTTTCGAACTGTACCACAGGCTCGGACTTCGAGGTAGCTGTAGCTGAACTGTCCAGACTGGGCTCTATCATCCTAGCTAGAGTCAAGGCAGCTTCCTGCCTGAGTTCATCTTCTTTAGTGGTACCTGGCAGCGTCGCTCCAGTATTGGTCATATCCTTGTTCACATCCGTTGATGTCATTTTGTTTGACTCTATATTCGATTGTATATCTCCATTGGTTGTATGTTGAGTTCCCTCCTCTATTTTTATCTCATTGTCCTTGTCCTCTACGGTTTGTTCCACCTTTATTGTTTCCATTTTATTATGTATTTCGTAATGTATGTGGTGCTAGTTCTAATCTATTCTTGTTCTTGGTTTCGTATTTGTATTCTAATGTACTATTCGTTGCTACTATTGATTCCCCCTTGATTTTTCGTTCTCTTTCCTGTTTAGAACTTGAACCCTTGCCTTTATTCTTTGTTAAGTTGGTCTAGTTCTGACGTTGTCTAGCCCAAGTGCGAATGAATGTTGACGTCAGTGATATGTCTTGAGTCACCCTTTTTTGTTTTTCGTGTATGATTTGCGCTGATGTAGCTCACTACTTCCTTTTGTGTTCTATTTTTCGTCGTCGTCACCAATAAATGTTCACGTCAGCAAGTTTGTTGTTGTAATTTGGTGTGGCGTGTGATGCTCGTCTGTACTACAGTGATAGCAATTAAATCTATGTGTCTTGTATATGTGTTGAAGAGTGTCTTGTTTTATGTCTATCCTCCCGGAGTGATTTCCTTTCTAGTTGTTGTACTTGCGATATGATTCTTCTGTTTTCGAGTTGGTAGAAAAAAGAGCAAAATCATTCAGGGGTAATGAGAGAGGAAAAAACAGACGTGGACGCGAATGAGAGAGAAAAAACAAAAAGAGAAAGAAGAAGAAAAGGGAAATCGGAGAGAGAGAATCATGTCGAGACTTGGTCAGACTCGCAAATGACACAAAGTAGGGACCAGTCTCGATTTGGTAACAATGATTTGTTTCCCATGTAAGGGAACTTTTGTACTCAGAGATGACAATCATTGGACTACTAAGAGCATTACATACATATACACCACAAGGAACAGATGAACTCGCATTCATTGAAGGAGACATATTATATCAGATAGATCAAGAAATAGGAGGATGGGCCACATGTATGCATGCAGAAACTGATGAAAAGGGACAAGTACCAATCGAATGGTGTGAAAATGTATGTACACCAAGCAAATTGAACCGATAAAAGTAGTCTACTTACATCATACACGACATCGGATGAGATCATCAAGGACGCAAAGAAGCTGTTCTTGCCTATCCCAAATACAGCACCTTCTATATGGCCAACTTGCTCATAGCTACTTTATCACGCTCACCACACCTGTAGGTCGAGACTATCGGAAAACTCACCACGCTGTACGATTATACTGCACAAACAGAGGCGGAGCTCAGCTTCCTCGCCAATATGGAACTCGACTTGTTTATAGAAAAAGAGGACTGGCACGTGGCAAGAAATATGAAAGGTGAGTACGGCCTCGTGCCCGCTAATTATGTTGAAGCAATGGACTGGGTAATACCGCAACGGCCTCAGAAGACCTTGGACACTGAGTCATGTACATACAGGATTCGCCTTTTCACGCGGGTCCAGTAGAATCACACAGCGAGAACATTACAGGATTAGAGGTGAAATTTTGGCAGTGCAGCTTCCAGGTTTACAGAACTCAGTGACCTCCGATAGGAAGATACCCTTCCATCCCAATCCACGCTGCCTCAGCTGCAGACCCGGCCGAAGTCAATACTTTTGTCAAGGTCTTCCTCTTTCAGCTTCAAGCAGAAAGGCAGCAAAGATGTAATAGATAAGAAAGAGGATTCAGCAGTTGAGCTCGACGGAGAAGCCTTCTATGTGGTCACTGTAAGAGATCATTGCTATATTGGTTCAACGAGCTTCGGGTTAATCCGTCAAAGCCGGTAGACAAATCGAAAAAAAAAAACAATCGAAAGGGAGTTCTGGGAGTGCGCGGTGATCATATCTGTTATCTGAATTATGCTGATAAGGTTTACTACAAGACTTCCGAGTCGTTGACCTTCTACTCAATTCGATTTTAGACCGTAATTCAGGAATGGAGCTGTGCTGACCTGACGAATATATCTCGCAAAAACAAAAGCATTTTTCTAGAATTCGGAGCGAGTACGTATGAGTTCCTTGGTGCAAAGAATGAGATGGACGAAGTAATGCGAAGAGCGCAAAATGTCAGAGATAAGGTAAAAGGTAGAGCGTCGAGCTGTTTCCCTCATTATTTATGACTTTATAGCTCAAGTCAACTCGGCCAACTATCGATTCAGCACCAATGTCTCTACCTTCACATCAAATCACATCTCCATCGATACATCCATCTGGCGCTGAAGGCTCGAAATCTTCAACTTTGACCAAAATCTTGCGCCGGGTTTCAGCCAAGGTCGACAAACCGATTGGAGAAATTGAAGCGCCCCCACGGCCGTTGACTCCAGTACTTCGAAACGTTAAAAGTCCAACATCTCCCTCAGATCGCGATTCATTTGTATATAAAGCTGAACCTTCGGTGAAAGCGCCAAAGGCTGCCGTTACCATCCTATACGATTTTGAAAGCTTCCTCGAGGGATCAATTGGCGAGATCATAGACTCTTCTGAAGCCAACGAAGGATGGCTTACTATAATTTCTGGAGGCACGCAAGGTCTGATTCCTGTGAGTTATACTGAGGTACTATATGTAATCAGAATTTACGCATAGCTTGACTCGTAATAGCCACTCGAGCCTTCACAAGATACTCCAAGGCAGATTAATAATTCAATAACACCAGATGCGACTTACCCTGTTGCGAGCATCAAAACTACAGTCAAAGTCAACCAAAATGCGAATGAGAACGTCCATATCGATCCGGTACCAGAGCTAAAAGCCAGGCCCATAGCTATGATTCCTCAGCCCATTCCTAGCGTGTTACCGACGAAAGCAGTGTTACAAACATCAAATTTATCCCCGATCAAAAGAGAACTTCCTGTAGACAAGACGGTATTTAACGCAAAAGAATTCACAGAGCCTGTAGTTATGTCACGGCCACCCAACGCCGATGTTGCCAAAGGGGGCAAAGTCACGTCCCAGGCTGTGTCCACACCACAAGAGAAGAAAGAAAGCATAGAAGCCGCCAAACCGATGCGTCAAGTACCACCCCCTCCTGCGCGACCGAATATCTCCATGGGTAATCTAAGCGATAGTAAATTTCTGTTCTCTACGACCAGCGAGCTTGTGATTGATATGAATTATCAAAAAAGCAGGTGCAGTCGAGAAACGAGAGATGCCGTCAAGACCCAAACAGGAGCATGCACCACCCCCTCAAAGTATGCAACTCACTATCATTCATACTTATACTGAGCATAGATCATAGGAACAATACCAAGTGGGGTGCGCACTTGGACAGACAAAACCGGCACGTTCAAGGTAGAAGCAGCACTTATTGGAGTTTCGCAGGGGAAAGTACAGTTGCATAAAATCAATGGGACGAAGATTGCCGTACCATTAGAAAAGCTGTCTGCCGAGGACGTCGAGTTTTTGAAATCTTCAGAAACTCCAAAAGCGACGGAGCCAACAGCAAATGCATTCGATTGGGCGACGTTCTTTACGACTTGTGGAATCGACTCTCAATCTGCAGCTGCCTACACTGCTATATTCAGGAAGGAAAGACTCGATGCGGACATTCTCAACGACATTTCTCGCGATGTTCTCAAGAATTTGGGCTTGACCGAAGGCGATATACTTAGAGTAATGAAGAAACTACCCAAAAAGGCTGTAGAGGGGGAGCGAGCGCCAACAGCTGCTATATCCAGTTCACCAGATCAAAACAGAGCGAAATCAGTCGCGGAACAGCAAGCAGAACAGGAAAACATCAAGAAATTGGATTATCTATTCGCACAAAAGCTCAATACACAAAGCGAGAGGCAATTGCAAGAGGCAAAAGATGCTGCTCTTGCTGCAGAGTTGCAAGCGAAGGAGCACGCGGCGCACAAATCACGAGAGAGAAGACCTATAAGTAATGAAATGTTGACCTTTATCATCGTGGAACTAACGGTTCATGTCTGATCAGCGAAATCACAAACTGCTGAGCTAGAGACATCTATGGCGAAGCCTGCCACGCTATTGACATCGGAAACGTCTCGAGGCGTATCCGGGCCGGGGTCTGCTCTAGGAGCTACCCAAAATGATAGTTCCGATCCATGGGGCATGGCATCCTTTGGAGCCCCCAAAGCAAATACGACACGAATTGAGCCTCCGCAATCAGCTCCAAGTACATTGACGCAGCCTACAACATCTTTATTTGCAAAATCGACCACAACAAGTGCCAAGATAGACTCAACAAATACCCACTTCCTGCATAATTCAAGCGAGCGGAATGCTCCGGCCGCAAATAGCACTTACGGAAATTTTTCGCTTCAACCTACGCAACAACAGTCGAGTCAAGTAGCGACTTTCTCGAATGGCACCTCAGCATCGCATCAACCATTACAGCCAATCAAAACCTCAGTTCTCCCTCCGGCATTAATAGCTACACCTGTGTCCAATGCACATAGACTGGAAAATAGTCAATTTGGTCCGAGCCATTCTGACTCTAGCGCTCCGGTCGTTACACCTTCGAAAACGAGTTGGAACACTGGAACGCCTAGCAAGTAAGCATATAAGATTAGCATTAATGTGTAATTTTGACCATCCCACTCAGCCTTATACCCCCGGGGCCTTCAGCTACGAAAGTTGTCAATCCAGCCAGTGGATGGTCTTCCAATCTCTTCGAGGAAATTGCACCTATGAGTCAGCCAATACCACAGTTTACGCCATCGCAGTTGAATTCGTATGGTCAACCTTCGACAACTCAAATGAATCAGCAGTCACTATTTGGCAACTCTCAGTCTAACGGACAAGCCTTCTTTGGTCCGAGCGCACCGATGGCGACTTTCCAACCGCAAGCGAATGACCCAAACAGAAATTCGTTTACTGCGTCACCGCAATTGCATGGTTCGCAAACAGGCTCAAACTTCAATCCAGCCTGGAATCCGACATATAGCGCAGCTCAAAATGTACAGCGATCAAATTCCCCTCAACCTTTAACGAACTCCTTCGCGAGCCAGTCTACTTTACAGGCACAGCGAAATCCCCCACAGTTACAACAACAATACCAGCAGCAGCAATTCTTCTTACAACCACAGCAACAGAACCTAAACCAGCAACAACAACAACAACAGCATCAACAACAGCAGCAATATTCGCAACAGTATAATAGACAGTGGTGATCGCGCTGAAGGCGGACAATTGGAATATCACATGAGATTTGAGCACTCTCGCGACCCTGTAAATAAAATAGAAAGAGTAGAAGATGCTGCTTAAGAGGGATGTTGATGTTGAAGCGGACTGGGTTTATCTTAGATATGTATAGTGATGTATATGATAATAGCAATGTAAATACGGACACCGCCGAGGTTCGGACTAAGATTGTTTGTAACAACTTGATCGAGCACATCGTAGTTGAGATCTGAGGCTGGCTGTGTTTGTTTGTCTGTCGGTTGCCACGAATATTTGAGAGTATGTAGTATCGTTGTTGTAATTGCCGCTACCAAGGTTAGCAAAGTTGATTATTTCATGCTAATCACTCAAATGTCATGCTAATCACCTTGGTAGCGGCAATTACAAAGAGAGGCTCTGAGTACAGTGATCGAATGAGCCTTAGCTGCCGATGCTGGACCTTCATCTATGAAGATCTGCCTTGTACTACCCAGAATGACATGCCACACATGAACCACTGCATGAACCAGCGAGGTCCAATTTTTCCAACACAGGCCTTTGAGAAAGAACATCGGCAGACGTCTCTACCAGCAGTGAACCGAACACGCATGTTGGATTGCTTCTAACTCCCTCACTGGTCGCTCGACGAAGGATGCAAACGTATGAACATGACACACTCTGGGTGCCTCTAATTTTGATTAATCTTACCGCATACCTTTATCAACTGTTTTCTTCTGTTCTTCCTTCAAACTGCTGCTGGTGATTTCAATTCTTTGAGGTGTTGTCCCGCACTGACATTGTAGGAACAATTATGGGGATTCAAGGTGAAAGAAATCGAGTTGGCGAAAACAAAGATCAAACAACGAAACATAGAGAAAAAACCCAAACAGGAAAGTCTAAAACAAGAAACTCTAAAACAGGAAAGTCTAAGTTCCGTGTACTATTTGGTGCAGCTGGTAAAAAAACAGAAAAAGAAAACACACCACGCGTCCTTGATGTCTTCTTTCACAACTTGTATGTTATCCCTACCACCTCGACCGCCTTCATCTCCAAATCGTCCTACAGAAGGAGAATTAGCCTTCACCGCTATAAACCAGTATGATGCTAAGAATCCTTCGATCTATTTTCGAGACCTACAAAAGAGGATAGGGAGGAGCTTTTCTGTTCGTCCGAACTTCGTCTGTACAAACCTTTTGGACAAGAGAATGATCTTATCGGGGATCACGAGTCCGTATTTCAAGCTTTTCTTAATTTTAGAAGCTGCTGGATATAACCGCTGGCATTTCAGTGCTAAATTATCTCGCTTCGAAGAATTGCGCCAATGCAAACCAGAAGTTCACTCGTTTGGGTTGGTAACCCTATTACGTGGATCCAAGATCAACCTAGAGGATCTCTGGACTGAGGTACTAAAACGACAACTCCTTGGTGTACGTTATGTAACTTCCAAATTCATCAGAGAGATAAGCACGGAACTCGGATAACAAATAGCATCCGAACCCGCACTAGTAGAGCAATACAATATTCCAAATCATCAGGACAAGTTGATACTTTCACGTCTAAGCACTGAAAAGGATATGAGACACATAAGAGCAGCTGCATGTGCAAAGGCGGCACGCTTTATACTCTTCGGGAAACCTCATTCTCTTTTTCCAATGAGAGATCTGCGCAGATCGATGCAAGTAGAGGCAAATGGTGTTATTCTGCGCCAATCACACGCGTCTGCATCATACTGCGTAGTGTTGCAGTCTGAGGCATATATCTGCTCAGATCTCCTCCAAACCTTGCTGCGTACATTCGTTAACAGGGCCGAGCTAAGCTCATCTGCACGACGACAATTAAAGTGGATTGGAGTTTGCGCAATCCATATGAAATCAACTATATTACATCTCGCGGAGCGTTTTCCTTTTCAGCTCAATCCGGATGCAATCTAGATTGAGATCTTCCTACCACGAAAATCTACCCGTTAAGCTTGAGCCACTCGATATCTCAATCCAGGTTGGCTTATACCCTCGGTAGATTGGTTAGATGCTTTCTATGGACCTCGGATCAAGAGTCGACCAACTCACATGCATTCATACCTAGGGAAACATATGGATTGAGACCCACCATAGTTCATCAAAGTCTGCTCCAAATCAAAAGCCGAGCGCCATCGATATATACTCGATGCGGGAAGAGTGTCAAAATAGCAAGCGAGACCCGTTTTGGGTCCGATCTCGCTTGTTCAGTGCTCAACCCAGACAAATTGATCTATATTGGGTTTTTCAACAAAATTCGGCGATGCCCAATTTCCCGACGTCATGCCCAATTCGGCGAAAAAACAGAAAAAGACATCAAAGAAACAAATCAATCAAACAGCAAGGACGAAGAAGAAAGCATTGACGAGAAGATCGAGGAACCGTACATTCTATCTATCTCAGAAGAGAAACTGCGTGCTATGAATCGACTAAAAAATATGCATCAGCACAATGTTCGCAT
>Ga0160429_1001731_pt1 | contig 11810 bp, 8 predicted proteins | sample SolpanmetagenomR_FD_108199 | JGI IMG/M metagenome (GOLD analysis project Ga0160429, IMG submission 108199) | Solar panel surface microbial communities from Lawrence Berkeley National Laboratory, California, USA - R | ecosystem: Engineered > Built environment > Solar panel > Unclassified ... | reverse complement strand
GAGACGAGGAGCTCACCCTGTCAATGTTGATAGCCGTAGGTAGACCTGTTCCTACGCTCGCCCAGCAATCACTATAATAGACAGCCCAGAAGGCACACCTGGCCTGCTCCAAGTCCATCTCATCTCGAAATGGTATAGTGTGCGGTCCTCTTCGACTCCCGCTGGCGTCAAGCCGGTGAAGGCAAAGGATATGCGCCAGAGCTACAGCGCGCCGTTCGCTCATCCAGGAGCGAGTGAAGAGCCCTAGGTTAGTCTCGTACAGCGCAACTAGGGTCCAACATTGAACATGGGCCACATTCATGGATAATGAGGGCTCCTGCGGATTCGTTAGCACCGCGACTTTCCTGTCGCTGCTTGCATACCGTCATCTCATCATTTTGGAGGTATTGGCGCGCTCGCTGATAAAAGATATCCGCAAATCCAGCAAGATCCGGACAGAGCGTTGCAGCAAGCGCCCACATGATGTAGCGTAGGCACAGTGGAGGTTGAGCGAGGAGTGGAAGATGCAAGTCGGTAAGAAATCGTGAGCGCGGTATTAGGGGCATGTGCGGATGAATCTTTTCGAAATACACATTCGTACTGGACGGATGAGCCGAGGGTCACGTCTCCGTTAAGACCCAGCTTACAGTCTTTCCATGAGATCCAGCTGCGGCAATCGTTCGCCAAAGCCTAAGTCAAATAATTCCCAGGGATCAGGACTGAAGGAATTAAAGCCACCAGCATCGTTGCTCGCATACAAAGGAGGTGGACAGGGTGCGGCATCTTTCAGCGGCCACGAGTCTATATCCTGGATCAGAAGATCGTCAAGCGGAGCTGTTGAGCTAGTATGCGGTGTCGGAAGACCTTGATCGGCTTCAATTGCGAGCTCATGGAGACTGGCGCTGTTCTGGTCCGTGACAGAAGAACTTGTGTTCGCTGTTGCATATCAGTCGTAGCATGGCGTCGATGATGAATAGCCGATTACCTGGCTCTGCTTGTGTATGGGATGTCCTCTTTCGTTTCGGCCCTCGTCTACGAGCCTCATCGTACTCGCATGTAGCATTCAGTCTACGACATGTGCCGCACGGCTTGGTGTTATCGCATCGCAGCTTTCTGCGGCGACAGAAGGAGCATGCCATGGCTGAGACAGATATTGAGACTACGAGGGAGAGAGACTGGAGATGATAACAGAGAAAGCCTTAACTGAGAGAAACGGCATATATTCGTTGACTTCTTTTGACGTTGTCAGCATTTCCCATATACTAGTATGAACGCTGGGTAGTCCGCCCACGTTGCGATTCCATCTCAATGCCTCCCGTCTCGACTCCTCCCGTCACTTAGGATATCTTACTACGCTCTCTCATCGTCTTTCGATAATGTATACCTCGTGATTCTCGCCGCCGCACTTCGCGTGAACAGCTGTCTGCTGCGGGGGGTATAGCTCAGTCTAAAAATAGGACAGCGTTTACCTCGCCAATGATGTCTGTTGCAGAGCGCCCACTGCACGCCCAGAGCTCTGCCCTACGTGTGTAGTAAGCTCCCACTCTTATACCATAAAGAAGGCTGTAAACGCCGCGTGTAAGTGTATCGGATTCCTTTTTCATCTTCGAGTGCTTTGGTTGCGCTCTTCATTGCTTGATCTTTTCGCCTCTTCCATTGGCTGCTTCCTGTCGAAGTCGAAGCTCTTGCAGGCCAGAATCTGGGGGCTTCTGTCTTACTCACTTCCTTTCCTCGTCTTCTCCAGCGTCTATTTCTTGGAGCACACCTTCCTACTCGTCTTGTTCTATATCAAGCCTTCACAAGCCGTATCGCAACTACAGCAGCTACTATGTCTGATTACCAGAGCAGCCCACCCCCCCAGGGACAGTATTATCCTCGTAAGTCCTCTATCGTTCAGACCGCGTCAGGAAGTTGAAGCTTACGCACTCCTGCAGCACCTCCGGAACAGGCAGGATATCCCCAGGGTTCGTACTACCTTGCGGACATCTCGCCCTCCCATAGCATGCTTTAGCACTGACACATCTTAGACCAGCAGCATCAATTCGCCCCTCCACCACAGCAACAGCATCAGTACTATCCACCGCCTCCTTCAGGCGGACAGCCAAGCACTCAGCAACAGTCCTACCCTCCTCCACCTCCTCAGCAACAGCATTCGCAGCATCACATCGACACCTCACGCGCCTCGTACATGGCTGCTCCACAGCAGTCGCCTCATGCGGCGCAATTCTCCCCTCATCCTATGCAGCAACAGTTCTCTCCTCCTCCCATGCAGCAACAGTTCTCCCCTCCTCCGCAACAACAGCAGCAACCATTACAGCAACATAGTTATGCAGGCGCGCCACAAGCACCGCCTGGAGGACCGGGACCGGTAGGACAGCAGATGGCACCTTTGAACAGCAACCAACAGAACCAGATGCCTGGCGGCGCACCAGGTGCGGGGCACTTCACGGGCGCAATGGCGACACAAGATGATGTGGGGACGTTCAATGGCGGAAGCTATAGGATTAGTCACAGGGATAGCAATACCATTTTGACGATACAATTGGCAGTCGGAGCACCTCTCGTAGCGAAGCCTGGTAGGACCTGACAGTGTGTCCTGTAACACGATCAACGCTGATGCATCTGCCTGCAGGCGCCATGATCGCAATGTCACCATCCGTAACGCTCAAGGGAGCAATAAAATTCTCCATGAAGAAGCTTCTCGTGGGTGGAGAAATGTCCACTTCAACGTACACCGGTCCGGGCGAGCTGCTTCTAGCACCGGCTGCGCTCGGCGACATCACGAACATCAGATTAAGCGGAAACGAGCAATGGAACGTTGGAAAGGACGCATTTCTAGCCTGCACGCAAGGCGTCGTTAAAGAATACAAGAACCAGGGTTTGGGCAAGGCGATGTTCTCCGGCGAAGGTCTCTTCGTCTATCGAATGAGCGGCGTGGGTATCCTCTGGGTGACCAGTCTGGGAGCCATCATTCGAAAAGACCTTGTCGACGGCGAGAAGTACATTGTCGACAACGGGCATCTTGTCGCGTGGAATTGTAAATACGTCCTCGAGCGTGTCGCGAGCGGCGGTATCATTTCTGGCATCTCGTCCGGCGAAGGACTCGTGTGCAAATTCTCAGGTGGGAGAAGCTTTGGCCTCATTGTGAGATTGATACTGACGTTGCACAACAGGACCCGGCTCGATCTTCATCCAAACGCGGAATCCGGTCGCATTCTCGCAATGGCTTGGTGCTCACTCAGCGCAGACTGCATGATACTCTTTCGAGGCTTTTGGCTAACGTGTCAAGTGTAGGGCCGTTGATCACGAAGGGCCAAAGGCACAAGAGTGTGGGGCATAGTGTTGGAACCCTCGTACTTCATGCGATGCCGTAACGAGTCCTTTGACCTTGTGGATACCTCAATGCTGCGCCTGCATTTCTTCTTTGTGTTGCGGGCTTCTTGCTCCGATATTCCTTTTGTCTAGACGTATGCAGTGAAGCAGCCTCCTTAGGGACGTGCATCAATACTACATTCAATTCACCGTTTCTCTAATATTTATGAAGAAAACGATTGCAGTGATACGATGGAGACTGTCCCATGCACGGAGTAACAAGGTACTACTGCCGAATATAAAATATGACTCTTACGGTACTCAGCCCTGCAACACATATACGTAGCAATGTTACCCTAGGTGGCTCAGTCAACGGGGTTTGCTATCAATGCTACCGACCTTTTGACTCAGCCATCCATGGCTCAGCCCACCTGCGAACTAAAGCAAGCGATATTGCGGGGCGCCAACAGCGATGATATGGAACAACTCCATCTCCTGAGTTGGAGTCACCCTATCGAGCCTCCTTCGGGCAAAGCCAGAAGCAGCATGACCAATGTCTGCGTCGCTCGTATATCGTTGTCGATACGGAGGGGTAGCTCTTAACGGCCCCCACGGCTAACCGCAACAGGACACCGCGGTGACAGCGACAGCGCCCTTTCCCAAAACTCTCACCCAGCGTGCGCCGAGTCATAAGAGTACTCGATTTCCTCCTCAGGCACTCGTCCTGACCTCTCTTCCTCACTCATCCCTCTTCTTGAAGGTTTTTGCTCCTCCAGATCGGAGCAAGAGCTCGAATTTGTGCAAGGCGTGTGACTCATCTGCTTGCGGATCGCACGACCATAGAAACGAAATCCCCAAAAGCAAGAATCTCATCTAAATCAGTCACTTCAATACACCTTCATCTTCGCCAACTTATTGACATCGGACTCAGGCAGTTGGCGTTCACACTTTTGACACAATCGTCAAGTGGACATCAACGCTTGCACTCCCGAGATTCGTGGTTTCCGACCTGCTCTTCGATATCAGCTTCAATTGTCTACCAATCGCTTCCCCTATGATGGCCTTCCGCGGTTACTATATTTCCCGCGAGTCTGATGACCCATGCGCGTCCCTCACCTTCCATCCGGCTAAGGACTCTGACGAGCTTCATGATACACTCCGTGCCGCTTTCCCTCACGTCAAGACCCACAAGGAGCGCATGCGCGAGGCTGTCATTGAATTCTACCTCTGCGAGCGTGCCCAAGAACGTCGATCTGAATCCATTGGCAGCGGTCACGGCGCTGGACAGCCAAGTGGTGGATCTACTCCCGGCCCAAATTCTTCGCCTGAATATCCGTCTCCAGAATCTCTTCTCAGCAATTCCTTTACGGTTCCATCTCCCGCTGTCGACTGTCAACCGTCCGCTGGCGGCTCGACCCCGGCTCTGTCCGCCATGACTAGTGTTTGGAGCATTTCTAGCAAGCCTCAGACTAAGCCAAGAGTGCGTCGATCCATGACCGATACTGAGAAGAAGGAGTACCGCCGGCGCAGGGAGGCGGGTGCTTGCGAAGACTGCCGTCGTCGCCGAAGAAAGTGCGAACACAACAGCTCCGGCTCCGAGTCTGATCGCGTTCCTGCCGTCGTTCCTAAGAAGCAGCGACGAACGGTCAAGGAGACCAAGCGTGTCGCGTCGACGAAGACCAATTCGCCTCCAACATCTGCCCTTCCAACAGTGTCGTCCATGGCCAGCTTCAACTTGGAGATGCCTCTAGCAAACGACTTCAACAATCCCTTTCTTGATACGTCCTTCCCTTTAGACGACACACTTCTCGCATCCGGCGACCCCATGCTGGACTTCCCTCTATTCCCAGACCTAAACGACAGCTTCCCTAACGACTTCCTATTTAATGATCTCCCAGCAAACAATTTCTTCCCGTCCAATGGACCGTTCCATGCCACCTCTGCAGGCATCCACGATCCCCATTACAACCAAGGCCTGTTCACTGGCACCGCACAAGACACGGACGCTCTAGGCAGCGAGCTAGTAGTACAGAGCCAGGCATCCTCCCCAGCTATATCGCCAAGCTTACAAAACGTTTCTCCGGCTGCACTACACCGACCGGACTTCAAGCCGGCATACTATGGCCGCGTACAGTTACCGAGCCTGCCTCATCCTGGCGGCGACGGCGGCGGCGTAATTTCACCACCATCACAATCCGCAATATCTAGGCTTAGCCGGACATCCGCGGCAACCTCATCAGCAGAAAATGCTGCGATTGCCTCGCCTCTGTCAGATCTATCGCCGGCTCAAATGCCTCAGGCACCGACAGGTCTGCTTATAGTGCGTGACCTGTACAATGATGACGAAGGTCCCAGTGTCGGATATGGCCAGGCGCACCGCGCAGGACCACAAGTCCAGATGAACAGATGGACGGATGCTGAACAAGGTCAAGCCACGAGACACCATGCCCATCCGCTTGCCACAGAAGCCCAACAGCCAGAGCTGCTGTACTCGGATTGCTGGCTGTCGAGCCAGCCTGGCTCGCCATCTCGTGACACTAGCACAAGCTCTCTTGCTGATCCATCCGCTGCTAGAGTGGTGGCTCGTACAAGCTCGTCGGATGCGCATGTGCATGACGACTCTAACAACCTCGGCGATGAACGGGCGGCCTCATCTCCTCTGGCCGTATTGCAGACCGACAGGATTACTCGTGATATGCAATGCAATCGAAGCCCGTCACGACAGATGAATGGGTCAAGGACCACCATTGTGCCAACTGCAGCGACTGCAGATGGACACAACGGTTATGAACATGCAACTCACAATCACAACGAGAATGTGGGCCATCGTTACTTGCAAGTCCGAGCCACGAGCACCTCCGCGAATCCTGCTACATCCCACCGTCCTTCAAGTCTTGCTGCCGACCACGTGACTGCTACAGATACCGGTGGTCCGGCCGCAGTAGCTCCTATGAATGGCTACGGTCAATGCAACAAGGAACGTTCGTGGAACCGACGACAAGAAATGCCAACACACTCGGAGTCACTATCGAACATTCTCTCTCCACCACTGAGAGATACCGTTGCGAACTCGCAGACTGGTTCGAGTCGTGCTAACGCTTTATGTGCTTTCCTGCTATTGAGTGCCGTACTACCCGCACTGCTAGCCGCAGTCGCTTTGGTAGTCATGAACCTTTTCTCGCGGACATCTCGAGCTGCTGGTTTGGCATCAGTCACGGCTTCGACCTCGTGTTTGCGCACTAATGTCAACGGAAAGCGTGCATACACGTGCAAAGAAGGAAAGAGTGGGCCCTTGAGGCGGGCGGCCATGATGCTGAAGGACAAGCTGGCTGACTTGTCTCCCCTCACCACCGCGGTCTCGTACAAGTACGTCGTCGCCAGCTTCGGATAGGGTATTGGACAGGTTGAATTCTTTCCATTGAGATGCAGGCGGTTCTGATGTCTCCTATTGCCGGCCAAGCCGCTGATGGGATTGACTCGTGCCATGTATCTTGATGCGCGACTGTTGTATTGATGTATCATTTGGCGTTCATATCTATCGTGTCGCATTTTTTCACACTCCTGTCAGCCACGAATCAAGTCTCGACACTAGCTGATATGTTAGACCTGCTCCTTCCGTCTTGTCAGCATGCACTCACTGTTGCAACATGGCTCGAGCCTTCCTCAACGCCGAAATCACTTTGTGAAGAGACTTGCTCGACTAACAACAGGGTAGCTGCGATGGCTCTCCATAACGATCAATGGCATACAGAGACGTCCCTTGCAGTCCGGTTTGCCGCATATGCTTCCCTTCACTCTCCTCCGGACTCCTGCATCGTATCTTTTGCATTCAAAATCTTGCCTGCTTCTATCAATATTTACCTCTTCTTCTTGTTCTTCTTCTTCTTCTGCTTTGACTCAGCCAATTCGTCAACTCTTTTGCTCCGCATCTCATTCCGGACTGTGACTGCTTCGACCCTTTCACTTTCTCAAACCACATTACAATGTCTTCAGCCACGGCCACCAAGGTTCAAGCTCTCATCGACCCTGGAACCGACATACCCCGCCCCTCATCTATTGTCACAGTCAGACGTTCTTCGGACTCCGATGCCGTCCGCCCATCCGCCACGGCGCTCGGTGTGCCAGCCCGGCCTCCCAACACCCGTCAACCATCCAGCTCCGGATCTGGCCTTGACAAGCCTTCTGCCTCCGCTAACCCTAAAATGTAAGCCTTACGACACTTCGCAAACCTTCATCCTCCTCCGCCTTCGCTGACCTCAAATCTTGAATCAGCGCCGAAACCGCCACCCTCCTCATTGGCCAACCAGCTAAACCCTTCCACCTCCCCAGGCATCTTCTCACTCACCACTCGCCTTACTTCCGCTACGCCTTCTCTCCATCCTCCACCTCTCCCGCCACCCCTTCGGCCGTCGCCTCCGGCCCCATGGCCTTCCCAACCCTTGATCCCTTCGCCTTCGCGCTCTTCGTCCGCTGGCTCGAACACCCAACGGCTAAACAAGCGGGTCCACACGATTTCCACTCGATGCACCACTATATTGGATTATATGTCATTGGGGTGCTGTTTGGAATCCACGCGCTCGAGAATGCGGTCATGGATTCCGTGAGGGATTACTACAGGAGGGAGGGTATGACGGCCCCAGCCTATCGGTTGGAGTATATATATGAGGTTTCGGGGGCTGCGATTCCTCCTGCTGCTGCTAGTGCTGGTCACGGCCATGGATACGGTGCCAGTCTTTGCCCTACCCACAGCGCTGGACCCACAGACGACGACCTGACCACGACCGCCATCCACACCAACCTCACGACCGGCAAGACCGCCAAGACTGACAGGGGTAACATGACCGTCAATGCCCCGCCTAATGCGATGCAGCGCTTCCTCGTCTCCACGGCCGCTTACCGCATCCTCTGCGAGTCCAAGACCAGCGACTCGATGAAAGAGCTCGTTGCCAGGGGCGGGCAGCTGGCGGTTGATTTAATGGGGGAGGTGGTGAGGCTGCATAAAGATGAGGTCAGGGACGTGAGGAGGAGTTCGGATTGTGAGTTTCATGTCCATGAGAAAGGGGAGAGGTGTAGGGATCGGAGGAGCTTGGAGCCTTATGAGAATTGAGGTGAGCTGGCTGAGTTGGGTTTGAGTCGCGCGTGGCTTGTGCGGGTGTTGAGTGGGGGCTTTGGGGCGTGGGAATCATGAGGGAGGGTAGTCGTAGATTCTGAAATGTGATACGTAGAAGAGTCTTCATATCCCTGATACACGTTAAACACGACTCTGCGGGGTGGGGTTCAATGGGAAGGATGATGTGTTGCGGCGCATAGCTGCTGAGTATACCTATCAGCGTGACATTGAATGATTACGTGCCTACATCAAGGAGCCCTCTCCGTCCGATCCACTAGGCGTGACTACTCGATCCTTTGCTGTAAGCTTGCCAATTGGTGCGCTCATCTCTGAACTAGGTGAATGGCTTTGAACCGAGTGGTGCTTTCGCGTGACATGTGTGGTGAAACTGCACTTGTTCAACGTCTGCATGCTCTACACATTCCGTATCTGCAGTACGGCACTCGAGTACGTTGAGTGGCGACGCCTCACGCGTTATGGCCGACTTCGTGGTGTATCCCATCGACCACTCTGACACAACCTAGCTGTGATGTTCCGTGCCTAGTCGTAGGAGGGCTTTGTGTAGGGCCATGGGTAACATGGAACTGCTTCGCATTCCCACGGGATGAGCTTGTAGCTGTTGACAGCGTCTGACAGATTGAGTGAAGCACCCACCCATTTCAAACAACCACTCTCAGCTCTTGCTCTTCCCAACGCCCACCCATCGATGGCCCCTTTCCTCGAACCCAGCCCCCTCACCCCTGTGCCCCTCAAACCAGCAAACCTTACAATACAGTTCACCATCACATCCAATACATCTCACAGCAGCATCGTCATTGCAGATGACACACCAGCTATCAATTTCCTCGTCCGTAAACTGCGGCGCCTTGGCTTTAGCCTTCGTCACCTTCACCGGCTTCTGAGACGGCAGAAAAGAAGGCGCGGACGGCAAGGAGAGGGAAGCCAGACGCGCCGATAGCGTGGCGTCTGTCGAAGAATCTTCATCCACAGGCACATCAGGCAGGTCAGTCGGTGCGCTTGGAAGGTCAAGCGATGTCGAAGCGGGTTCGCTAGATACAGTCCGCGAACGCTGAGTCTGTGCCGAGTCCTGCTCTTCTGCTTCCACGTCACTTTCACGGCCCGTGTCTTCGCCGCCGTACTTCTCATCAATTCCGACCTGCGCCAAGACCTTCGCGAGATATTCATCCGCCTCCTCATCCATATTCGCCTCCGATTCACTCTCATCCTCCTCATCCTCACCATGCTCTTCCTCGCCATCTCCAGCTCCACCGCTTGAATCTTCCTTCCGTGCACCTATCCGTGGCGCCACATCCGGAAGAACTTGCCTCACATCTCTCACCAGCCTCCTAATATCCCTCTGATCACCCCCATCAACACCCCGCTGCTCCCGAGATCCCACATCCTTCAACAACTCCTCAAATGTCTTCTCATCTTCTTCATTGAACGCGTGCCCATCATCATCATCATCGTCATCAGGTCCCGCAAATACCTGACTTGCCTGCGCTGACGACGAAACACCACCACCACCGAGTCGCAGAAAGCGAGTTTGCAAATCGACATGCGCAGACGGAGTTTCTTCTGATGCGGTATCCTTGGTAGAGCTAGCTATGCTCCTATTCGTGTCTAAACTGACATGGGATTTCTTGAGCGCGTTGAGGCGCGCAAGTAGCGCGTCATCGTTGGTGCCGCTGGGCATGGCTAAAGCGGCAGTTTACCATGTAAGGTTCACAGATGCTGGGACGTAAAATGTGTTAGAATCACGTAATTCCTATTCGGTAAAGTTGGGGGCCAGTGTTCCATCGAGGTCCGACAAATGGTCGACGGTGGCGGAACTCCCCGAGCGGAACCCGTCACGTGCAAGCTCCTGAGACTGCTCGTGATTGAATGATTGTATTCAGTGCCGTCGGTATCTATATACAATGTGGGGCGATCCTATCTAGCTCTACGGCAAAGCGAAGACGGCGCCAGTGACACACCTGCAAATGCCACGCACCCCAGATCTTTTTAGCAAATTAGCCATTTCCAAGGTAGCAACGCCAAATTTTGCTCCATGACATCAAACTCCAAGACTTGGCCGTCGATGACCCCGGTAAACCCAAATGCCGCCAAAATCCATTTTGCCTATCCTATGACCTGACTGGGAAATCTCGACGTCGAATATGGAGGAAAACTTCCTACCGAGCAGCTTGCGCTTGCTTATGCTTGGTAATCATGAACGGCTGGCCAGCAGGACGCCGTTCCTTTGCTTCTCCATGATGGAATTCGCAGACAAACTTGAGGCGCTCCCCACCATCCTGAAAGACCGTAATGACATCTCCAGTATAGATACGACCAAAGTTGAAGCTCCCATTCTCGCCTCCAGCTCGTAATTTGATGCCGTTGACCCAGATCCCGACCTTTGAGTACGTGTTGACGATGGTGTGTAGGTCTTCGAGCTTCGTCCAGTCGCGGCCGTCTTTGATCGCTTTTTCGATGCCGATGGCGTGGAACCAGATGACGATGGCTTTCTTTGCGACACGGGTGTCATGGCCAGGTTCGTACACGTGCGTGTTATCAGGTGCGCGGCCCCAGATTGTAAGATGCTCCTCGAGTCGCAGAATGATGCGCCTGAAGGAGTCCTTGGTGCTGACAAGGGCTCCGAGGCGTGGCGGTGGGCGTAGAAACTCGTCGCGGACGCTGGGAGGAATCGACAGTATCTGTTCAGCTTGATTCGGTCCGCTCCCGGGCTCCTCTGTAGGGGCGCGCATAGTTGGAGCTATCGTAGCGGGCAATGACTCGATTGTCTCGTAAAGAGGCTCGTTAGCAACTTCTCCGTCATGGTGGGACTCGTAGGAGTAAGGTTCGGGCATTGACAGGCGGATCTGGCGATTGAAGTTATGTTGCTTTGGTGTGACTTCCTCTGGGTGACTGCCATTGCCGCCTTCTGCGCCCTGGCTCAAGGAAGAAGAGTGTTGGTGATCCGCTGGGGACTTCGGTGTTGATGGCTCATTGAATGATGAGCTGGAGTGAGGAGATTCCATATTCATGTCTCGCACAAGTGCCTCCGTTCCCAGAAGCGATGTGGCTGCTTCAGTCTCCATCATCTCGCGCTGTCCACTTAGCGCGACTTCTTGGTTGCCATTGGCCCGAACACTGGTGTTGGTGGATGTTGACACGCCGCGATTTTCCTCGTGTAGAGCCTGATCGGCTTGTACTCCAAGCACACCAGAGCTTTGTAGCGCAGATTTGCCGATTTCTCCAAACAATCTTGGAGCACGTGGCGGCTGTTGTGTTGCTGGCAGTGGAAAGACGGAGCTTTCGCCAGGCTGCAGCACGTGATACGAAGCGTCAGCACTCGAGTCAACTTGCATGTCTGACTGGTCGCGGAATTGGTTGCGAGGTACTAGCCTGTCGGGGCGAATGCGCTTTG
>Ga0160429_1001730_pt1 | contig 11810 bp, 9 predicted proteins | sample SolpanmetagenomR_FD_108199 | JGI IMG/M metagenome (GOLD analysis project Ga0160429, IMG submission 108199) | Solar panel surface microbial communities from Lawrence Berkeley National Laboratory, California, USA - R | ecosystem: Engineered > Built environment > Solar panel > Unclassified ... | reverse complement strand
GGTCTTGGTGTGATGGAGTGGAGTTTGTGCTCAGGGGGAAAAGCGTCAACGTGATAGTCCGCAATAGTGCCCAACCTTCCTGCTCGGTGCCCTATAATTATCTTGCCGTATACAGCACACCTACACCGATGCCGATGCCAACTGCGCAATAGAAATAAATCCCAGCATCAAACCTCGCACTTCAACACCGGCATCACCTAAGCCTCCTAATTTTTCGTAATCCGCGCGTCACACACCACCAACCCCTCTCAACACCCCTTTCACTCCCACTCTCAAAGCATACAAACTCACACTCCACATCAACAGCAAACCGAACCCCCAAACTCACCAACCACCAGCGCGCCAAGAACGTCTCGAGCGCAGATGACAATCCCGTCCAAGCATGATAGCGTGCGGATACAGAATCATCTTCATAGCCTTTCTGCTAATCGACATGCGCGGAGACGGGGGCACGTGAGAGGCCGTGAAGTGGTGGCATCACGTGGGCATCGAAGGCAATCTACCTGGAAGAGGGGTGTGTAGAAGGTCGAAGTGGCGCTTCATGAGGATCCTGTACTTCTAAGTACGACTTGTCTGTACACAGCTGAACAATTCTCAACATCTCCTGAGGAGGACGCGGGGCTGTGTGTGAGAGGCAGAGAGAGGAGGGGGATCCTGGCTCTACACACCATCGCCGGCCTGCGTGCAGTCTGCGGTATACACAGAGAACAAGCAGACATGACACTGCCTGACCACTCCGTTTCAGCGGCCGTAGTTACCGGCGCCACGTTCCCTGGATCAAACGTGACCGAATCTGCCGTACCTCACTCATCCCTACTCTCCACCTCCCCGTCTCCATTCACAAAGCCAGTTCCCAGTCTTCCCTGCCGTCCCCCCGCAAAGCTCTTCCGCCACGTTGCCAGAACATCGACAACGTCGTACTCCGCTAGACTCATATTCCGGCCCTGGCGTTCGCCTTCCCTCTGGCCCATTCTCATACCCATACCCATACCCATATGCATATCCATATCCAGCATGTCCGCAGTCCCATCACCACCGTTACCGCCAGCCACAGCAGGTGCACCGCGGGGCCACGACACAGTCCCCCTCCTACTAGCAGGCTGACTATTAACAAACTCGGTAAACAGGACCTGACTCTCCGTCCTCCCAGCCACAAGATCACGTTCCCTAGGCGCCGAATCCGCAACCGCTTTAGAGAAGTGATAAGCATCCTGGCAATTTAACTTGAGCTCCTCCTGGCCCCTCGTTTCCATTTGCCCTCTCCCAACGCCAGCACCGGCACCGTCCGCATACCCATTAGCGGCAAATGCAGGTGCAGTCCTCACCCTCCTAGCCCTCCGCTGCTCCTCGGCAGCAGCGACGCCAACGTGCCCTCTCGCGTGGCTAACCTCCGACGCGGCTTTCCGCAGCGCCAGATCCTCGCAAAACCTCTTCTGCTCTGGGTTAGCGCGGCACTGATCGCACGTGCCCGGCACGAACGGCGGCGGCGGCATGGCTCTGTTATCCAGCACTGCTTGAGAGGACGGCGCGGAGGCAGACAAAAGCGTCAAGCCGGTGCTGGAGCTCCCGCCGTAGAAGGACGAGGAGGCGGGTTTGGGGTGGGTGGTTGTGAAGTCGACTTCCTGGTCTGTCCAGTCCATCTGCGATGTAGCGGACGATTCGGCTTTAAGGAAGGAGTTCTCGTGTCCCGCGCCAAGTCCGCGGGAGGAGGATGGCCGGGTGGAGGCGGTGGTGTGGGCGGTAGTGGGGGAGAGCATGGATTCGATGGACATGTTGCGGGATAGGGTTGGGACTTGACGGTCACCATGGTCGTGCAGGCCAATGTCGGTGGTGGTGAGTTTGGAGGGCGCGGATGGGGGCACGGTGGTGTATTCATCGACGCAGGGGCACTCGCCGTTGGCTTTGCAGCCGCCGCAGCCGTCTTTGGGGATGGGGAGTGGGGATGGCGGGGTCGGTGGGTCGTAGCTGCGAGATGTGGCTTGCGGGAGAGATGGAGCGAGGTTGGCGAAGATGTTGCTGGTGGTAGGAGGATGTTGGACGGGGTATGTCCATGGGTCTTGTTGACGGGTTGGCGGCCGGGTCGCTAGTTCGGCGGTTTTGGCTCTGGCTTGCCATAGCCGTTCTCGTTTGGAGGCTTCCTCATACTTTGCGCGCAACTCCTCGAACGCGTCTTTGTACTGTCTGCATTGACTCAGCTCCCGTACGACCGAGTCTCGTTGCTGCTGTAACTCTTTAATCCTGTCTTCGAGCCGCTTGATGGTGTCCTCGGCCTCCTCTTGCCTCTGTTGCTTGCGAGACCGAAATGCCCGCTGTGCTTCGCGATTCTGCTGCTTCCGCTTCGACTCGGGCTCTTCGACGGCAGGTTTCCGGCCAGGCTTCGGTCGTGGCGGGATCGTGTAGTTTGACTTCATGGGTCCGGCGGTAGTTGGGGAAGCCATTGCAGATGTCGCCGCATTGCCGAAGATGACGGGAGACGGGGCTCCAAGGCTATTTGAACCGTGAGCGAGGGGTGACTGACCGAGCGTGTTCGGAGGCGCAGGTGTGGGTGCGTAAGGATTGGCGCTTAAGTGGGGTATCGGGCTGTCGAATCGGGAGAGTGATTGCACAGGCAGGGACCCCAGGCGATATGGGGAGCTCGCAGCGGTGCAGACTCCTGGAGAGGATATACCGCTGGCACAAGTGGTGGGGTGATGCTGTTGGTGTTGCTGGCGGAGCATCTCATTGACGAATGGGAGTGGTGACGGGTAGAGCATTGAATCTAATCAGATTCTCGTTTGATCTTGCGCGGAAGCAGACCCAAACGGAGGAGCGGGTCTTCTTGGCGCTCGGGTGGTGTGACAGTGGACTGTGTGAGGCGGGAGAATGTCAACGGGCGATATCGGATCTGCCTGATATCTCAGCGTCACACGCAAAAAGATCAATGGAACGATACGATTGGACAACAAGAAAATAACAATCATCCAGTAAGCTGCATCAAGTGGCCGTTCGACATGCGTGCGGGCTCCATCTTCTTCTAATACATCGTGCCGCCCATGAATGGTCTTGCAAACGACGAATCTCGGGCTTCGAGAAACATCGATACCGGATATGCATTCCACGGTTCCCGCCTCAGTTCGTTGGCATCCTTTGCTTGTTGTGTAACTTGCTCGCCCAGCCATACTTTTTGCTGGTTCATATTCTGCCTAGCAACATTGAAGTACGAGTTTATTCCTCTCGAGCCTGCGGATTCATGCCGTCGGCCGGGCGAGCATTCCATATCCAGAGCCGGTAACGGCTGCTAGATCTTCGACCACTAATTTGCACAGCATGTGATTGATACTGGAACCATGAGAATCGTCGATATCGAGATGCAAGTCTTTGCTAAAGGCGTGTAATGTTGGATGTCCACATGATCAAGCGCCATTAGCCAACATAAAAAGCCAGACAGCTCTGCTTGATAGTATATCCTCTGTCAACATAATCATATCGACACCATAGCCCTTCAAGCATATCAGCACATAGCCACGACCTACCGTCTCATACCCACTCTCCGGTACGGCGCAGACCAACATGTCGGGGCCCATCGACAATCTCTGGCTCTGTACTGTAGGCCAGCGCCCGATTACCTTGCAACGGCCCGTACCGTCCGATCACTTCACAGACACTCTCATTCAACATACCCACAACTTCGCCAGTGACGCATGGTGTATTATGCTAGGTTCCACTGATGATTACCCATCTATTATATTACTCGTCGTGCTGCTATCACAACTGCCCGCTGGGTTTCCCTAGAGACCGCCTCCCAGTCCGTCCTCGTTCAGCAATCGCAACGTATTTGATGGCGAAGGATTCTAGATAGACTTTTTCAGCCCGCTAGGAAATACTCTTTGTGAAACGATAGCCTTCGTAAAGAAAACCAGATCAGCCATACGCCAGCCGCTATGCTCACCCCTTCCCACGTTGAGAGAAGCAATCAGAGAAATCAAACCCGCCAATCACATCGCCAACTCATCCAGCTCCTTATCTCCCTCCCTATCTTTCCCTCGCGTCCTCGGCCTCGTGGGAGTGTGTGACGCAATGCCGGAGAACGGGCTTGGTGGGATGACTCCGGCTCCACTAGACGAGCTCTGTCCGGGTGCATCTTCCATTGTCTCGTCGAACTGGGGAATCGTGCGTCGAGCTTCGTGGCGGCGTGTTGACTTCGGTGGTGACGTCGCAGAGACGTTAGGCGGTGGCTCAGTCATTTCGACGTCTTCCTGGGGAGCCCTTGACTTGGCGTCCGGCATGGACACATCTGCGTTGCTGAAGAGCATGTCTTCGTCCTCGACCCGCTGAGTCTGGCTCCCTGGAACGGTAGTTGATGACGATGGTTGCGCAGCCTGTGCCTGAGGCCCAGTTGAGAGAACCTGCGACGAGATAGAGGGAGATGGCTCATCTCCAAGCAATTGTGCAGCAAGCTCGTGCTTGGCAGGGAACTTTACATCCATTGAGTAGAAGGGAGTATGTGGAGATGTCTCAACGACCACTCGGGGACTCGGTTTCTTCACTCGGGGCGCCTCGGTCGGCTTGCTCGGAGAGTCGTCTTTCGCATGCGTAGGCGCCTTACCAGGCAAGCTCTCCGTGTTTGCCAATGCCACATCTCCACTCCCAGCAGGTGTCTTCTTCTTCTTTCTCCTATTCTTGTCTCTCTCTTCCTGCTGCTCTCGCGCAATCTTCTGCAAGATCTCCCGGATATTACCCCGCATTTCACTGGCGTTCATATCCGGCCAATCCGTCTCCGCGTCAAACTCGCGCTGCAGGATCTTGCGGACAAAGGTGTCAGGATCGTCGATGAACTTCTGCATGTATCCGAGGAGGTACAGTCCGCAGTCCCAGTAGTTGGGCTGTTGTGGAATGCCTTTGGCGGCCATTGCCTGCAGATCCGGAACTACCATACCACGCTTTGCTTCGCCTTCTTTGATCAAGTAGCTTTTGAGATTGCGTGCAGTTTGCGGGTGCGATAAGCCCATGGAGTCTAGAATGATGATGACAGGCTCGTCCACGGCGTATTTCCTCGCAGCAGGACCAGGTTTTCGCTTGGCCTTTTTGGCGGGAGTATTTGGCTTTGCATTCGTGAAGACTCCACCCTCCGAAGCCTGGCTCGTAGACACCTGCTTGCCTGCAGGTTCAGGCGGGAAAGGCGAGGAAGCTGGTGGGTTTTCATTGAGATCAGGCCATTCATCCTCGATTTGGTCGTCGGGTTTCGCTTCCCCAGCGGCAGTATGATCACGTGGGAGTTCATGTGCCAAATGAATAACATCCTCCCGTGCAGGCTTTTCCTTCGCGTGCACTGCATCGATATCTTCTCCATCGTCAAACTCCACATTATGGGCATTCATGAGCCCTTGGACAGCTTTCGTTTTCGTGACGTTGTTCGATGGATCTGGAGTCGCAGCCTTCTTTTCGATCTGAGGCGTAGACTGAGCATTGTCCGCAGCTGCGACCCCTTCTTGAGTCTGACTCTTGATTTCAACAACCTCGTGACTCTTGCCCTCGGGCTGCGAGTCTGGAATCTCATCAACTAGATTCAGCTGCTCATCCTCCTCTTCGCCAACCGTAGCGCGCCGTATCTGCGGGAGATTGCAAATGATCGCAATGTACCAATGCGCATCTTCATTGACCGGCACAACCACATAGTCGTAGGAGAACAGGTCATCCTTCGCCGTCCACTTCTCGACCGACTTGTAATCGATGCTTTTCGGCCTCTTTGCAAGCGTGGTGTAGAAGTACGTGTTGAAGAAGTAGACCTTGCGCTCTATTTGCTCCGTGTTTGGTGACTTCTCCACGGCCCAGCGAAGGTAAAAGGAGATGAGGTTGTCATTGAGGAACTCGCCATCATCAAGGCGTTGCAAGTCGTGAAAGTCTACGGTCGTGCGTTTTTTGCCCGTTGGAGGATATACGACTGGTTGGCTCCAAGGCCTACCCAGTCCGTTAGAGACGGAATATTTTACTACTTCGTCTGCGAGAAGTGGTGAAGATGTACGGCGACCCCAAGCCGTGATGCCATTTGTCCGAGTGGAAGCTCTGGTACTGCGTACGGATTTCGAGTTGGCTGTTCGATCGACCCCACTCGTAGCGGATTCGGACGCTCGTCCATGGCTTATTGCAAGCGATTCTGCTGTATCTACACTTGCTTCGCGTACGTCAGCACGTAGTTGAGAGATCATAGTTGGCATCTTCGGATTCGTGCGACTGTCCTGCGTACGTGTGCCTGCACGCTGCTGGGTTTCCTCTCGCCGCTGGCTGCGACGTTCTAGGAGCTCGAGCTCCTGCCCTTCGTCGACAGGCCTGCCGCCTGCCTCTCGGAGACGGTTCTCGAACATCCTCTCCAGTTCCCAAGAGTCTTTGTTATAGACCCTAGTTGTTCCTTTACCCTTGGCCTGCATATCATCCACAAACTCTTTGCAGTACGCCGGTTCCTGGAAGTCAATGTCAAAGACATAGGGGATCTTGCCGATAGTAGATCCACTTGCCCTTACCTTCGTGCCTCCACTGTTGTCCCATGCAATGCGAGTGATTTTCCGAAACGAGAAGCTGAAGGTGTCGCCCATATGATGTACGCCGTCAAAAGTTTGATACATTTGCGAAGGAGCATCATAGCTGAGGATCATTCTCGGTCCCTCAAGCGACTTGAAGTCGTAGTTAGTGATGGAGGCGATCTTCCAGCTTAGAGCATGCCCTTGTAAGCTCTGTGGTCTTGAGCGAGTCTCGCCAGAAGTGCGAACATTACTGGACGGACCGTCCGAGCGAAGGAAGTCGGTCGGAGGGATATTGCTCGCATCCTGTCGCGCATCTGCATCTTCGTAAATAACTGGTCCCTCACCTTCCTTGGTCAGATGTGCCTGCGAAGATTGTCTTCCATTCGGCTGGCGCACCGCTCCATTTGGCCGATCCATGATGGCCATACTGTTTTCTTTGAGCTGGCTCCGGAGCTCGTCCATGTTATCGTCTAGCTTATTGTCTGGAGGTACAGTTCGCTTAGGGACGTTACGCATGATAGTCTTTGTCGGGCCATGAGACGCGGGTGTCTGCGTTTCAGTTCTCAATCTGCCCGGGCTTGCAGCTGCAGCACCTCGTGCCTCGCGCAGAATCCGCACATCATCGTCGTCTTCTACAGACTGTTCCCTTGCTGTGGGAGCGGTAGGCTGAGCTAGTGATTTCTTAGGTCTGAAATACCGAGAAAGTTTCCCGTTGTCGCTATGCCGTGTCGTTGGCATATGAATGTGACCATCCTGAGAACCCTGAAGCGCATCCTCAAGCTTTCCCATGCAGTCCTTCTCCTTTCTCAAAGGGAACTTTCCGCCATTCAAGGCGAGCGGATCGGGAGAGCTAGCTAATGATGATTTATCGTCAAGAACGTACGATTGAGGAAATCTGTTCCTGGGTGTGCGCGTGGGATTGGATGGTAGCTCCTCAAACGAAGACTGAGGCCCGAGATTACGGGGATCGGCAAATTGATCCACCCTTAGAAACTCGCTTTCGCCGACTACGCTTGATTGAGCTTTCCGCCTGACAGAGCTTTGACTGCTTCGCCGTTCCAGTCCGGGCGTCGACGCAGTTCCTGGCGGTATCCGCTGCATGCCATATATCTGCACCTCATCGTCGCCTTCGTCGAGCTCGATAGGTTCGGTGGCGTTTCCGGCTTCTCGTCGAGTGCTCTCCTCTACTTTCCGGCGCTTCCTAGGTTTGCCCACTTCCTCTGGAAAGTCCCACGAAGTTTTGTTGTTCCTGACATTGCCACCTCTACTGCTATAGGTCTGAAGTCCTGGTTTTTGCGAAGAGTAGCTCTGGAATCCATTACTTCCCCTGGATCGAGGGGTGCCGTATCGGGGTTCGTCGAGAGTGTTTCGAGGCCGCCCTGGCCCAGGAGGCTGAAATTTTATTAGCATAGAGAGCTGGCCAAGTCTACTACATCATACTTTCATGTTCTCCGCCGTCTGAGAGCCCGGTATAGTTATGGCCACAGCATCTGCTGGCGACCTATGCATATATGGTGAGCTTGAGATGCACATAGAAAAATTTGTGCTCTCTCACTTGTAGTCACCCAGAAGTCGACTCTCGTCTAAGCTCTTGTGATTATGCCCGTCGTTTCTTCGTCTGAGAGTATCAAGTCGCTTGACCCCGCTGGTTGTGACTGTAGGTTGCAACCTTGTGAAATCTGATAAAGGTGGAGTAGGACCTGTCTTCGTAAGAGACGGTTCGCGGCGAGTGGTCACGGGTGATGAAGTCGTGAGTTCGGCATGCTCAACCTGTGCACCTCACTATCAGTAACCCGCTCTTTGGCTCTCTGATGTAGGAAATGACAGATTGGGGACATACGTCGACCGTGGGCCTTTTCGGATACTCGGATACTGCATCCGCAGAGTCGGAGGGTTTTGGATGTGGAAGGTAGTCTCTTATTGCTCCGGAAGTGGATTGGATCAGTTGCTGAAAGAAGCCTGGACCGCCTAAGGACATTGTGTCCGACTAGGTGCTCGCCGCATCGGGCGCCGGTGCAAGATTCTGATCTCGGACCATTCGTTTCATGCATCTGCAATGGTGAAGTTGCCTCATCTTTGTAGTGAAAGCGCGGGGATGCTGTGGCTCGCCTAAGCTCCAACATCTCGTGCGCGTGGTGACGTCCGCAGTGCCAAGAGATGAAGCTATATTCTATCACAGATTGGGGAGCAGCAACGTATCGAGCTAGGTATATAGAATCTTAGGCCAAACTACATCGAGTGTCCAAAAGAAGTCTGAACCTCATTTGATATCACATTCGCTGACCCTTTGTTCCAATACTGGGTCCTTTGTGTGGCACCACCAGCTGTAAATATAAGATACACGGCTACCAAAGTCCATCCCAGGCTCGAGATGACCAGGCGCTGATAATGCTAGAATGCGATGCACGCTGTCAAACCCGCTCATCCCGTCAAAAGCCTAATATGCAAGGTACAGGAAATACATGCAACATGGTGCGCATGCAATAAGAGGACATCAGATTACGATCTGCTTGGACCATCTTCGCGCGATGGACATCAAGGGGTTGCCTTCTCCTTGTCCTTCGAGGGTGTCTCGTTCTCGTTACCGATTGTGCCACGACGTTTCTCGTTCGTATGATGGCTACCTTTCTCTTGTCGGGCGGAGTCGATGGCGCTTCGCTGGGCAATACTGTCATCATGACTCTTCCAGATAAGGATCGTGTCTGCGGGCAGATTCAGGAGTCGCTTGATAGTTTCACTGTAGTTATCTGGTCAACATGTGGACCGTCGCAGACTGGTAATTGTAGGAACGTACCGGATCTTGACGTTCCTGCCACCATTGTTCTTTGTCCAGACACTGATGACATCCTCACCGGGCCTCACACTCACGACAGCACCGCAGACCTCTTCTCCAGCTTCCATGAATTGATCCCCAATCATGCCCAGGAGCAAATCTTCCCAATACCGGTCCGCAACACCCTTCTTCAACCGTAAAATCCACTTGCCACCCTTTTTATTTTCATCATCCTCCCACACAGGTCGTATGGACTCTCGAAAGAAGTGATAATCAGAAACAGTAGGTAGCGTGGATGGCCGCTTCAAATGCTGATAAACTTTCCAGAACTCCTGCGCCGTGGTCATGCGACACATGGGTGTAATTGACTTTTCATAGTCTGTGTTCTTCGATGAGGGTGGCCTGTACCAGACGATCCAGCTATACTTCAGTGCCCATGGTATACTAGCATCTTTTTGCCTGCCGGCAGATGGTATAGCCCCTACGAAGGATGGTAAGACATTGCTGGCAGATATGTCTGGGGTAAATTTGCCAGGCGTTTCCGTCTCCTCAGCTTTATCTCTTGACAAATCTTTGTCCATGCCCCTCACAATGCCTATGAGCTTCTTCTCCCTCTTTTCGACAGGGGTTGCAGGGGAGCCGGTATTGCCAGCAGTCTTACTCCAATCGAAAGCAGTGCCCGGCGTCTTTGGAGTCTTTGAAGCTGAGCCAAAAGATGCAAACGCGCCAGAGCCTAGGCCAAAGGCTGTAGAAGCGGATGTAGGCGACGCTACGGCGCTGGTTGTGAGGGGCGACATTGTATTGAAAGGATTCGAGCGGCCATGGGATGAGGTATCACCGCCGCCAAAACGCTTCGAGCTCGAGAAGGTGCGCGTTGGATGGTCGCTTTTGCTGTCATTACGATCGGGGTTCATGGAGAGGGAGAGTTTACTGGTGCTAAGGGAGAACGTCAGTACGTGTAGTCTCATGCGTGAATGGAGCTTAGGAAACGAACTTTGACCGGCGAGTCCATAGGTTTTCGCGGTCCTTATCCATTAGCGGTGACGTGAGAACAATGTAATATCATCTATTGGCAAAGAAACAGCTGCAAGAGCTGACGGGATGCCGGACACTGGGGTCGCAGCCAGAAAATATTGCTTGGACAAACGGCAATGGATGGGCGCGGCGTAGTCTCGATCGCTCGTAATGTGCCGAAATAGAAATAGAAGGAACCAGTATACAGGCCCTGTTTGTTTTGCGTCGTCGAAGAAAGCTATGAAGACAGTATGGTGATGCTGGGTAGTCTGCGGAAGCTGTCTATAGTTGCATCGCCATTGGAGAGGTTGTCCGACCAAAAGGCGCGGTGGTAGACTCCGCCCGCCGTATCGCCATTGCCGAAGCATAACTTCGCGGCACCACCGCAAGACTTTTCTTCGACAAGACACCGCCAAACAACCATATCAGTCAGCTCGACAACTACACTCCACTCAGCTGGCACACTCGATGCGCGTGTCGAAATCACGCTCCACCCACTTATAAAACCGTCATCACGAGGGCCCCTTCGGGCGGCTTCCCATGATGCGGTGACGACCTACGAGCATGGGACATGTCTACTTACTACTTACTCGCTTTGCCGATTGAGATCTGTGGAGGCAGCTAACACGGGCTCCGGTCTAGCCTGATCCCTTCGTATCCATGGTGAATTCTTTCTACTCGCCAGATGCAAACCAGAGATCGTATGCAAAGAATCGCCAAATGGAAGCAAGAGAGTCACTACCTGTTCAATGCGCCCTCACAGGACGGTAGTCAAAGCAGCCGATGACTTTACTGGCAAGGGTAAGCATCTTCATTCTCGTCACACCATCTTTATGAGGAAACAACAAATACTCTGGTAATCCGACTACAAGCTCAGCCGCTTTTTACCTTCGCTCTTGCGAGGTGCTGGTCGAGCATGACGTTACAGGCACTGTCTGACAAGTCATCTACACTATCATCAGTCGAACGTCCGGAAGCATGACCGATAGCTAACAAGGTTTCGTTGCAGGCAAGCATACCCACCATTGTCCATGTTCTGCGGAATGGCGGGGAGGTGTAAGTACTAGGTCGCCAGTCGAGCACACCCACGACATATGGAGAACGCGGTCTTTCTTCGCAATGTCACCAGCTAGATCGTGATCCGAGAAACACGGAGCCTGTGTAAACCCCATTTTCGTGGCCTTGATCGACGTTGCGATGCAGGCGAGGCAAGTATTCGATGACACTCGCGACAAGTGGTTCTTTCGACGTTTACATGATACTACAACCTGCTCCACGAAGAGGGATAGACTGATCGACTGTACCTGTTCTGTTACACAGCGTGTCCTAGCTCTCCAGGGTCTTTTAGAGGGACATGCTTGCATGCACGGAGTGACAAAGGGCAGCATCTGGGCTGGGATGTAGCACGTGTTCAAGAGCGAGTGGATAGTGTCACAGCATGCGTATACTATAATACATCGTTTTCCTTCCGCGCCACGGATCTAGCGTGCAGACAGTGAGCTTTCTTGCAACAGTACAGTAGAATC
>Ga0160429_1001728_pt1 | contig 11815 bp, 11 predicted proteins | sample SolpanmetagenomR_FD_108199 | JGI IMG/M metagenome (GOLD analysis project Ga0160429, IMG submission 108199) | Solar panel surface microbial communities from Lawrence Berkeley National Laboratory, California, USA - R | ecosystem: Engineered > Built environment > Solar panel > Unclassified ... | reverse complement strand
CATGACTTGACGCATCACTTATCTTGGTATACAGAGCGATTCAGTTATGCCAGAGAGTACTTTTATTGTAAATATTATTATCTTCACACTTATATAAACGACTTGAATGATATGTTATGAGATGAGACAAACAAGTCAAATCAGAGATCTCTATATAGTTATAGGAGTTTCTCTTTTGTATAACTGATCATTGTTGTTATTGTTGAGTCCATTGTATTGGGAGTCCATCTACTATTCCAACTTTGCATGCTGTCCTATTCTTACTAGTTATCTTGAAACTGTTTGGGATGATTTTAGGCCTTTCAGACGATTTTGATCAAGCAATCGGCAACAATAGAATGGGAGAAACAGGATATCTCACATGCGGGATGTCACTCTTGGTGGAAAGACTTTTTGTCGAATATTATTCATGGTCATCATACGAATACAAGACGACTGATTACATCTCTATAAACAATACGCTTGACCAGGAAACAAACTCTACATCATTGACTGGATTTCTTATAATAATCCAGAACCTGGTCTCACCTCAAAGAATCTCTTCAACCACCAGACTTGAAATACACCCTCTCCTATAAGTACAAATAACTGAAATATGCTCCACCATTTCACTCTTGCATTTGTGCTTTCTGCAGTATTCCGATGTGTCCTTTCTCTTACGACAATGTACCCTTGTTCATCCTTAACCTGACTCAATAGCTCTGACATGGTCTTGACTTCCTTCTCAATCGGCTCTTGCGGTGCGTCTGATTCTGGCACGTATACGATCCCGTGAACATTGAACGAAACTTCTTTACTGTTTGCCGACCAATGCTCGTTGCTGAAGCAATATGTATATCGTCCGTCTTGATCGGCCACAAAAGAGTGATCTCCGCTACTGATTGAAGATTCACGTATCTGATTATTGCCGTTCGGTTGTTGAATCTAATCATCTATAAACAATTGCGACTATCACGTTCTCACCATTTCGGACCTACATTGAAATCAATATCCAAGTTTCCAGCTCCGCCAAATTCCCGATCACCGACTTGGAACGTGACCGTCATTTTATCATCTTTGTGCAATTGTTCATGGAAGCATTCTTTTGTATGTGCTCGGAGTTGGATGTTGTGAGCGGAAATCAAGGGCGCGAAAACGGACAGGAGTGTCAGAAATATTCGTATCCTCATCATGTCGGTGTGTGTTAGTTTGTTGAGAGCAAACAGCAATATATTGACCGCGACTAAAGCTCAAAACGATTTGTTGATCTGATGAGCTTGCCCATAAAAAAGTCGTGCCAAGACTTCAGCTCAAAATCCAATATTGAAAAACGCCAGGTGAACTATTTACACCTTTCATTTCCTTTGTTTCTCCTGCACCTCTGTTGTTGGATGCATGAATTTCAATCCGAATAGCGTACTTTTACTCAAAGATATGAGCTGAAAAACAAAGATAGGTACAAAGGTGTAACAGTGGAAATGTGTGCATATCTCACATTTAGGTGTCAAAAAATCCTCACCGTAAACGCGTCCTGGTCGCTCACCTTTTGTTCACTTTGTCATGCATTGTTCACTTGCCGTTTGTGAAGCACTTTCCCTATTGGGTTGTGATGTTTATCACTCTACTCTCCCCCACAAATCCATCATATCTTACATCACTTCACTGCACCGTCCATTTACTTTTTAATTGATATCGATCACATTTTGATCTTGGTCGTACTCATCATGACTCTCTTTGATCTAGTTCTGGGCTCAGGTAGCCTGGCTACGAGATCAAGTCGTGGCAAAACAGATTCACAGTACTATCTTGTCAAATCACGCAAGGGACCATTAAATCTAGCCGCCGTGGCCGATGCGAAGAAGACCAAGTCCAAAGATGGTGGCTCGACCAAATCAGGGAAAGATGAGAAGAAGAATGCTGGTAAATCTGAAAAGAAAAAAGATGACAAAGCAGCTTCCAAGTCTGAAGAAAAATCAACTGAAAAGGTTGCTGAGAAAGTCACAGAGACAATCACGGTAGAGAAATCAGTCGACAAAGCTGAACCGACCAATGCTGAACCGGCCAATGCTGAACCGGCCAAAGCTGAACCGGCCAAAGCTGAACCGGCCCAAGCTACACAAGGAACTGCAACGACTGAAACTGTTACGTTCACAGCTGCAGAAGATGCCAAATTGCAGGAAATGAAAGCCACCAATAAATCATGGAAAGACATTATGGCAGAACTCAACAGAACTAAGCACGACCTAACGATTCGTTGGAAAGAAATCAATTCTCAGCCTGCAGAGGACAGTAAACAGACGGAAGCCAAGCCCGTCCAAGTTGAGAAACAAGTTCCACCCCAGGACAAGAAAGTTACAATCCGTGCTACCGAAGAGACCAAAGCTGCTCCTGCGGCAAAAGAAGTTGTTGCCAGTACTGCGGCACCTGCTGCTAAAGATACCGGAGCTTGTCTCAAATGTCTCGTCCGTGAACGTAAATGTCGTCACTCATCAGCATCTTCATCTTCCTCATCGACGTTGAGCACTAGCACATTGTCCTCTCGTCATCGACATCGTCGTCATCGTGGCCATTGCGCCAAGGATGATGAAGGAGAAGATCTGCGCCGAATGTCAATTCCTGCACTCTTGAATCTTCTTCAACAAGACGCTGAATTCCTCTCACCTGGTGAATTGAAGGATCTATATGAATTGGCTCAAGAGGACGAAGGGGACAAGTGGCTAAGAGTCGCAAGTCGATTTTTCGACTTGACAGGAAGAAGAGTGCACGAGGAAGATGTCAGAGAAAAGGTTGAAGCTTTGATGGGTAGACGATGATTAAATTTAGTAGTTTATTATGAAAACCAAGTGGGTTTGAAGCAAGACATTGTCATGTGTAAAAGAGGAGATCTGATATGCATATAATAAACACTCCTAATTTCTCTTTGAGTATGGCTTCCCGACTTTCTTGCATGGCTCGACAAGTAATGGCCTGTAATAATATGCCTCGAAGTGAAGTTTGTCTCTATACCAGTCCACGTGACACAGTGTCGAAAAAATCTCCCCGCAATAGTTATGCTTCAGCCAGAAAAAAAAAAGTTGCTAGGAAATTTAATCAAACTTCTACAATCAGTTGATTTGATCATTCAGTATGGCTCCTGTCAGCCGGAAAAGATCCCGCAAAGTCGCAGAGTCGACAGATCAACCGTCAAGAGATGTCGAATTGTCAAAGACCCTAGAAGCAAGTCTGTCGGATAGCGAGGCAGATTTCGAGGAAGAATTAGACGCTGCTGAGTTTAGTGACGATGCAGAGTTTGATGATGTGAACAGCGTTGAAGATGACGGAGAGGATGAAGAAGATGGCGAAAACCAGTCTGACAGAGGGTTAAGTGACCCGGGAACGTCAGATGACGAAAACGATGAGGTGGACGACATCCGACGAGAGATGCAAAACTTTGGAAAATTTAATGGAGCTGATTCAAAGAATATAAAGAATGGTGATCATGAATTGATACGAGAGACTCTCGATGCAAATGGCAACCCACGTTATATTTTCCCCGAAATCGATCCAACATATGATTCCGACGATTCCGACGCTCCACAGCATGCGAACACGATCGGAGACATTCCTCTCTCTTTCTATGATGCATATCCACATATTGGATACGATATAAATGGGAAGAAAATTCAGAGACCAGCGAAAGGAGAAGCGCTCGATGCTTTGCTAGATAGCATTGATATTCCAGAAGGTTGGACAGGTCTTACCGATCCTAAGACTGGAAAACCGTTAGCATTGAGCAAAGAGGAGTTGGAGGTTCTCAAGCGACTCACGCAGAATGAAGCACCTGGAGAAGGCTATGATCCATACCCAAACATAGTCGAGTGGTTCACAAGTCATCAAGAGATTATGCCTTTGAGCGCGGCTCCGGAACCGAAACGGCGATTTATACCTAGTAAACACGAACAAAAACGAGTCATGAAAATCGTAAAGGCAATTAGGGAAGGCAGAATACAGCCTTATAGAGAACCTGAGAAGAATCAAGATGCAGAACTAAATTATGCCTCGTATGATATTTGGGCAGATGAACAACCACGAGCGGACCATATAATGAATGTTCCTGCTCCAAAACTACCACCACCTGGGTTTGAAGAGTCTTATCATCCACCACCAGAATATTTGCCTAATAAGCAGGAGCGAAAAGAATGGGAGGACGCGGATGAGGAAGATCGTGAAAAGGATTTCTTACCAACAGATCATACTGCTTTGAGAAGAGTTCCGGGTTACGAACGCTTTGTCAAAGACAAGTTCGAACGCTGTTTGGATCTATACTTGGCTCCTAGAGTACGAAGAAGTAAACTCAATATCGATCCTGAATCACTATTACCGAAGCTGCCATCGCCAGATGAACTTCGCCCTTTTCCTACGGTCTGTGCAACATTATATAGAGGTCATCAGGGCCGAGTACGGAGTGTATCGATTGATCCTTCAGGGTTATATCTAGCTAGTGGAGGTGATGACGGCACAGTGCGAGTATGGGAGTTATTGACTGGTCGTCAACTGTGGAGTGCGCATATTTCATCCGAGGAGGTTGTCACAGCAGTCCGTTGGCGACCAAGTCGTGATAGCTTAATCATAGCAGCAGCTGCCGGTGAGACACTTTATTTTGCTATCCCAACATCCATCTGCTCGCCAGAAATGGAAGATGCAAGCAAACAACTTCTCGACTCAGGCTTTGGTTACGCGACTGTGTCATCGACATCAACTGATATCCAATCAACAAAACCCAAAGCAGCAGTCTGGGCTCGACCATCTGCAAAACTTGTCGATCGTGATGTATTACTTTCGTGCACCCTTCGCAGTTCGATAAAAGTTATAAATTGGCACCGTAGAGGTGATTATCTATCTACTGTATCTCCAGCTGGTGCATCTCAGTCCGTTAGTATACATACCCTATCCAAACATCTCACACAACATCCATTTCGACGTCTTCGAGGCTTGGCCCAGAGCTGTTCTTTCCATCCTACTCGGCCACTCTTCTTTGTTGCCACTCGTCAATCAATTCGGGTATACGATCTACAAGAGCAGAAACTGGAAAAAGATCTACGACCAGGTGCTAAATGGATATCTTCCATCGATGTACATCCCGGCGGCGATAATTTATTAGTAGGATCTTACGACAGGAGATTGTTGTGGCATGATCTCGATCTCGGTGCGACGCCTTATAAAACATTAAGATATCACGAAAAGGCAATACGAGCGGTAAAATATCACAGTAATAGCGCTACGTATCCTCTTTTCGCAGATGCTAGCGATGACGGAAGTCTACAGATATTCCACGGAAAAGTCGTCAACGATAGTTTAGAAAATGCACTCATCGTTCCACTAAAGGTCTTGAAAGGCCACAAAGTCACTGGAGAGTTGGGGGTGTTGGACATCGACTGGCATCCTCGAGAGCCGTGGTTGGTCAGTGCTGGAGCAGATGGGACGATCAGGCTGTGGAATTGAGGAAAAATGATGTCATATTGCATGCTCCTATATATAGCTCTCCCACTTCTACAGTAACATCTCATCACTTTTTGTTTTCCCGTTCCAAACCCTTTTTTTCCGGAGGATCCAGAACGCCCCCCAAAAAATCCAACATGTGAGAAACATGTTTATAAATAGTAACTTGACAGCCTAATCATTTTAGCTTTTGTGGGGCCGTACCACGATTGACACTTCATTTCCCAACTTCATGCATGACTAGCTTTCACAGCCTGATGTTTCTGTTGGTTGGACATGGGTGCGAGCGGACTAGAATCTTGAACTTACCCCGTGTGCGTTTCAGATGTCGTCTTGACTCTCACGACTTTCGAAGATGGACCAATCAGGTCCCGGTCTTGCATGTCGAGGTTTTGTGAGGACCCTGGGTCGATGTGATTCGATTGTGAATGCTGCCTGTTTCCAAGTCGCTCGTAGCGTGTATAAGTACCTCCTTTGTTGACTTTTTTATAAATTCTTTTCTCACATCTTATTGTTCGTGATCATTCATACATTCCGCAGTCAATTTGTCATATCGTCCTCCATTCGATCCTTATCATTCTCAACAACGTAAGTGGTTCCGGACATAAGCTGCATGTCTGCTGTTTTTTGGCAATAGGAAGATATCGCTGACAATTGGTTTTTCTACAGGTAAAGGTCCAATGCGTATCCTGGGTCTTCATGTTGGGAAGAAGATAGATCACGATTTGAATGCTACTATTCAACGGATGGATAATAACCCAATAATGAGCCAAGGGTCGGCCCCTCCTCCGCAGTCCAATCTCGCGCAACAGCCCCAGTCGTCATCTGGGTATAGTGATTCGTCATATGGGCATGGTGGTCCGTCACATGGGCCTGGTGGTCCGTCATTTGGGTATGGTGCTCAGTCATCTGGGTATGGTGCTCCGTCATCTGGGTATGGTGGTTCGTCATCTGGGTATGGTGGTCCGCCCCCTGGGCATGGTGGTACGCCATCTGGCTCTTATGAGCCAGCCATATCAGCTTCGTACCACGTCCATCAAGGGTACCACCATGATCCAACAGGTTACCAGCCTCACAGCGATTGGCAGGGTAATCCCCCTCCGCAGCAACAGTTTTCTTCTGCGGAGCAACAGTACCCTGGGCAGCAACAGCAACAGTACCATGGGCAGCAACAGCAACAGTACCCTGGGCAGCAACAGCAACACCAACACCAACAGCAACACGCCCATTGGAATCATCCACCTCAAGTATCATATGCAACACCACCAGCTCAGTCTGGACAACAGACAAATTATCCTTCACCTGCCCCTGCAGGGCAATATCAAGGATCGGCCCCACCCCCTGGATTTTACCCAGCCCAAATTGGGCATCAATCCCATCAGCAAGGAGGTCACCCTGGTGGGTCACCTGAAGGTACGTGGAAGGACCTTATTAATAGTCCCGCGGGTGCAAAAGTCGGGTCACTATTCGGGCAAGGCTGGTCCAAATTGAATGGAAACTAAGTCTTTGTTGTTGAGAAGGTATCGATCTAGAAGCCTTCAATCCTAATACACTCCAAATATCCTGATAAATTTGTCTGAAAGAATCCACATCGCAATTTTACTGTATAGTCAATCTCAGTCTGTCTATTGGTTCCATAACTATTGTTCTGTTAGTTTACTCCTATATTTGATCGTTTTAAATGTACATCCAGACATCCACGTTTGCCTGTGTAGACTTCATTCGATCTAAAGCTCACATCTGTGTTCAGAGATTTGTGTAGACCTGATGTAAGTTGTATATCAAGAGTTTCTCAGCAGCGGGGTGTTCAAAAGCGCATCCATCGCCAGGGGAAAGCCGTCTTGAATACCGTAATCCCCGAAAGGGAAGCCCTGCTCAATCGTCGAGAGACGATTTACGGGTATAGCCTTCTTTACATATGAACTATATAAACCATAAGTTGTAAAAATTATGAAGCTACAAATTTCTCAAAGGGATAAGTTTACTAGGACGTTGTTGTATCAGAAGATTAATTATATATCATCAGTTACAAACGACGTGAGCAGGTAAAGGTATACCTGATCGCTTCGCGTATAACTAGTTTTTGTTCGAGCCTAAGTACTGCGACATGATGAAGTACTAGATATTATGACTATGAAGAATCGATAATATAAAGCTCTTGGGTCACTTGTAAATCGGATCCTGCCTGACCAAATATATGTCATTCCTGTCAACAGATATATATACATTCCTCGATTATGGCTATGTTCTATGATCAATAAGCATTACATATGTATGGGACCACTAAACCTCAGCATAAACATCACCATCAAAAAGTTAGTATTTACTTTACTTTGACTAGTTTATGCTATTAATAACTTACATTGTCATTATTAAAAGCTTTTCCGCTCTAACATCATCTACTGTCTTGCTACTCCTTTTAAAAAGGTACAAATCTCTATATATGACTACTTTTTCCTTTATCCTATGCTCTTTTTCGGTTCTGCATTTATTATTGTTGTTGTCAGTTAGAATTAGTGTTATATTCACTCTAGTGAAGCAACCCCTACATAAACGAAAAGAATAGAGGTGCTGGATAATATGCGAATATACCAAAGCCAATAGGCTGCTCACGTCGATGCCTGGATTCCAGATCTTACGTGACCCACGCGGGATTCTTTCAAGGTTTCCCTTTCTTGTAGATATCTCTCGGCTCGAAAATTATGCCATTGTGCATTCGTATTTGTTTCGATTTCCTCCTCCTTTATGGCTTCTTCGACTTCTCTATTCGCAGTGAAATAATAGAGATCGTGGCCCCGCTTGTCATGACGAAGTGTGGATGAAAGATAAATCCATACTAATTGATATAACAGCAGCGTATGGCGATGTGGTGAGAATGGCCGTCTTCGCAAAGCCAGCTCTCCGATAGCGATAGCGCTCCGATATGCATAAACTTTGGAATGGTCGTTGTCCAAATCCACTACAAAGCCTGACCAGACTCTGAAAGCCATACATAAAGGTAGTGAACGTAGACCCTGCCGAAGCAGGAAGATGATTCATGATTTTCAGCATGATCACCCACTGATTCCGTAGCAGACTCCTTGGTGAAGGTTGTACGGCCTACTGCGAACTATTGTGTTCTGCCCAGAATGGACATCCATTGAATCTCGACAGCTTATGGATTTTGTGTGAAGATGCAACCTTTTTTGCGGGGTTGAAACGACCTCACCTCTTTTCCGCAAAAAGCCTATCTACATCCGATGAACCTTAAATCGTCCTTAGCCTGACTGTCTGCCCTCTTACATCATTAGCTTTCACAGCCTGATGTCTCTGTCATTTTGACATGGGTGCGAGCGGACTAGAAACTTGAACTTACTCCGTGTACGTTTCAGACAGCGTCTCGACCCTCGAAGTTTGAAGAGGGACCAAACATACTTTCGCCATCTCATAAATGATTTGTTGACGAAACTTTCGATGCCGCAAACTGTCGTGAATCTGTCCAGGTTCTGAGTCCGTCCATTTCTCTTAAAATAAGTACTGAATTTGTCTGCCTTTTCATCATCTTTTCATGTCGTTTCATCTCTCGTAATATTTCAAGAATAAACTTCCAACGCCTTGTGTCCTTGCGCTTCCTCACACATTTCAACGCAAACTCCGAGTAAGAACAAGTCTTTCCATAGTGGTAGGAATCGGTCGACAATGTGGAGCAATAGTTATGAGTATAAACCCGATAGTAAGTGTCTTCAGAACAAGGCCATGTTTACCAGTGTTCGCAGCAACAGCAAAAGTCTCTAACAAATGGCTTCACAACAGATGCTGGCTTTCAATACCCTCCAATTGGATCCGGCATGCCCGGGTATGATGCTCAACAACAGCATCATTCTCCGCAAGCTCACCCCTTCGGGCAAGCTCCCGGATATGATGCTCACCACCAAGATTATCCTCCGCAACAAAACTTCTTCGGTGATCCATCTGGTCAAGCACAGCCTACTCCGTACCATCCCGGTTACCCGCATAGTCAAGATTATTCTAGCACCATGGGACCAGTAAATCAGCAATTGCAGCCTTTGGCTCCACATCCTGGTGGACCGTCAGCATCGCAAATACACCATCATGGGTACAGTACGGGCATGCAGCACCCTCAACAGCCATTACAAGGAGGAGCAGTCCATTTCCAGTCAGGGCATACCAACCACCCACCTGCGCCTCCTCGTGAATATCGCATTAACTCGACAGATATTAGCTGGAGGGCAACGTGGATGCTTACGACCGGGGACCAGGCATTTTATGCCTCTTTGGACTACGACGAGCCTCCAGACGACGATTGTGTTACGCATGATGTGGCATCAAACGAAAAGTGGTGTGCAGTACATGGTCATTCACATAATAACCAGACCCTGATTATTGCCTTCCGTGATTCAAAGGGTCATAGCAGATGTCATCGCTTGTATTCCAAAAACCATGAAACCGGCTGCTGGTTTTACTGCGTCTCAGATAAAGAGTTGTCAAAGAGTTATCCGGTCCGGCATTTCCCTTGGTCTCATCAACATACCTCACTTGAACCGGTCGCGTATCATGTAAATCCATCGTACAGCTCTCAACAATATCCGGGATCAAATAATATTCCAAATTCGTCAGGTTCGGGATCTACCTTGGGCGGTCCAGGTCTCCTCCCCGTGGCAAATCCGAATAATGGCCCACCCCCAGGACAAGAGATATACACTGCAAATACGATGCAAGGAGTTATACACGGCCATGTCGATCCCCACTACCTGTTTTACCCATGTTCATCTACGCCGAAGATCATGAGCGAGAAAGAAACGGAAGAGGCATACAAGTATTTTGGTGAATGGTTTCCGCAGAAAGATCGTTTCGTAGGATTTTATGAAGAGTTGGGATTGGACGATGAAATATACGGGGTTGATCTTAAACCCTTAGATGTACTGAAGAAGGTGGCCTATGCAGAGGGGAACGATTGTTATCAGAATTTGCAAATCTTGCACGACACCGCGATAGACCCTCGGACTAAAGTTTTCAAATTCTCCATATGGGATCACAGAAAGCCGGAAGAATTGATAACAACGTTCAGATGGGAAATACCTACAACCACAATCGATAATGCGGGAAACCCTGTATATTTCATAATCCCTTTTCAAGGTATAAAAATATGTGGCTCAGAACGGCGAAGCGTTGGGTTTGGTATGAGATAACGCCCAGACCTCTCAAATTCATGAGTCCAGATGGAATCAGCCATTCTTTCGCAGAAAATCCTAAAAGACAAGAAATGATGATGGATATTCCGTATATACATGCAGCTCTTGAATTGGGTATCCCTAGGGCGGAAGCACTCGTCCGAACCGTGCGCAAACATTTAGTAAAAAGGTTTGGAGTTCATGGGAGTTTTATGCAAAGATCTCTTGTCATTTGTGAGTCAAATCCTGCCTGACTGATACAATTAAATTCATTAGAGTAGAATATATACATCCCTTGATTATAGTATGTTCTGTAGTCGATTAAGTATTACATGTGTATATAACTACTAGACCTCAGCATAAACATCACTGTTAACAAATTAGTATTTACATTGCTTGATTTTATGTTATCAATGACTTACGTTCTCCTCATCAAAGGCATCTCCCCTCTGACATCATCCACCGTCTTCCTACTCAATTCAAACGTCCCCATCTCTGGCTCCCACTTTCCTCCAGCATTCCTCTCCTTCCAATCGTCTAATCCTCCTAATCGTACTAATATCTCTCCAAACGGACTTATGACCATACTCTCCCCATAACTCTCTCTATTGCCATCATTATGACCCCCAACCTGCGCCGGAGCAATGACATAGCTCTGCGTCTCGATCGCCCTGGCACGCAGTAGAACCTCCCAATGCACCTTTCCCGTCTCAGGCATGAACGCCGAGGGATAGAGCAAGACATGCGCGCCCATTCTCCTCGCCCAGATCCCCGACTCTGGAAAGCGGAGGTCGAAGCAGATATTCGTGCCTATCAGCAACTCGTCCCCATTACCATCTCCATTCGTGAAGGTGTGCAAGATGCTAGATTTCACAGTCGATAGTTCAGGGATCGAATACGGTTTTAGAAGTTCCACACCGCGCTCGACGGTCTCGGATTCTACCATTTTCTTACCGCCGGACGATGTACGGTCCATGTCAAACATGTGCAGTTTGTGATACCTCTGCACGATCTCGCCGGATGAAGATATTTGGATCTGCGAGTTGAGCATCTTCTCCCCAGGCGATGTGGGACTGGGTTCGTGTATGCCGACGTTGATGGGCAGAGAGTGTTTCTTTGCTAGATCCTGTAGACCACGGACGAACGGAGACGTTTTGGGGGATTGGCATAGAGAGAGGGATTGGGTG
>Ga0160429_1001727_pt1 | contig 11817 bp, 8 predicted proteins | sample SolpanmetagenomR_FD_108199 | JGI IMG/M metagenome (GOLD analysis project Ga0160429, IMG submission 108199) | Solar panel surface microbial communities from Lawrence Berkeley National Laboratory, California, USA - R | ecosystem: Engineered > Built environment > Solar panel > Unclassified ... | reverse complement strand
TGCGAAAGGCGTTCGTGCTCAGGCGAAGTGGCTCAACCAAGCCCAACACTCTGTGGCAGGGTTTCAGCCGGGGGTACGTCCTGCGACTACTCCGGCGCCTCCTACACATCCGACTCTCTTGGTGCAAGACGACAGAGTTCAGCCGGCCCCAGAGGCAGTAAGACGTTCCACGGATCGCGGCTCCGAGCCCAAGTTGCCTACGCCGCAAACAGAGGCTGTTTCCAACTCATTTCCGACAGATGCAGGTCCCGCCACGACACCAGATAAAGCGGTTTTGCCGGTAGACCACGCCTCAGCCTTGCGCAAGAAGCGGGCTCGTGAGGATGTGGCCGAGGAGAATGTGGACGACCGGCCAGCGAAGGCCTTGAAGTTCGACGAGTCTCTGGTAGATCCGAGCCTCGACCCGTACGCGAAGGAGCTGCAGGAAAGCCTAGAACACGATCGCCTGGTGCAAGAGCGCTACATTCCACGAACCCGAGTGCGCTCCATCGCTAGAGCTCACTCCATCAGGGTTTGAACGCGAAAAGCCGCAGCTTCCCCGGACGTTCCAGGCGACAACACCACGAGGACTCCGTAGATCGACTACTTAGGTCAGTTTCGGTGGGACTGGGATAGGTAATGGTCGATGCTCGGGAAGCGATTTCGGAAGAGGCGTGATGGCATTCAGAGGAAGGGAGGCAGAATGTGAAGATTGGTAGAGATATGTTAGGGTTCGGCAGGGGATATGACAGCTGTCGTCACTATAGGAAAATTTTTCCAGCCACTTATGATGCTGTGAGAGTCGCCACTCTGTCATGAATACCTAGGTGAGCCGTGCATTGCAGTGACACCGAAATTATACCGATGAGCGCTCTATCATTCTTCCGAAGCCGACGTTCCTGCAACATCAAAGAAGAAATACCGATCATGCAACTAGAACATGCCTCACGTCCACAAAAGCTGTGCCTTCTTGTCGCTATCGTACTTGCAAACGTCTTCATGATGGCGGTCCGTTACGATCCGGCTGAAGACCAAGATGTTGTGTTGTGTCAGCAAATAAACCAAGCACGTTTCCGATACGGTACGGTAAAACGATAAAGCACATTTGACGTGGTTGTACTGCAACATCTCGTCGCCGTAGAGAGATGCTTTACGCTTACTCTTCCGGCATACATTTCATCTCCGCGCAATTTTCATGTCCAGGGAGACATCTCACGATAACATACTAGGTATATTGAACTTCTCTTCCATTCACTCAGACTCTCCTATCGTCTTCCGTCACCAAGAGTCGAATGAAAATACAACGAGTGCTTCATCTTTCGCGGGAATGTTGTGGGTAAACGATCTCCCATCATTTATTTTGAACTAGAAGACTACAAAGAGGAAGACATGCCTGAACAAGAACGTGCTGTTCGCGACTTCATGTTCTACCTCGCCGCGCAAGAAACTTCTCTGGAGCCTTGCGGTCTTCAACAATGCAGCTAGAATTTGAGGCTAATGCCGGTGCCCATCAAGCGCCCGAAGCTGACCCTGCCTTCATGCATCTCTCCGTTTACAGCTGGTTTTTCAACATCATCCCACGCGGTCCAACCGCCACCGGCGTGGACACGGATGCAGCACTTATGGGTGCCAATCAGTTCACACTCATCCTACTGCTCTGCTAGCCGTAAACCATGACACTGCGAACAATGGTGACGTAAAGATTGTGGTTGCTAGACTTGCTGATACACAAGAGCAGCTGAGGGTCGCTAGAGAAGAAGGTATGCAAGCAAGCTGGTTTCGACTCTATACGCATGTGTATCAACGACCGTGTTTTGAAATACGTAGAAGAGGGACATGAAGTGGTCAGTATTCTTTACGAGCAATCTGTGCTATATAGCCACACCGGAGTCGCCGAAATGTCCTTGTAGCACGTGGTCATGCGTCGCTACGTATAGTTGCCATGGCGGTAGTACTCGACGCGTCTGTCCATACCCGTCCGAGTTGATGTGGTGATTCACCCCAGCTATCGGCCTTCTTTTGAACAGAACTTGGTCGCATCCAAGGTCGCCTTTGGGACTTCACCTCGAATTTCTTCCGCGCCTCTGAAGTGTAGAGCGCATTACCTTCCCCTAATCCAGATCTCATACCACTTTTGGAGCAATGTCGGATAAGCGCAGGAGATGCCAAGCGGCGCGCAAGAAACCTTATGATGCCGCCGAAGCACACAATTGGATCACTGGTGTCGTCATGGATGCACCGTGTCAAGCTGACCAGAGCTAGGGACGCGACATTTCCTTGATGTGGAGAATGTATTTAATTTCAAGAGCTACCTGGCAGATCAATCAGTGCACGAGGCAGAAGACAACCTGCCCCTCCGTGCTTTGCCTCTCCAGCCAGGCAGCTTCTGCTTTGTCGATGAGAATCTTCGACCCAATTCGGTCACTTCGGATAGAACAGAACAAAAGTCATTGCTCAAGCTGGAGACGAAACGGCACATCAGGGAGTGTCGATACTTCAAGCGCGAAGTGTGGTGGAGAACGCGGTGATCCGCAGAGCTTGGTTGTTCCGTTTCGAGATGGAGACATGGGAGGGCACAATAGTGAGTGTCGGCACCTTAGCTTTGGAACTGGTAGATATATAGACACAATCGTTCAATAAGGACGGGATGTGTATGTCTAGAGTCTGATATTCGCTACTTTTTCAGTATGGGGTACTCCTTCGATCGTCTATTTGTGCTATCTGCTGGGCAGGCTGATTTCGTTCTTCATCTCAACTTCAAAGTAAGACGTACTCTTCAAATGTCCCCATGCGCACGCTAGCTGGCTGACCTGTGACCGCAGCAATTGAGCGTCTCCACAACTCGACGATTGCACGCTCTTTGTCTGCTTCAGCATCTAGATTCGAAGCAGTGATCGGAGCCCCATGGCTATGGCCTTCCTGTTACCAGAGCGCAAAACTGAGAGCAATTTTGACGATATGGCGTAGTGAGATTGTGCATGGGCCCATTGCATGCCTCCCGAATGTTCCTTGCTCAAGTATCAACCACCTCAATGATATTGTTTTCCGGTCCTTGGACTGCATGAAGCCATTTCCGAGCCCGGAACAACTGTAAACATAGGGATACATGCGATCTGGCTGCTTAGTAGCCGAAGTGCTTCGAGGCGATATGTTTGCTCTGGCCGCGTGCATGCATGCTCTTTACATGTTTCCATATCTTGCCGCTTGACTGTCCAATTTGATGCTGACTTGTGGACGGAAATAATCCTACGAAAATGTCATGCATTTGCAGCGCCTGACGATTGTTCTCATTGATACCTGAATGTGACCAGACACACTTAGGAGTCTCGCGATGTTCTTGAGGCCTCGCGAAAGTTCCACGGGCATGTATGACCCAATTGTTGGGCATTCATCGGCCTTCTGTTTGAACTCAGGAGAATAGAGGGAACGCTCTCCATGTACCGCGTCCTGCGGAGTGAGATGAGATATACATCGACACTCCATTCTTTTACGTCCACTTGTCTTCCAACAGCACCACTGTCATCTTCACGGGCTTATATAAACACCATTATATTATATGAACACCACTCTCTTATATGAACACCATCCGAGCAATCTTCGACCATAATCCCGCGATGTTTCCGCATAGTTGTACGCATAGACTCCTTGATCATCACGCGCAACCTCGCTTCCTTCTCAATCGCCTGACGGGACGTTCCTACCATTATCTCTTCATCTCCAGCAACACATACACCAAAAAACACATCGCGATATCCCTCACCACCACGTACCGCACAAGTGTTCGCAATCCAATACAACGTCCACAGCAACAGGTCGGTATCAAAAAGTAGAAAGGTAGAATACAGTGACCGGGACTACGTCAAAATGAACGTCGATACGCGTCAAGAAGGTACCTTATCAACAGAAGCTACGCCACATGTCATGGATTTTGACATTGGTATAGACGCGCAGACCGGCGGGGTCGTACTGGATGCCGTACTCACGACGGAAGAGTTGACCCAACTGTCGAAAGACATTAGGCGACTGACAGCGGAAGAGCTCGAAGAGGTGGCGTTGTTCTTCGAAGCAGAAGATCCAGTGTACGTCGACGGAGACGACACGCTCAAGGGGGATTGGGAAAAGGTGTCTCAAGCCACCTTGCTCCAGATAGGGCATTATCTTCGCGATCTCATGATTGAAGCACGTCGCCACCTCCCTCCATTCAAGCGATGGGGAGCGAGGCGTGGATCGTATAGGGTCAAAAACGCGCGACAGCCACAGTCTGCGGCTATCGCCCGTGTAAATGCACAGAATGTGACTGAAGACAGTAGCAAACTACAAGACTCCGATGAGCATGAACAGCAGAATCGGTCTGTTCGATCTTTCACCAAGCGTCGTCGACCTTCACACAGCGAGTGGAGTCAAAACAAGAGGCAAAAGTTGCAGTCAATGGTTCCAGAACGGTCAATTCGTGCACTGCGTAGCCGCTCTGGATTTGCGGTAAGCGGTGCTGAACACCGCAATCGTCAGCAGAGATCTACGCCGCCAGCGACCGCGCCGAAAGCAGCGCAGACGAGCACAAGACTCACAAGCTCTGAATCGATGTCCCACACCACCAAAGCTTCCAGAACACCAGTTCGGTTCCACGACAAACGGTACAGTGTGCAACCGGATTATGACAACAGCGAAACCCAATGCTCACTAGATTCGACATCCCTGACAACGTTCTCTCACCACTTCCGCCATGTCTCTCTGAACAATTTGAGTCGCAACATGATGCTCGTTGAGCCGCCCATTGTTCGTGTTCAGTCAAGCGATTTCATATATTTCCTTAGGCTGGACGGCTCTCGCGACTCGTCTCGACCACTCCACAGTTCGCTTACGGGTCGGCACATGCGATTCCACTGGCTGCCTTATCGTATTAGCCGGAACGTAACAGGGACGGTGCTTGCAGAAATGATGGTGGCGGGCGCCCAGTTGTGCGACATCATGGATCGTCTTGACCCATATCCGTTCAACGAGGTTTTTGGCAGAGAAGGTAAAGTCGGAAAGGACAAGGAGATGGCTAAGGTCTCAAATATGCTTAGCATGCGACTAACTCGGTGGCGGCAAAAGGAGGGCGTAATCGTGCCTGGCGGCGCAGTGCGCAAGAATGAGCCGAAGAAGGCAAAAACGCACCGCCTTCACAATGTGACCGACACCGAGCTCTCGACGCTGAACAAGCTCTCCGACGAGCAGATGTTGGTTGGCGTTCGGTTTCCGTACAACTCAACCACTGGCACCTGCATGCAACCGCCCGCCCCCAAGGGACGCCACGAAGGGGGGGATGTGCTCGACTCAAGGGCCACGAGTTATCAAGGCATCGAACTCTTAGCACCGCTTCCGGCGGACCTGCCGAGGCGCTGGAAGGAAATCTACGACGCTGCTGGTCGGCCTTTCCCGACCCTTACCGATTACATTGAAAGCACTGGTGTGTTCGCAGGACTGCCAAAGCCGCGATTTCCATTTCCCCAAAAGCTCTCCCCCGGCCACCTGAACAGTGAGAATCCAGCGATTGCCTTCCAGCATCAACAAACCGTGAGAAGGATCCCGCCAGCAGCCAAGGCCGAGCAGACACCTCAGACAGGATTACAGGCATCCGAGACGGCACACACACAGGACACGGTTTTTCCAGTGGTCCATGATGGTTGGTCTATCTCACAAGACTACATCCAAGCGATAAATGCTGCTGCATATGCCCATACCAAGCGGAAACGCGACCACGATGAAGGCACGATGGCGTTGAATGATTCACAACCAGCCACCAAGCGTTCGAGACAGTGAGAGTCGCCATCACAGACGAGCTTCCTGACGACTGGGTTTCGACACTAGATATAGCTGGACACCATGCGGGCTCACTCCAACTCGGCAAGCGCAAGAACCCGAAGACAACGAATTTTTCGGCCGTGACAGCTCGAGAATAACCAGCTTTAGAAAGCTCTGCCGGCAATATTCGACGCGATAGTAGTGTTGGCACCGGAGAATCTAGTCGCTTTCATTTACAGTCGTTGTGCTGTCTTTCTCATTTAGACCTTTTCTCAACACCTCGCTCCCTTTGCGCCTTCTGAGAGCGCTCAACCACACGCACAACGCGAACAGCCCAGCAACGACAGGTGTGCGGGCGATAATGCCGATCATATCAATCAAGCAAAGCGGGATGTAGAAATAGAACGCATAGGGAGAAGCTGGAACTGGAAGACTATGGATGAGATGAGTGTAAGGAACTGGCAGGCCCTAGCACAAGAGGGATTTCAGACGGTGAGGAAATCAATGGTAGCGTCGTGTGTGAAGGTCTTGGAACACCATTTGGTGATGACATGAGTCGATATAGCGCGCAGGAGGGATCTCACTTATGGTTCTTGACATTTCCTAGATACACCGGTCGACATCCGCTCCGACCATTACTGGAGCGGAGGACAAGAATACGTTCAACCAAACTATGAACCATATCCATCCAGTCGTCGTACAAGTTCAATGTCCAAATCTGTAAGTCATAGCACGGAACACTTTATTAACGCTTCTGCCTGGATGCTGGCCGCTTTGGAAGTAGCATGGTTGTAGAGACCTGATTGATGCCTTTGTTAAGATTTGAAGAAGGTGGGTGCAAGGAGTGTAAGTCAGAATACTTCTTTAACTTGAGCTCACCTACGCTTTTCATGTTCCCTGTAGCACGAAATGGGAAATCATTGACGCTTTGTGGTTATTCTGTGGTCTCTCAAACCCGAGTATTGGAGGCGTCTTTTCCCAGACTTATAATCAGATTGCCAGCTAAATCTTGATGTGAATAATGAATTGAAGTCCTTCTCTATTTTCACCCAGGACGCTCGCATCACTTTCTTATCCCTCTTGACTAGTAAAACGTATGACAATTATAAAGCCTACCGCTCACAGAAGAATGACCACTGTTCCACACGGTCTATGCAGTCTTCGCATTAACGGTCATAGCCACAACGTCTACGATAGGTTGACGAGTGCAATGTCAACCCAGCATGAGCCTTGTTGAGCATTTTGCCGTCGCTATTCGAAGAGATGACTTCAACACCCACCTGACGTCTGAAAGCTCTTCGATATTGCTTGTCCGCTCATTAGCTGAGCAATTGCACAAGGAATTCGCTTATCCTGGACGTGCCATCGCATTGGATATAGCATACGAGATGAACCAATTGCCGATATGTCCACCTCTGGCGCAAATGCGCGACATTCTATATCGCTATGATTCCAAGGCTTCTGAAAACGTTCGCAGCGATGCTGACGAATATGCGACCTAGGTATGAATTTTCTAGCCCGTCTACAAACCCCGTACAACACACGACGCATTGATGCTGATCAGTACTGGACGCAAAATCTCGGTAGAGACCTTGCAATGGTCTTGCCAGGCCTTCTGTTCGACACTAGATGACTCTTACTACAATAAAAAGATTTACGTGAGGAACTGACATTGTACCACAGCATGGTACGAGGCGACCGAGGTAAAGAGGTCGATGGGTGAAACAATGGCCGGGTCTTGAAGAAACATCGTCAAACAACAAAGATAGCAAAGTGGGAGCAGCAAGCTTTGCGAGATGATAGAATATCTAGCTTAGGACTCACACTGACAGTCTTTCCTGTGCCTGTATGTTCTTCGGGACATAGCCTAGAAGGTCATATATATATGAGAATTACTCATCTTTGACTAAGGGCAGTATAGAGCTTTCTCTGTCTACTCTCCCAATTCTGTAGCTCATAACAAGCGAAGCATCGTCTTCACCGAGAAGAAGACGCCATCATGTGGAATCATACGATACGACATTATTGTGCGAATAATGTCATTGTTGTAGCGTATGTATCCACAACCTTTACAAATGTGGCCGTACGTATGACAATCAATAGACATAGTCTACAAGATGTGTTCACGGGATGAACACGCTCAGGACCTCTCTAATTCAGATAAAAACATCCATAACCCCTATCCACCACTGTCCAATACCGCCTCCTTACTCTCCACACAATCAATCGCTCAACAAAAGCATCGACAACAGCCTATCAAACTGCGGTCACACCTAATTCATGTTACAAGATGTCACAAACGCTACCGAATCCTAAAAGCGTCGAGGAGCGCATGGGAAAAACCTATGGTGCGCCGAAATCGCTCAAGTTGCTTGCAGCGGGGACTGCTTCGTTGAGCGACAACGAAGAGAACGAGGAGCCGAATCCGTTGCAAAATCCAGATGACGATGATACTGACGATGAGTACGCTGCTTCGAAAGCAGAGAAGCTTGCCGAGACGCAAGAGAACCCCTTAGATGTGGTCATGGCCGATGCCGATGAAGCCAACTATGCGCAATTTCAGGACACCGTCGCGAATGCAAAGTTTCCTAGTAGTCGGAAGCGGAAGGCGTCGACAAACGACAGTCCTCGGGGGAGCAAGCGTCGCCATATGGAGAGGGAAGCGCCGGTTACCCCCAAAAACAACGTGAATACTCGCAGCCGCCGGGGCAAACACTCATCCTACTTTCGCACGCGTGACCCAATTGAGTGGGCAGTTGCCGCAGCGGAGTATGATAACTTCGATCGTCTGGAGGAGGAAGGGACCTCACCTCTGGGGGACGGCCTGGAAAGCGAAGTCCAGACGTACTTCGCTAATGCACCAGGGGCGGACGCGGGTGATTCATGGATCCCGGAGGAGCTTGCAGAGCATCCATGTTTGCAAGATACTGATGTAAATCATCATCATGGTGTTCATGTGGAAGAAGACGTCGAGTTCGCGGATACAGCCGAGACGCAGGAAATGCATGCGGAGCGCCAGATGTTAGCAAACGAGTTTTCTGACGGTTTGTACAACCCTTGGATTGACGTCGATGACGAAGATTTTGTCTCCGATGCTGCTGATTCAGACGACGAGTCTCTCCGCGAAAGCGAAGAAGAAGATGGCGAAATGACGGTCGTCAGCCTGCCTGGGCAGTCCGAGTTCTGGCTTTTGGAGGAGGAGATGGCAAACCGCTCGCAGGATGACTTCGATGTCAGGCGAAATACCACCGATTTCACCACCTATGTTGCGGCAGATCAGGGCTTCTCACAGGATAACCAGCCACCAGAGCTAGGTATGATCGAGCCCGACTTGCTGGAGGCTGTGAACAAGCAAGGCAAGCCGTTTCCGAAGCAGCTGGTTCCGCACTTCAGTGCCGGTGTTGTCAAGTCCTCATTCAACGGCGAATCTCTCGAGGATGTCCCGGACGTTCCCTTCCGGGTTGGCAATGGTTCTCTCGGCACGACGATGATGCGCTACGTAAGTCGAGGACTGACCATGACCCAGCTTGTAGCTCGACTCCCTGCAATATATCATCGCGGACCTGACTATCTCACCACGATTCCGAAGACAGGAACTCTGGGCAAGAAAGTCCCGCGCTCGGCCGGTAAGTCAAACACAAAAGGCCGCATTAGCAGGGTGAAATCACCGAACACTGCCGGTCAGCCAGCGGTGAACCTAGATACGCAGCGAGCTCGCAACGCGTTGTCTATGCGAATCCAACGAGCCAGGGACAGGGAAGGTGGGCTTGCCCAAGGTGTTCCGGGTCACACCAAGCGAGCCGGCGGCATCACAAAGAACGAAAAGGAGGTCTATGGTCGTCCTGCGATATCACTTGACAAGAAAGGACAGCCGAACGGTCTTCCTATAATGACGGATGAGATGATTCTCTTCGGCACCATCTGGCCTGTCGACCTCGAGGAGGGGACCTTCAAACAACCACCGATTCATCCGACGCACGACGAATTGAAAGATGGCAAGTCAAACTGGCAGAATCAGCCTTTCGGACTGTCGATGCCAGAGGAACCAACACCCCGCGTTATGGATATACTGGACGCCATCGCCCGCCCATATCCCTCAGTCTACGACTTTAGGCGTGGTGAAGGCGTTTTTGAGGGCCGTGGACCCGCGAACCTGTCAAACTCCTTGGAGCCAGCAGAGATTACGAAGCTCGTGGCTCTCCGGCCGCTCGCTCGCACTCATCGTACCGGACATGAGAATAACCAGGAGGCCTGGATGGCTTTGCGTCAAGAGGGTATTACACCGAAGCGCCTGAAGAAGAAGCTTGCGGGTAGAAAACCTCGAGCGATAGAAGCCTGTCGAGTTCGTGGTCAAGGTCATGCAGACAAAAGAGAGCATTAAGAGAAGCTCGACGCCAGATCATTGGTGGACAATATGTGGGACAGTGATGCAATCAACGGAGTCGCCCATGGCTTAAACCGCTGCTCGGTCCAGGGCGGGGTAGATCCTGGTTCGTCTTATCCCAATCTGGCGAACCACACAGACGCTGAAATTTTTAATCCAACCACAGATTACTCGATGGGGCAACTAGCGCATGCGCCCGCTAACGCTCATTCGGACACGCTCATTGATGCCACCGTTGAAGATAACGAGCGCAGCGCACCGGTACAAGAGGAGCAGCAAGCGGTGATTTGGGACAGTGACTGGTCTGAGGAGGAGTAAGCAGGAGCGAGCGGACGGATCTAAATGTATAACGGAGGCTACAACACTAAAGGCGCTTGGTAAACTGAATCTCAGGTTTCAGATAGCGGTTTATAAGCTCCAAGTGCCATGATTTATGAGGAAACGGAAAGTTCAAAGTGATAGTCAAATACTGGAAATCAAGATCCGACAAAATCCGGCTCTTGAGATATGTTAGCTACATGACTTGAACATCTTGTATTGGAGCCGTTCAACATACGGGTGACATCTCGAATACTGCGTGCACTTTTGACTGTCAGAACGATGCATTAGATTTGTATGGGAGGATGACAAGAAAGCTGCAGCAGAACATCCGGTTCTTCATATTCTATTCTACGGTGCAAGTGCTTCTGGATGTGGTATCCGCAACACTTCGCCGTGGCCGTGTCCTGCTACTCAAAGACAAGGCTTCGTATCTCCTTTGGAGGATCCCTGGTAACATATTCAGGAAGATTATCATAATTGGTAAACCAAAAGCGTTCTTACTCGCCACCGCTCCACAGCGAGCCACACGCAACCCAACTCTTCCAAACATTCACCCTTCACACCAGATTCAGATGTTGTAGTCGAACCATAGATTACCACCAAAAACGTGTTCGACCAGCGTGCATTAGTATATAAGCTGACCCAGGACAGGAGACCGTGTTCGCCGCGCAGAATCGGCATGCACAGAGCTCATCAAAACAGTTCATGCATTCCATCCATTCTAGCTAGGATCTTCACTTCTAACACCGTTCCCAATTGACCAAACTCTTGTGCAATACCCGCAGAAACGCAAACTCTTCGCAACATTGCAAATCTGGCCCCGTTCACAAAGAGCCATGATACGGTGGTATCTGCAGTCCGAAGCCGGACCAATCCTTCCCAGCGTCTGTTTCGTAACAACCTGAAGCGATGACCTGTTACCTTACTCACAGAAGGCTACAACAAGGATGAGCGTCCGACCAAGCGTCGTGTGATCGTGGGGCATCGGCTCGCACGATACTCCTATGATACTCCAACTCAGCAGTCTAGAGGGGCAATATCTTGGGAGTGGTCACACGTGTGTGGCTTTCAAACTGTGTGTCTCCGTATCAGGTGGCCTGGTCGCCAGATGCAGCACGGCTAGGCTGAGAGTACTGCTGTGGACAGATGTACCTAGATAGATAAACCCTGATGCGTTCCCGCGTAAGGTCTGGGTCGAGCATTCCATTATCAGCGCTCTATATAGCGAATTATCAAGAACATTTCCAGCTTCGCTCCACGATGGCACAGTAACACCGGCCCAGACAGTGTTCATCTGCAGCCCGTATTCACACACTCTTCGCAAGTGTGTTCATTTTATCGTGAGACTT
>Ga0160429_1001726_pt1 | contig 11823 bp, 14 predicted proteins | sample SolpanmetagenomR_FD_108199 | JGI IMG/M metagenome (GOLD analysis project Ga0160429, IMG submission 108199) | Solar panel surface microbial communities from Lawrence Berkeley National Laboratory, California, USA - R | ecosystem: Engineered > Built environment > Solar panel > Unclassified ... | reverse complement strand
GAAATATTGTTACAATTGTCCCAATAATCTGTAATGTGTGCTGGTTGATGAACAGACGCCGTGCTTACTTATGATGACATCAGCTACTTTCTTGTACTCGTTGTTTGCTTGATAAAGTGGAACAGAGCTAGCATTATTACATCGGTTGACGACAAGACGGCCGGGACGCCCGAGCAGACCGAGAAGATAAATGAGCAACATCGTCACGTCAGAACGACGAATACAAGCATCTGGCTGGAAGAGAGGCGGGGATCAACACTGATAACATTCATGATTGTTCAGGTTTACGGCCTTTGCTTATTTCTGCTATCAGTAAAAGCTTAGATTAGGAAGAACTACTTTCAAAGTGATAAGGACTGAATGTTATATCAGGTTACCGAAGCGCGATGTGTCCCATCCTGTTATACCACTTTGAAGCTGTCATATAATGGAGTAGAAGTCACGTTCGCAACAACAGATAATGAATCGGCACGGCTGTAAGGACTTCACCTGTCCTATTACCCAGATTCTTGGTGCATACTCTCACTAGAGAGTCAGAACTTATCCAATATACAGGACGATTGAAGCAGAGTAAGTGAAGCATTGCCAGCCAGGATACATCGCGGCGGGCAATATGCAAATCCTGTCGCCTTCCGCTAACGAAGCCATCCAGCGTTCGACATCATTTTCGGATTTGGGGTGTGGATAGAAGGATGCTTGATGAAGCTAGACGGTAGAAGACTACCGTCAGCCTGTGCACCGAGTGAACTTGAGATATGTAACTCACCTGCTTGTTCCTATTCGCCGGCTCATTGCCAAAGAGCCTAGGCCCACGCGTAAGCTCCGACCCTGGACCGCTGATGCTACCAAGATCGTAGAACGAATAAGCTACTGAGCTGTCGCTTGCCCAGCCTTGATCGTGACCGGTAACAGCAATATCAACGCGAGGTAGTCTTCTAGATAACGGCTTGCTCTCAAGGTACGGTTGCCAGGCCGTCTCTTGTTGGCACTGCACGAAAGCTTCCTTTGAGTTCGACAACCTCAGAAAATATTCTGCTTCGCGGAGAATGATTCGGATGAGCTCTTCCGGTAGTGCTGGCTTTCCACGTGGTAGTTCGGTTGTGTCACGCAGGTTTGTCTGCACAGGTAGCAAGGCGGTAGATTCACGGCCAGACCGCAGGGTGTTGGCGACTTCATTGATATCTTGCTCACTGTGAGGCCAGTAATTAGGCTCTTCTAGAGACGAGGTAGACATATCAGGTGTTTTTAGACCGGATGCTTCCATTGGAGACGATCTGCGGTTGGGTCTAATGAAATACCACGCCGTCACAAATAAGATCAGGAAACTTGGAAGAAAGGACTAATGTAGCTTTAGCGAACGATCACGGTATATTTCCCTTCTTCTTTGGGGAACAGTTCATGCCAAATCATTACAAGAATACGTTATCATGCCCGTATGAAGTAGTAATGCTTACTTCCATGTAATTATAGCACCCGATGCCACTGGGCTAATGTTTATTAGGAACGATGTACTAAGGTCCATTCAACAGCTGCTTGTTTGATTTCAAACATGGACGAGTTATAAAAGGGGAATGATCTAAACTAGAGTTCAAGCGTCAAGTTCGCTCCTGCCAGAAATGTAGTATCACGTGATGGGGTATGATGATAATAAATGTAGTTCATTTCCATTTGTCCTTCTCAGTATCTCTCAGGGATATCCGCCGGGCTTTTCCCTTCAATCCAATCTAATGTTCCACCGAACCAAGCCAGCATCACGCCTACAAAGAAACGATCAAGCCGAGTTACACATAATCAAACGGCAACGGAAGTACGGTGGGAATCAATCTCCCTTCCATTGACAAACGAGTCTCTCATTAAAGGGAGCAAGACGACGTATACTGTGGAGGTTGCGGCATGATAAAAAAGTCTCAAATCTGTTATAATTAGTAGATAGGAAAAGGATTGTGCGCTAGTATTCAGCAAAGGCTTCATTCGCTGTACATGGCTGTTTTGTGAAGCGAATGTTGAAGTAATCGAAGATTCAAGATCCTGCCGTCGGCATCTAGGAGCCCCAGAAAAACCGTCGATTCCCTTCAAAGACATCATGGATGCCCTCCATGGAAAACAAATGCCACTGGAAAAACAGCCGTCACACCTCAACCCGAGGTGAAGAACACCATTTTGCAGAATTTTTTTTGCTTTATTTTCCACACATAACACCCTACTACTCATGATAAACTCGGATATCGCACTTCATTTCCGTTTCATTCTCAATCCCTCTATTCCTTAGTGCCAACAGCAGTGATGCCCCTTGCTCCCTTTGGTATACCGGTCCTGAACCCATTCTTGAATTTACGGGAGACCTCCTTCATATGGCGCATACGACCAGTGCCGGTAGTCTTTCTTCTCTTGGCCTTCTCGCTCCAGTTGTCTGCCGGAGTGTGGGTCAGTAAAAGTGTCTTGGTTCGAATGAAGTCATGATTGAGATTGGATGTTCAAGATGCTTGATGATGTCGGATCGAAGGATGGGGATCTTTACATTGTCTGATCTTAGCTGCAGGGTAACCGCAGGAAGAGCAGGTGTGCTTCTGGACGTGGAGGGAGCGACGGCCTGTGATTGAAGATTTCCATCAGTGTTTGTTCTCTTCAATATCCAACGATCAAAAACTCCTGCGCGAATAGCGCTTGCTCGTCAATCGAAGGACTCTCAGGGTTTGAAGACGTACCGCAACGCCTACAAAGGACGTGCGACTTATTGTGGCGCTTTCCGAAACTGGCGGTTCCCTTAGCTGCAGAAGCAGTTAGTGATGTAGTTCGAGGTCTTCGTGGACAATTCGTGCGTACTCATTGTGGCTAAAACTGCAAGGATGATTAGCGAACAATTCGAATTACATAGAGCGCTATATGGATTTACCTAAAGTGTCGTTGGTTGTCGTTAAAGGTAATTGTCGTCTTCTCCGCGAGTTCGCAATTTTTGGCACGCACAACGGACGGATGTGCGATCCAGCCCTACCATTCACGTGACTTTACTTGCAATTTATGGGTCGTAGGATAAACATTAGCATCTCTCAACAACAACAGTCTTAATAAGTAATACCATAGCCATACTATGCACAGCGTCGTTAAAATATCCCATCACTGTATTCACCAGTACTTCCCAACCCTCCACAAAGTCTTGACCAGGTGCCACGGTCTCAGGACGTTCTTACTTCCCTCACACGAGCAAGCCCATTTGTCTTAAGATATCTCTATGCCAGAAAGAAATGGACAGAAAGTAACAATCATGCAGAATCCAATGCCAATCTCTGCTCGCGCATTGTGCTCTCATTCCAATCTCTTACAAGCAATATCCTTCTCTACACGGCTCCCTCTCCTCTAATTACAGATACAAGCAAGCCTGAAACCCGCATGAGAACTCATGCTCAACCTCCTCACGTCTGGCTACAGTGACTCTAAAGGACGGATACTACTCCACATCATGTCAAGTTTAAGCAAGTTTAACTATCCGCTCCTTCTACAAATCACGCGCATTTCGACTCCCGTGGTGCTTTCATGCGCGCCCAGCCCGAAGTACAATAGAGGCACTCGATGTCTTGGACGACAGTATGATATCATTAGTACTATGCTCCACTAAGGCAATGGACAGCCCTGACCACCCTACAATACAGATTAGAGGAAGACAAAATTATCTTCCACTCTTATAGTTGACTTATGGTAATGAATAGCTTCTCCATGATATGGAGAATCAGAAGGTCGGGCGATCAATTGCTCATGTTTACTTCCGTTTCATGCCGTTGCCGCGGTGCAGACGTCAAAACGCATCCTTGCGCTTGACCAGAAATCTTCCTGTTGCAAGTCTCCTTCCGGCTTCCAATGCTTTGTTCCCAACGCAAGATCCATCCACTTCCAACCCTCACTCGGGTCTAGCTCTCTTAGCACCATGAGGATTCCACTGGTCACCACCACCACTACCAGCAGCACCACCCATCTGCTGTCCCTGCTGGAAGAACGCCGGATTAATATGTCCTTGTGGATTCCCACCAAAACCACCTGCGTATCGTGAGTACTGGCAAAACATGGAATTAGATCGATCTTACCAGCCATTGCGCCCATAGCCATTCCCATACTCATCGGATTAAAGCCGCCCATTTGCATCGGCATGCCGGCACCCATCATACCCATACCGCCTTGCTGAGCCATACCTCCACCCATTATGCCCATTCCCCCTACTTGCCCCATGCCTCCACCTCCCCTCATACCCATACCCATACCCATACCCATCGTACCACGATTGTTGTTGAAGCTGTTGAAATTACCACGTCCCATCCCACCTCCCATCTGGCCGTTGTTGTAGCCTCCGCCCATTCCCATCTGTGGAGTATTATTGTATCCACCTGCTCCGACGCCCATGTTCGCTCCCACGTTTCCTTGAAAGCCGCCACGGTATCCCATGCCGTTGGTGGTATTCATGCCTCCACCTCTGTTGTTCATCCCACCTCGGCCTCTGTAATTGTTGCTGCTGATGTTGTGATAGTTGCTTTGACTGCCGTTATTGTTGTTGTAATTGCCGCGCGTTACCGGGCCACCTTGCCGCGCTGGAGCGTCCTTTGGTAATGTGCGGAAAGGGTTCGTTGCCGGGGAGGAGAAGTTCACCGGTTGACGTTTGGCAGCAGGTTGGTCTGCGCTGAACGATTCGACTTTTTGTTTCATCGCGGTTGCTGCTTGGGGTGATGTGAATTCGACATAAACTTGTCTGAAGGGAGCTTGGTGTGAGTTACGCAATCATGAAGGAAAGTCCTCGAGATGGTGGCTTACCCTTTACTCTTGCCATTAACTTTGTGTTCACTGAACGTAAGGTCCTTGAGTTCATCTTCGCAACCAGCTTGATTCGCCCAGCCTCTGATGTCGTCGTCGTTCTGCCACCAGTGTAAGTCGGAGATGATGATTGCTGTTGATGCGCCGGCTTCAACAACGCGATCGTCGCTTTCTGCTCTCCCTTCGCCTTGTTTCACTGGGGCTTGCTTGGGTGCTGATGTTGTGTATGGTGATGTGACTGTCGTTGCTATTTGCTGTTGTTCGCCAATGTCGTCGTGATTCGGTTGTTCGGTCTTGACTTTCACTTCTTCAGGTTGATTTTGCTGTATGTTGTTGCTCGTCGGCTGAGAGTCCTCATTTTTCATGGCGGGTGCTTCTGGGGGGTTTACATAACTTTGCTTGTCGTCGACGGTGTCATCACCATAGATATCGATGTCGAAATTGTCGTCATCCATTTTGTTGCGAGGGCGAGGTTAGTAAACGTGTCAAGATAAGCGAGCTCGTCGATTGCTTTGAAGGAAATAGATCTCAATTCTTTGGTGACGATTTACAAATCTGTTGCGAAGACATCATAAATATCAGTACAGGAAGATATGCGAAGTACAGGAATGATATATCCGTGTTAGCAGAGGCAGACGGCGAACTGTGGTTGCTCGAATGCCAATGACACCATGTCGGAATAAGACGTCCTCAGCTAGCATCATGGTGATACGTACGATTTAGATGAAAGATCAACAAACAAAACAAAATAAGAGGAGGATAACTCGGAAAGTCTAGCAGGCGACAAATCCAAGTGATACAAATAGAGAAATCTTGAGAAGTATTACACCAGCGCTTTGTACCACACGCCCAACTCCTGATACAGATCTTTGAATGAAGCTTTCCTAGTAGAATCTTGAGGCTCCAAATCGCATGATACACTTTGATCGTGATAGTCGACTCCCCCTTAACAATGGGTGCTTCTACGCTGTTCAGATGAGAAGATCATTAACGACTTTATTCAGTGCGACGTTGCCTTGAATTCTAATCGAGATGTGAAGCGAAGTCAAAGATACTGTGGTGAAACAAGCGTCAATGGATGAACAGGGGAGTCAAGAGATCCAGGCTAGCCCTCGAGTCAGGACGTAGCGCGATCTGGTTCCGCCATATGCGACTGGTCTGAAAAGGGACAGCTGGACATACAATCTCCAGGCGCATTAATATCCCTGCCACCACTTGCAACATTCCAAACACCACACCAAGCCTCCAGTTACATCGCGCATCCACATATCCCCATACACTCATTCACAAACACCCACAATCGCCATGTCCGATCAAGTCAAGGAACTCCTCGACATCCCACGCGAGTTCTTCAAGGACGGCACCCAGTTCATCAACCGCTGCACGAAACCCGACCAGCGCGAGTTCATCAAGATTAGCCAGGCTGTTGGCATTGGTTTCATCGTTATGGGCACTATCGGTTACTTCGTTAAGCTAAGTACGTTTGCGCGTTTTAATACCAATGCCTTGCGATCCAGCACTGACGATTTACTTTGCACAGTTCATATTCCCGTCAACAACATCTTAGTAGGAGGTGCATAGAGAAGGAGAGAGAGGTAAAGACAGAGAGGCGGGAACGTGAGATCAACGGCAAGAAACAAGACAAAAAGAAGCAATATGGCACGATAGACATTGGTCTCATTTGCAAGCACTATCAACCTGGCGGAAACATTATGAAAGCTTTGTGAGGCCTTGAACGTTGGGTATCGTTCTGGCCTATCTAAGTCCATATCCGTGTCAATATCCCCGAGAATACCGCTGAACGACAAATCAAAAGGCAGGGGTTTAATACATTAGTCCGGCCAAAAGTATGAAAATATGAGCATCACGGTTAATGCTAGCCGTGTCCACAAGGATGAGTCGTGTTGCGGTATCGGTGCAGTAGCCAGCTGTGATTGTTATGCATTATCCTCGTTCGCTCTACGTGCGACTCCACGGAGTGGTTGGACACGACGGAAACCTCGTGGATCTGCAGGACGTTCGTAAAGCCTTGGGTTTGGGTTCAGCTCCGTATCGACGCGGTGGCCCATGCGCGGCTCAGCTTCGTCTTCTTCCAGTCCATCATTCCAAGAGTGAACCGTACATGTTCCTTGAGTCATTCCACGGCCATTCCACGATGTCGCTGTTGGTAAATCGTTAGCAACGACCTGAATGTTTCGATATGTTCTGACTTACCAGCAATTACGGGTGCATTAGGATGCCAACTTGCATCACGTACGCAAGTGCGCCAAGTATTGCCATGGTTATCGAAGAAGTCCATCATTTCTTCGTCCTCGTCGCCGCTAGGTCGGGTGTTTTGTGTTGCCGCGCCAACGTCAATCTTTCCTGCCAGTGTTGCATCAAGATTGTAGATATAAACTTTACCATCCTCACTTCCAGAATATACGTAACGACTATCTGTGCTGCCCGGAGGTGAGAAGTGACATCTGATGAGAGTCTTAAGCACCTTGTGACCTCTGAATGTAACTATGGAGCAGTCGTTTGGATGCTTGCGGTAGGTCTTAAAGTCATAAGGCTCATATCGATAATCGAAGTCCGTTCTGATCGCTCTTAAGTCTACGTCAGCCGTGGCTTCTGTGCTGAGCATCTTCCTCAAATCCCAAAGTCTCATGGTTTGATCTTTGCCGTTACTAAGCACATATCGGCCATCGCCTTTAGAGTCAACGTATGTGAGACCTTCAGTATGACCCAGGAATACACCCGCTTCTCGGCTGTCACTCATGCTGCGACGATCCCAGATTTTGATAGTGGAGTCATCCGATCCAGAGTATAACAAATGTGGCGATGACTTGTCGCCAAAGCATACTGCATTGACATCCTCTCTGTGACCAGGAATATTCAGAATAGACCGGGATGTTTCGAGATCATATACCACAACTGAATTGGAGGCAGTACCAGCGACAATCTCACGACCGTCCCCTGAGAAACGAATAGACCAAATCTAGCAATGTCAGAGAAGTTTTCCAAGCTCAAATGGCAAATCTTACTCCAAATCCTCTGCCTCCCCAGCCGTTATGCGATTGTCGCCGTCCGACAGCCCCCCCTGCGGCAAAGTCGAGTAAATATGGCTGACTATTGTCGTCAGGATCAGTAGAAGCCAAACACACTGTACTCTTTATGGAGCTGTATGCGAGCCACTTGTTGTCCGGACTCAGTGACGCATCTGTGATCTTCCATTGACCGTAGGGGTAGTCCACGGATTTGTAGTACTTCCATGCATGAACGTTCGAGGTATCATACATCCTCACAGTAAAGTCTTGTGAGCAGGAAAAGAAGAAGTTGCCGTCATCAGAGAATTGACCTGATTCACAACGGCTGTCGTGATGGATGATAGTGTCGGCTTTTGTAGATGGGATCATACCCTATAAGACATCAGGTCAAGCTTCATTTTGATAATAGGGTTCTACAACGAACCTGTCTGGCCAGATTCGTCGAACTTCGCTGGCCTCCCGGAGACTCTAGCCCAAGCTCCCTACGCATAATCCTCGCTGCCAACTTCTTCTTCTTTTTGATCCGGTTTTCTTGTCGTTCGTGTGTACCGAAAACACCTGATTCCATCAATTGCCTCCCGTATGAACTCGGAACTTGAGGAGGATCGGATAGATAAGGATCCCTCCTTCTTCTACCGAATCTCAGTCCGTGGAAACCAGCGTCGTCGTCATCGCCGTTGTTAATAGCGCCAAACAGACGTTCTAATCCTCCAGCACCAGTTTGTTGGATAAGTCTGAGCAATTCTGTGTGTGTCACTACGCACTGATAAGCCATCAAGCAACATTGCGTGTTTTTCAAATTGCAGGTTTACCTCTGATCTCCCGCGGTCTCTCATCTGTAACTTCAGCCGTTGCCGCACCTCCTGTAGTATTTTCTGCTGCTGCACTAAATAGTTGAAGCAAATCAACGGCGGGACCATCCTCGATATCGTCCTCTTCAGTTTCACCGTCCTCCTCATCTGCTTCGTTTAAGACTCCTAACTCCTCCATGATTTCCTCGGCATCTACGTGCGAAGGTAAGTCTAGGTCGGTGTCGCAAGCGGCTAATAGAGTATACCAAGGTATTCGACATCATCATCATCGTCGTCAACATCTTCTTCATCATCATTTTCAAGATCTTCGGTATCGCCTTGTGACGGATTATATACCATGTCGTCATCATCCTGCTCGGTATCTCCGTCCATAAACGTCGTTCCTTGCTGAGCTGGAGGTGGAGGAGATGAATCTGATTGTCCTAATGCAGCAACCATCCAAGAAGGCGTGGGTTGAGAAGACATTGTCCTGAAACTGAAAGGTGTCGTTGACTGTCAAGTGAGGTTAGGAACTGGCATTGAGGCAAGATGCTTGACCACACTCCCCTCACTTGCCTAGGGCCGGGATCACGGAGATAATATTATGTATGACTCGTGTTTCACACTGTCACGTTATTCGACCATGTACAATCTTCATACCATAACAAGTTGTTTTCTGCAACGGCTCAAGGCGTTAGTTTGAACAAATTTTATGAGTAGAATTTCTTAAGCGTCAGCCACTAAGGAAGAAAAGAACCTAAAGATGCGCAGTTCCACAATCACGTGATCCTAGCTAGAAAGGGCAAGCCTGACCGGCCAACGTCGCACGAAAATCCATTCAAACTGTCCATGGCAAGACAAGTCGCCTTCTCAGCTTGAGGCTTGTAGATTACGATAGGTTTTACTCTGGAGTAGTCTTCAAATAAATGTAGCCTGTTCTACTGTCAATTTACACGACCGTATACAATGGGAGCATCCGGAGGCGCCCAATATGGACTTGACCAGTGTCATAATCTCGGTATTAGAGATTCTCGTCCATCTAGTTTGACTCTTGACGATATGTTCGTATTTGGTTGCATCTGGGATTGTGCTAAAGGCCTTCATATGAGGACTTTCTGCTCCGACCCATGTGAGATAGTATTGATGCAGCGGACGTTAAGGACAGGACAGCATAGTCATGCTACCAACTATGCCACATTGAAGCACACACGCCGATACGGAGAAACTATGAATTAGAGCGTCTAGGCCTGCAGACAAGATGATGGGTTTATGAAATTGTTCTTTGTAAAACGTTTGCGGAATAATTTCTTTGTTCTATGTCATAAATGGCACAACTACTTGCGCCTCATGCCTTTCTTTTCCTGTCCACAACTATTGTGGTATTGAAAGCTCTGAAAACTCACGAAATATCTTGAAACGTCGGAATTATGCAAAATCGAGCAGTTGATGACCTTTTTCTTCCTGTGGAGACTTCTGCAGCGCTCCCTTCGATGGTTTCAGATAAAGGTCATGCCTTAAATAGCAAGAATGCGAAAAGCGAAGCAGTCTCACTGCACGGAAGAGGAGACTCTACAGCAAAGGGTTTCACAAAACAGAAAGGAAGGTCGGGATCACAGAGAATTCGCCCAAAGAGCTACAATGCACCCAGAGCTCATTCGAGCCCTCGCAGTCCTCTAAGGACGAGCAGCCGATTGTCAAGCAAATGGTCAACTAGAAGTAGGAGCTCCCGCAGTAGTGTGAAATTGACCAAAAAAGCAAGCGTCTTATCGATTAGAGGTACCGGCGCTCTAAGTACGGCATCATCCTCGTCTTCAATCAGCTCGCGCCTGGAGAAACTTGGTGCACAAGTCGATAAGCTTTCTTGGTCCAGGCAGAAAAAAGGAGAAACATTGGAGCAATTGTACAATACCGATTTCTTCACCTCGAGAGTGGACTCGCGTAACCAAAAGCGCAAGCTAACAAGGCTACCGGTTCTGGCTCTTTCCACTCCGCGGGAAGTGTCTCTTCGGCCGTCCTCGATGTTGACTACGCCAACCACATTTTACAACTCTGGGAATGCACTTGAGCAAGTGGACGGCTCTTCTAGACCCTTCTCTTTCGCACCTAGGCGACAACTTTCTAATGTTCTTCCAACGCTCAACGAGGATGACGCCTTCGCCACTGTGGTAGAAGCCATGCTACCACCCATTGCTGAGTCTAATGTCGACGGAGTCTCAGAATTGTCGGCGACGTCTTCCAAGTATGTCGGAACACATGGGACGGTACTCAGGCTGAGTAGTGGATCAGTTGTAACCGTGTTGACTCCTGAAAGAGATGCATGGAAGCGGTCCAATTACTTGCATGGTGATGTCTGTCTTCAAGGCTCTGAACATTTGGCGCCACGATTGTCCTTGGTAGGACTCGCATTGTGGGAAGCGGATGACGAAGTTTTAGAGGATGTGCATGTGGTCAACGATGGTGTCGTTGACTCGACCGTTTCTTTCTTCAACTCTATGATCTGTCAGCCTGGAAATTTCAGTCCAAGATCAGACAACGACAAAACGAGTCCTTTCCTCGCCACGCCTTCCTTGGATGCAGCACTTGCTGAGGCAATAGCAAACATGAGAATAGGTAGCCACATGCGAAAAAGTACTTGCCTGGTATGATCTCCGATGTCTCGCATATCAGCCACCACTGTCCGTTCTGGTTTGTAGTATCTACCTTGTGTATTGTTCCAAGACCGAGCTGGGGGAAGACGCTCGGACAAGCGAGCTTTGGTGGCTAGATCCGGATTCAGCGCTTCCAATTTGACGGCTACTCGAGCAGCAAGGATAACATGAAAAATATGGATGACTCTACAGCGTTTACGTATATGCGCTACGCGCTTGCAGAACGGGTACTACTCGCAGCTCACAAAAGTTGTGTCACAGCAAGGACCAAGACAGCATTCGATTGCGGCAGCTGACTTCAGGCAAGTCGGTAGTCAAGTGGATCAATTTTAATTAGCGGCTAGAAAGCATGTTGATCTACAGGCCAAGTGCTCGCGTACCCAAAGCAACTACTTCGAGGGTCGCTTTTATGGCAGGAGTGTGGTGAAACACATCAGAGTGGAACCTAAACCGATACGAATTGCAGGCATGCAACTTCGAACAAGAAAGCAAGCCGCGTGCTCGAACGGTGAAGGATCTGTTGGGGCCGTCTGCTATTTCACTGGCTGAACAAAAGTGCGG
>Ga0160429_1001723_pt1 | contig 11840 bp, 8 predicted proteins | sample SolpanmetagenomR_FD_108199 | JGI IMG/M metagenome (GOLD analysis project Ga0160429, IMG submission 108199) | Solar panel surface microbial communities from Lawrence Berkeley National Laboratory, California, USA - R | ecosystem: Engineered > Built environment > Solar panel > Unclassified ... | reverse complement strand
TGGTTTGGCGGTCGCGACGGTGAATATGGGACGCGTAGACCCCTGGCGCTGGCTTCAAATTTCATGCCTGGACCACGCTGAATGGGAAGATCGCCAGCTATGAGATCCAGCCGGCCAACCTGCATGACTTCACAGTGCGCTGCACCATGAACAGAGAGTGGCCCGCGTACGGCGAGCCAAAGCAGATCGGGGACAAAGGCTACCAGTCTGGGACCTACCTCACGCCACCAAAGCGGAACGCCAGGCAGCCCGATCCACGTTTTCGGTGCTGGCTGGGTCAGGGTGGAGGTGGAGTCAGGTGAAGACCTGCTCAGCCTCCGGCTCAAAATGGCGCTCCTAGTGCTGGCTCACCAAATTCCGAGAATCTTGTTGCCTGACCGAAAATCGACCCCTATTCGCGGTAATACAATTGGGCAGGAACCTCGATTCACACGACGCCAAGAACGATCGCAGCAAGGGTTCAGATGACGGAAAGGCGCTCCAGAGTACCTGCATTTGTCTTCTCGGATCACCAATCTCCGCCAACATCCCTGTACCAGTGATGCTGCCACGATCTAAAGAAGCAACCAACATCAAGCGTTTCAGACGTGGCTCATGGTCATGGCAGGGGTATCTAAAGTGCAGCTCCCCTGCCTTCAGCATGCTGTGACGCCAATCAAGGCAACACCACCTGTCCTCCTCCTTTCACAGGAGGGCTGTTTTCTGAGCTGCGACAATTTTTACGCTCTGTCGCCTGTTTGCAAGGAAACCGTCAGATCAACTTCCTACACTGGAATCTATGGAAAACCTGTTGCTCAGGGTCGGGGCGACACTCGCTCTCATGGGTGGTATTCCCACTTATAGCTTAGCCGGTGAAATGAAACTCGACACCCTCCTGGTATCTGGAGGACCTTCTCCTTGCCTTGCGGTGCGCGTCAATATTCTTCAGGACGGCAAAAGTCTTTCGCAGCTCAATTTAAATCCCAAAGGCACCCTCACTGTACAGAAGGGCGAGCTGGTGCATTTCAAGAAGGGTCAGAGCTATCTTCTGCAGGCCAGCTGTATCAGCGGCGGATCTTTCACACAGAATACCGGCCTGACATTCCTGGCCAACGGCCGGACCATCATCGTCCAATTTGCCGCCAACGGCTTCCAGATCAAGCGCGGTGGGCTGGCGTACTGATCGTCTCCCACTTCTTCCTGCCCGTCATTCGACTTCCTTTCGTCGCCGCATCCTTATCCCAAGCAGGAGAACCATGAACAAACGCATTCGGTCCGCCCTCGTTTCCGTTACCGCCGCCGCCCTGATGGCGGGCGCCGCCCAGGCCGCCGGGAAGCTCGAAATCTTCTCCTGGTGGTCGGGCATCGAAGCCCCCGCCCTCGACGCACTGGTCAAGATGTATCAGACCACCTATCCGGGCGTGAGCTTGGACAACGCCACCGTGACCGGCGGTGCCGGCACCAACGCCAAGGCGATCCTCAAGACCCGCATGCTGAGCGGCGACGCTCCCGACAGCTTCCAGGCGCACGCCGGCCAGGAGCTCACCGGCACCTGGGTAGTGTCCAACCGCATGGAAGACCTCAGCAGCCTGTACAAGTCCGAAGGCTGGAACAGCAAGTTTCCCAAGGCCGTGATCGATCTGCTGTCGCACAAGGGCGGCATTTACAGCGTGCCGGTGGACGTTCACCGCTCCAACGTGATGTGGTACGTGCCGGCTACCCTCAAGAAGTACGGCGTGACGGCGCCCACCAGCTGGGGCGAAATGCTCAAGGTCTGCACGGTGCTTAAGGCCAAGGGCATGGCCGCCCCGCTCGCCATGGGCGAGAACTGGACCCAGCAGATGGTCTGGGAGTCGGTTGCGGTAGGCATGCTGGGGCCGAAGGGCTGGAACGACCTCTGGGACGGCAAGTTGAAGTTCACTGACCCGAGCGTGGTTGACACCTTCACCCTGTACGGCAAACTGCTCGACTGCGCCAACAAGAACGCCAACGATCTCAACTGGCAGCAGGCCAGCATTCGTCTGCTGACGGGCGAGGCCGCGTTCAACATCATGGGTGACTGGGCCGCCGGCTACCTGACCACCATCAAGAATCTCAAACCCGGCGTGGGGTTCGCGTGGTCGGCCAGCCCCAGCACCAACGGCACCTTCATCATGCTGGCCGACAGCTTCGGTCTGCCCAAGGGTGCCAAGGACCGTGCTGAGGCCTTGAACTGGCTTAAGATGCTGGGCAGCAAGGACGGCCAGGACGTCTTTAACCCGCTCAAGGGCAGCATCGCCGCCCGCACCGACAGCGACCTGAGCAAGTACGGCGCGTACAGCCAGAGCGCCGCCAAAGACTGGAAGTCCAAGGTGATCGTGGGCAGCATGGTACACGGCGCGGCCGCCAACGAAGCGTTCACCAGCGGCTTCGGCACCGTGATGGAGACGTTCGGCCTCAACCACAACGCCTCCATGGCCGCGCAGGCCACCCAGGCGCTCGCAGTCCAGTCCAAGATCGGTCAGTAAAGCGTCTGCCGTTAGACAGCAGACTGATACGGAATTGAGTTTCCGTTAGGGTTGTGCTGCCTTAACTGGCTTTGCAGCGGGCTGAAGTATCAGGGCTCACGTCGGCCATGTCCGCGCCTCTTTTACCTGTGACCGCTACCGCTCGGTCTTTGACGAAGAGCGCAAGGGCATGACCCTGGACTTCTCGGTGCCAGTCAACAGTCCCGAAGCGTAGCTTCTGAAATCCCGTTGGGCATGGGGGCAAAATCTACTCTATTGGGCACGCTGAACTCAAAGAAAAAACCCCGTCTAGGACGGGGTTTTTAATGGTGCACCCTGCTGGACTCGAACCAGCGACCGACCGCTTAGAAGGCGGTTGCTCTATCCAGCTGAGCTAAGAGTGCAGAAGCTGGCCTGCGACCGGCGGAAATCATCGTAGCAAATTGCCGCCGCGCAGGAGTGAAGCCGGACAATAAAGGCGGCCCCGATGAATGGGCCGCCACCTGGAGCGAGATCACGGATTCGAACCGAGGCCAGAAGCTTGGAAGGCTGCTGTGCTACCACTACACCAATCTCGCCCAACATGTTTGTTGTGGTCGAGGCGACTGGATTCGAACCAGCGACCCCTTGGTCCCAAACCAAGTGCGCTACCAAACTGCGCTACGCCTCGTCAGACCACCTGCCCCCAGGCCAACCCGAGTGCCGGAAAAGTATAGCCAAATTGGCGGCTCCTGGCAAGCCGTCAGCGGCGGCCGGCACCTTGTTTCTGACCGTAGCGGCTGATCAGGGTCTCGCGGCTCATCCAGATCACGGCGGGCAGCAGCACCTGCGAGTCGGTGTTTTTCGCGCCGTACAGCACGCGCAGCAGGTTGAAGAACACCGCCATCACGCGGGCCTGCTTCGGGTCGGGCAGCGGCTCGCTCTGAAATCCCATCGGCCCCAGCACGCCGGCGAAGATGGTCAGGGCGTAGATAAACTGCGCGTCTCTGAATTCCTCGCGTTCCTGCAGGGCCTGCGCCACGTCGTGCAGCGAGTGCTGAACGCCGCGCAAACCGGTCAGGGCGCTCAGTTCGGCCAGGGCCACCAGCCGCTTGCTGTAGATGTGCAGTTCGGCGGCCGGCATGCCACTCAGGTATTGGCCGCCACCCGGCAGCTGAATCGGCGGGCCGCTGTAGTCGCGCCGGGATAGCCGGAACAGGCCCCTGGGGCGCTGGGTCAGGGGCACCGAGCCGTGCTGGCGATCAAAGCGGGCGTCGATGAAGCGGCGATAGAGCCGCTGCAGCAGGCCGCGCGCTGTCTCGGTCCGCAGGCCTTTGAGCGCTCCGACCGGTCCCGGCTGGTAGCCACGCGCCCGCAGTTCGGCCAGCAGCCCGGTCACCTGTTCGGCCCCCAGACTGCCGAGGCTGAGCAGTCCACCCGGCTCCGCCAGCCGCAGCAGGGCTTCGGGCTCGCCTTCAGGGCCGGACCACACGGGGAGCAGCCCGGCCCGGCGGGCGCGGCTCAGGGTGTACGGATCGGCCTGGTGCAGCCGCAGCCACCGCACCGGGCGGCCCGTAGCGGCTTCCAGCCTGGACCGGTCGGCCTGGAGCGTGCGGCCGGACACGCCGAGCAGGCCGATCTCGTGTCCGGCGGCCAGCAGGGCCGGAGCGAGGGTGCTCTGCGCGGCCGGAACGAAGACGGTGACGGGCGTGCCCGAGAGCGCCTCCAGCACCGAGGGGTCTGCGGGCATCGTCAGAGTCAGCCCGGCGGCCACCTGCCCGCCCTGGCCTTCGCGCAACACACCGAAATGGGCGCGACCGTGCAGAAGGCTGGCGGCTTTCCAGGTGGCCCAGCAGAGAGCACCCAGCAGGGCGAGGCCCGGAAGGGGAGAAGACGACTGTAGAGATCGGACGGGGCGTCGGGTCAAGGCAGCCGGAGTATACCCCCGGTTTCCACCCAGCCAGGATGATCCGCTCCTGACGCTGCTGATGAGAAATGTCTCATCCTCCCCTGGCAGACTGTGACTGAAATCATGCTGCTGCCCCTTCCATCTCCGGTGACTGGCGCTCCACGCTTCCAGTGCATTTGTTGGTCCCGGCACGCCTGCTGGTGCAGCTCGGGGGCCGGTAGGTTGGGCCGCCTGGGCATGATACAGATGAAGGAGGCGCGGGAAGCTGTATCCTGGGAACCTGTGCTGACGCTGCGACGCTCTTCCGTCCATATCGCTGCCTGTGCGGCGGCTTCGGCCGTTGGTCGTTTGCTCGGAGAGCGTCTCTATACCGTGCGCGCCTGGAGCAGGCCGAACGTGCAGACGCCGCATACAGTAAGGTCGTTGGTCGGCGCGGCCGGTCAGGCCTGGAAGGCCCCTTCGCCGACGGATCGTCTGGTGCTGATACCGAGAGGAAGCCGGGTACGCCCGCCCTTCCCTTCGGCCTCGGCCAGGAGAACGCCCATGAGAAGCCACGCATGAAAAGTCTGCGCATCGGCCTGCTGACCGACGTGTTTCTGCCCGATCAGAACGGGGTCTCGACCAGCGTACTTCTGCTTCAGCGCGAGCTGCGGCGGCGGGGCCACCGCGCGGTGATCGTGGCTCCGCGCTTCCCCGACTATCTCGATCCCGAAACACTGCACGGCGTGGTGCGCCTGCCCAGCATGATCCACCCGGCGCTGCCCCGGCAACGGCTGGCCTTTCCCACACGCCGCCGGCTGTCGGGCCAGTTCGATCTGGTGCACACCCACACACCGGGGGCCATCGGCTTCTGGGGCGCGAGGCTCGCCAAGCGCTGGGACATCCCGCACATCTCGACCTTCCACACCCACCTGGAGCACTACGCGCACTACATTCCGGGTCTGAGCACCCTGGAGAAACACGCGGGCGTCCTGACGCGCATCGTGCGGCGCTTCTACGTCAAGGCCGACCTGATCGTGGCCCCGACCGAGGCGAGCCGCGCCATGCTGCCGCACTACGGCATCTACCGCCCGAGTGTGGTGCTGCCGACCGGAATCGACGAATCGCTGCTGCAGGACGCCCCCGACGTGCTCTCGCCCTGGCCTGCCGGCAAGCGGCGGCTGCTGAGCGTGGGCAGACTGGGGTTCGAGAAGCGGCACGAACTGGTGCTGCAGGCGCTGGCCGAGGTGAGAAAGCAGCACGACGCGCACCTGGTGATCCTGGGCGAGGGGCCGCAGCGCGACCTGCTGCGCCAGAAGGCTGCCTCAATGGGCCTGGAGCAGCACGTCACCTTTTACGGTCCGGTGCCGCTGGCGACCATCGGGGCGTATTACCGGCAGGCCGAACTGTTCGTGTTCGGTTCGGACACCGAGACGCAGGGGCTGGTGCTGGCCGAGGCCCAGACGATGGGTGTGCCGGTGGTGGCGGTGGGTGCCGAGGGCACGCTCGGCAGCGTCGAGCCTGGCCTGAGCGGGCACCTCGTCGGGCGCGGCGACTGGCAGGGCCTGGCCCGCTACAGCAGCGAACTGCTGGCCGACCCGCAGGCGATGGCCGACATGTCGGCGGAGGCCCGGCGGTTCGCCCGGCGCTTCAGCTCGTCGAAAATGGCCGAGCAGATGATCGACATCTACCTTCAGGCGCTCTCGGAGCAGGGGCGGCGGGCGGCAGGCCCCGACTACGGCGGCCTGAGCTACCCGGACAGTTCGTACGCTAAGGCGAACGGTCGAAGTATCCGGAAGTACGGCCTGCGAGGTTTCTGATGTGCTGCCACAGGAACGGCCCCCACCCCCGGCTCAGGCGGCGGGCCGAGGTGTGAACCCAGGCGTTCGGTACGTACTCGACCCGTCCCAGCCGCTTCAGGGCCAGTCCGAGCAGAATATCCTCGCGCGCCTCGGTGTCCGGATAGCCCCCGGCCAGCAGCGCCGCCGAGCGCGAAAAGGCCATGTTGGCGCCGCCGCAGTTCGGCTGCCCGGCGGCGGCCATCACGCCCAGAAAGAGCCGATAGAAGTGGCCGCTGAGCCTCGCGGCCCGCGCGCTGACCTTGCCCGGCAGCGGCAGGAACTGCATCGGGCCGTACAGCGCCACCGTGCCGGGCCGGATGGCCGCGCTCAGGGCCTGGGTCCAGTCGGGCTGGGGCAGCGAGTCGGCGTCGGTGCTGGCGATCCAGTCGCCCACCGCGTGTTCAAGGCCCATCTGGCGGGCGTGCGCCACTCCTCTGCGGGCGCAGTGCAGCACCCTGGCCCCGTGTGCGGCGGCCACCCGAGCGGTGTCGTCGCTGCTGGCGTTGTCGACCACCACGATCTCGTAGGGCGGCACCGTCTGTGCCCTGAGCGCGGCCAGCAGGCCCGGCAGCGTCTCGGCCTCGTTTCTGGCGGGAATCACGACCGACCACTTCACGTTCACAGGGTCAGGGTAGCGCAGGCGCCCGGGCTGGGCCGGAGGGCCAACGTCGATCTCGCCCGCCGTCGCCGACGACCGCTGCCGGAGCCTCGGTGCTGAAGCGCCTGAGAGAAAGCCTGCCCTGGGGGCCCGGCAAGAACGGCCTGATGCTGCGGGCGATGCTGCTGCTCGGCCTGTGCGAACTGGTGCGCACCGGGCTGTACGTGGGGTTCCTGCCGCAGCAACTTGGAGCCGAGGGGTTGCCGCTCACCGCCGCCGGTCTCGCCTGGACGCTGCACTACGGAGCGGACACGCTCTGCCGTTCGCCGGGCGGGCACCTCGTCGAGCGCTTCGGGCTGCGTCCGGTGCTGGCGGTCTCGGCCCTCGTGGCGCTCGTCACGGTGTTCGCCATGCCGTTCGCGCCCGCCGCCTGGATTCTGGTGGCGCTGGCCGCCCTGCACGGCGCGGCGCTCAGCCCGATCTGGCCGGCCGTCATGACGCTGTCGAGCGTGCTGGCTCCGCAGGAGAACCAGCCGCGCGCGGTGTCGCTCGTGAGCGTGGCGGCCGGACCCTTCACGGGCATCGGGTTTCTGGGCATCGGGGCGCTGTCGAGCTGGCACTTCTCGGCCACCAACGCCACCTCAAGGCTGCACGACATCGGCGGCTGGCCGCTGGCAGTGCTGCTCGCGGTGCAGGGGCTGGCGCTGCTGCTGGCCTTCACCCTGGGGTCGGCGAAGCTGCACCCCGACACGTCCAAGCGGCAGGCCGCGCCGGTCAGTCTGCGTCGCACGCTGGCCTTCCTGATTCCGGCCGCGCTCGTGCAGACGCTCGCGCTGAGCCTGCTGGGGCCGGTCATCACGCCGTTCACCGAGCGCATGGGTCTGGGGCAGTGGGGGCTGGTGGGCCTGCTGGTGGCCGGAGCGGGCGCGGCCTACTCGCTGCTCGGCCTGACCGGACGCCTCACTGCCCGCTTCGGAGCGCGGCCGATGCTGATCCTGGGCCTCCTGCTGGCTGCCCTCGGGCTGGCGCTGATGGCGACCCTGCCCCCGGTGTGGGTGTACTTCGTGCTGGCCGCCCTGCTGGGCGTCGGCTACGCCTGCCTGCTGCCCGGCTGGGGCGGACTGGTGTCGAGCCTGTTGCCGCAGGAGGGCCGCGCCGCCAGCTGGGGCGTGGTGATGACGGCCGAGAACGTCGGCATGGCGAGCGGCCCACTCCTCGGTACGCTGGCCTGGGACCGGCTGGGCGTAAGCGCGCCGTTTCTGGTGGGCGCGGCGCTGTTCGTGCTGACGGCCAGCGTATATCTGTGGCCGCAGGCCCGCGCCGCCCGCTCGGCCTCGTGAGAGTGTGGTGGTGGGTGCTGGGGGCCGCCGGACTGAGCGTGCTGGCCGCCGACCTGCTGGGTCGTCAGCTCGGCCTGGGTGCGCTGGGCGGAAGGGAAGGGGGCGGGGGAGACGGACAGAGCGGCGAGGTCGCCCTGACCTTCGACGACGGTCCGTGTGAGCAGACGGGCGACCTGCTCGGCGTGCTGGCACGGCACGGCGTCCGGGCCACCTTCTTCCTGACCGGTGAGCAGGCCGAGCGCTTCCCGGCGGCGGTGCAGGCGCTGCGGCGTGCGGGCCACCAGCTCGAATCGCACGGCTACACCCACCGCCACGCCCTGAGCTTCGCGCCCTGGGGCGAGGCGCGGCAGCTCGGCTGGCATCCCGAACCCGGGCGCGAGGGTCGGCTCTACCGACCCCCATGGGGCGGGCACTCGCCGTTCACCCGCCTGCTGGCGCGGCGGGCCGGTGTGCGGGTCGCGCTCTGGACGGCTGAGTCGCGCGACTGGCTGCCTCAGCCGGGGGCGGCGCTGGCCCGCGAGCTGCTGCCCGCCGTGCAGGACGGGTCGGTGATCCTGCTGCACGACGGCCCCGACGCCGAACGCTCCGCCCGGACCGTGGCCCTGCTGGAGGTGCTGCTGCCCGCCCTGCGCGCGCGCGGGCTGAGCGCCGTGACCCTGAGCGAGCTGCGGCCACGCCCGATCGGCTGGCGGGCGGGCCAGGAGCGGCTGCGCGAGATGTGGGGCCACCGGAAACGCTGAGCGGCACTGGCCCACCCCCGTGTTAACATCCGCTGAGTCGACAACTGCAAGAGAGAACCCGCCCTGAAGCGGGGCGGGGACGTCGGCCGTGAGGGGCCGACCGGAGGTGGCTTATCAGCACGCAGGAGCACGGAAACGCAGCGCACGAGACGGTCTTCACCGTCGAGGCCACGCCGGTGAAGTTCGGAGCCGGAGCCGCCGCCGACGCAGGCTGGGAGCTGAAGCGCCTCGGCGTGAGCCGGGCCTTCGTGGTGATCGACCCTGAGGTGCAGGCGCGGGGCGTGGCGGCCAGGATTCTGGAGAGCCTGCGGGCGGCGGGCGTGCAGCTCACCGAGTACGGCGACGTCGCTCCCGAGCCGAGCATCCACGACTTCTCGCGGGCGGTGGAGGCGGCCAGAGCGGCCGGGGCGGACGGCTTCGTGGCCATCGGTGGCGGCAGCGCCATCGACACGGCCAAGGTCGCCAACCTGATCTGCACCCATGGCGGCGAGATCATGGACTACGTCAATCCGCCGGTCGGCCGCGGCCTTCGCCCGCCCGGCCCGCTGCTGCCGCTGCTCGCCATTCCGACCACGCCCGGCAGCGGCAGCGAGGCCACCACCGTAGCGATTCTCGACCTGCCGGAGCTGCGGCTCAAGACCGGCATCTCGCACCGGTATCTGCGGCCCAGTCAGGCGATCGTCGACCCCGAGTTGACCCGCACGGCGCCGCCGGCCGTGATCGCCTCGGCCGGGCTGGACGTGGTGTGCCACGCCGCCGAGAGCTTTCTCAGCAGGCCGTACACCAGTCGCCCGCGCCCGGCGACGCCCGACGACCGCCCGCCCTACCAGGGCAGCAACCCGGTGGCCGATTTGTGGTCGGGGCAGGCGCTGCGCTACGGCGGCCAGTACCTGCGCCGCGCCGTACAGAGCGAGGATGACCTCGAAGCGCGCGGCTTCATGATGCTCAGCGCGACGATGGCCGGGGTGGGGTTCGGTTCGGCCGGCGTGCACATTCCGCACAGCTGCGCCTATCCGATCGCCGGCCTGAAACACGAGTACCGCCACCCCGGTTACCCCGGTGACAAGATGTTCGTGCCGCACGGCTTCTCGGTGATCGCGACCGCGCCTGCCAGCTTCCGCTTCACCTTCGACGCCGCGCCCGAGCGTCACCTGATGGCCGCCACCTTCCTGACCGGACAGCAGTACGCGCCGGACGACCGAGAGGCCCTGCCGAACGCCCTGCTGGCCCTGATGAAGGACGTGGGCGCGCCGAGCGGCGTCGCCGAGCTCGGCTACGCCGAATCCGACATTCCCGCGCTGATCGAGGGGGCCATGAAGCAGCAGCGCCTGCTGGCCGTGGCTCCGAAGACACCCACCGAGGCTGATCTGGAAAAGATCTTCCGGGATTCGATGCACAACTGGTGAGGAGCTCGCCGCCGGCCAGTGAGCCGCGCGGAGTCAGTGGCCGGCTCAGCCCAGGAGGGGGGTGCCGAGGCGCTCCGCTGCCGGTCGCCAGCTGACGGCGGCCTCCTCGGCCTGCCGCTGATCGGGGGCGCAGATGACCAGGGCCGCGTCTCCGGGCCGGGGCAGGGCCACCCAGCAGCGTCCGGCTACGTCCAGGCTCAGGCGGGAGGGGCTGAGTTCGGTGGCCTGCGAGATCAGCCAGGCCAGCCGCAGCACGTCGGCCTCGCAGTCGGTCTCGGTGTGCCACGGGCCGACTGGAGAGAGGTCACCCTGCGTCACCTGCCCGTGCTCGACCAGCCAGACCCGGACGAACTGGAACGCGCCGTCCGGAGTGGGAGAGGCGGCGGCGCTGGCCGTCACCCCGGCGAGTGGGAACGGCACCGGGGGGTGGCCGCTGCCGGTGCCGGCCTCCACCGGCACGGCGGGCGCTGGACTGGGCGAGGCGCCGAGCAGCCCTTTGAGTCCGAAGGGATCGTCAGAGGCCGCTGCACCGGATGCCGTGCCCGGCCCAGAAGTGCCCTGTGGGGGCGTGGCCAGGGTCAACTCCGGCGGAGCCACGGGCGCGCCGCTCACGGTACTGAGCAGGTCGGCGGCGGGGTCCTGCTGATCGAAGACGTCAGAGTCGAAGACGCCCAGCAGGTTCGAGAGGGCGTCGGCTCCGAAGGTGGCCGTGACCTCCCGCGCCGCCTGAAATTCGGCGTGGGCCTCGGTGAGGAGCGCCTCGGCACTCTCGAGCGTCTGGAGATAGCGCTCTCTGGCGTCGCTCGACAGCACACCCAACCGCTGCTGGGCGCGCACCACGTCGGCCAGACGGCCCAACCGCTGGATGGTCTCTCCGGCGAGGTGGCGGTAGCGGTCGTAGTCCTGCACGATGCGGGCCGCGCGGCCGTCCATGCTCTCGCGCTGCTGGGCCGCCTCGCCCATCCGCCGTTCCAGAATGTTCCAGAGCGGTTCGAGCTCGGTCGTCTGTCCGGCGGCCAGCGCGGCGCGGGCCGATTCGATCATCGGGGCGAGGTCCTGCAGCGCGCCCGGAACGTCACGGGCCCGGCGTTCCAGCTCGAAGGTGTCGCGCTGCAGGGCCATCAGACGCTCTCCGACCTGCGCGTCGCTGTTTTCCAGGGTGCCGATCAGTTCGCCGAGCTGCGCCACCTCGTCGGTCGCCAGGCCGCCGGCCTGCAGGGTGCCCAGCGCCACCGACAGCCCCTGACGGGCCACCTGTACGCCTTCGCTCTCCCCCTGCTCGGTCAGCCGCGAGAGGCGGGCGGCCAGGGTGCTGAGTTGCCGCTGCTGCGCGTCGGCGGCCTGGCTGCGGGCCGTGTTGAGCCGCTCACGCAGCGCTCCCAGCAGGGTCTCACCCAGCACTTCACCGTTGCCCGAACGTGCCCGCAGCGCCTGCACTTCCTGATCGAGCGCTGCGTCGAGGCGCAGCAGCGAGGCGTTGCTCTGGGCCAGTTCGCCGAGCAGCCGCGCCTCGTGCTCACGCTCCAGCGTCTGCACGCGGGCCTGCGCCTCCGGGGGCAGCAGCGACAGGTCGAACGGCTGCA
>Ga0160429_1001722_pt1 | contig 11845 bp, 9 predicted proteins | sample SolpanmetagenomR_FD_108199 | JGI IMG/M metagenome (GOLD analysis project Ga0160429, IMG submission 108199) | Solar panel surface microbial communities from Lawrence Berkeley National Laboratory, California, USA - R | ecosystem: Engineered > Built environment > Solar panel > Unclassified ... | reverse complement strand
CCTACACGGTAATACAGAACTTCATTCTGCTCCTTCATGCTCGTCATAAACCCGTTCTTCGCGAGATCATCATGTTGGCTCGAGTATTGCTGATAAGCACGTTTGATTTGCTCATCGATGGTTTGGATATTGCTGGGTAGTAGGCCGGTGAGGTTAAATGCATCTCGTTCTTCTTTGGGAAAGCAGGAGCCTTTGTTGAAGTAGGGTGATTGCAGCAGTGAAGCGCCCTAATTCCAGTAAGGCTTGGTCACATGAACATTAGGATTGAAATTTGGAACACACTGTCAATGAACACTCGAGGGATCCAGAAGTGCTTAAGGGAAGATGACTGTATTTCGAGTGCAGCTTGCTTTTGTCATGCTTACTGCTAGTAGCCATATTTTACTTGGGGAATTGACAACTAGCTTGAGTTGAAAGATGCATTTATTTGGGGCAGATTTGTACGTGCTTCTTGTTGTGATTTAAGTGTGGTAATCTATCTTGCGATTGTCCGCCTTTGATAACAGAAATGTTTCACGTTTTTGGGCTTGCAACATAATGTGATCTGCACTGCACGAGCATCGTCATATTTGTCGGCTATACCGGAAGTGATATCTGAAGGCGTTGGGCAAGGATTCAAGACCAATCAGTCACATTAGAATCTCAGAAGTCACCGGGTTGTATTATAATAGTACGAAGCTGAGAATAATCATATATCAATATATCAACAGTAATGTAGGTACGCAAGGAGTCCCCCAATCCGTGGATTTCTTCCACAAAGGAACGGAGTCGTGAGAACTATGAAGGTCCTTTAAGATTTGCTATTGCAAGAGAATCACCTCAGAACTCTTTCCGAAGAAAGAGTTCTTCGAATCGTCTCCAATTGGGACTTCAACTCACGAACCCGGCTCCGCCCAAGACGAGCAGAGACGGGCCGCGCTTTCGGCTCATTTGAGTCCTCATGGGAGGTAAGCAGTCGATTGTCCCTACTGCGTTGATGTGGAAGAGGCTTGAGGACTGAAGCAAATGGATGAATTCGTGCAATGGAGTACAGGTTCGAAAGTCTGCGGGGTGAGATCTGTATGAAGTCAAAGTAAGCCATATTAAATTAATTGGTTAGAGATGCGAAACCGTGAAGGAGGTCTTTCTTGAGATCTTCCCAATGCTCTATGCCGATGCTAGCCCGCATTAGACACTCGTCAATATTCTTATCGCTCATGCGCCGCCACTCGATCAAACTCTCAACGCCGCCCAAAGAAGTAGCATGGTGAAAGAGGCGTAGTTTCGAGGGCAAGGTACGAGCCATGTCGATTGACTTCATAGAAAACGAGAAGACAGGCCCGAATCCGTTGGGCATCTGCTTCTTGAGCCACTCCATATCGTCTTTTTGGAGACTGGCATGTTGAACTTTTCTAACGACTTTCCTGATCGCTTCACTGTCTTCGCCTCGACCTTTGAGTCCGTCGTCAAGCCATCGCACAAGCTTTGTGGCGGATTCGCTTTCTCTTTGAACACGCAGTTCCATTGTGCGGACGCTTCGAAGACCAAGCCAGCCTTCGAAAGATCCCATGACACTACCGAGGATCATGCGGTCCGATGAGAGGGCTTTCCACCAGTCTTCTCTTTGTGCAACCAGTATACCACAAAGTAAGTCACTGTGGCCTCCAACGTACTTGGTTCCTGAGTGCATAATCATATCCGCACCCTGTTCAAAAGGATCTTGTAAACCGGGAGGTCCGAAAGTCGCATCCACCGTCAGGTAAGCGCCACACGCGTGCGCCTTTTCTGCATAGTAGGCTATGTTGAACGCTTCTCCGGTAGGATTAAGTGGTGTTTCGACATGCACGACATCGCCTTTGGCCAGCCCTGATTGTTCCCATGCCGCATCGTCCAAAAGGTCAAATGTTTTCACCCCAGTAAGCCTTGCTTGTATAGCTAGCACTCCATGAGTTCCATGGTAGCCCTTTCCCTTTGCGATTGCTACCACCTTAGGATTGAAATGTATAAACATGGCGTGAAGTGCTGACAGACCGGAGGAGTACGTTACGGCGTGGCCGTTCATTAAAGATGAGAGGACGGTTTCGAGACGTGTTGTATTAGGGGCCGACATTCGTGAGTATATGTGTGTATCCGGGGTTGCATGTAACTATAATCGATGAGCATGTGCGACTGACCGCAACCGTAGTGATGGACAGCTTACATCTCTCTCCCAAAAGGGTATTAGTTCGTCAGGGTTCTTGGAGTAAGTGAAGGTTGTAGAGACGTGCATTGCAGGAGCAACATCTGTGCTCTTTGAATGAACGTCATCGGCATGAACCGCTTGCGTTGAAGGGTCATAGTCCTGTAATCGTAATTTAGGAGCCCTGATAGGCAAGTCCTTGTCAATACCATTCATTTTTGCGTAGCTTTAGTTGTGATACCGTATGTACTGTTTGAAAATGTGTAGGATGTCTCCATAATGTACAACGGAAAACCCATGGTGGGGCGCCCAAGTCTCGGAGTTTATCGGCGTCAAGCTTCCGAAACTGCTTGGTGGGTTAGTTATGTTTCGAAAAGCTGTTCGTCGTTTCGTTCTTCCAGTGAAATGCCTCCCAGAATTTGTGACAGACAAAGGAAAAGAGTAATAGTTGTCTGCGTGTTAAAATGTGTTGTGTTTGTGAGCGGTAGAAAAGAAAATCTCGCAAGTAGAGTGTTCCGCTCTAATAGCGATTAAAACCACGCGAGAGTCCAGATTGCAGGAAACTGAGGCCATCTTTCCTGCCAGGCTCCAAGGATATCGGGAACACGTTCATCAAAGCTTTGTCTTCCGGGGCCTGTGCCTTGCTCCCATCCATGTGGCCCACTGTTTTCTCGTTCTTCTATCGCAGCTTCATTGAGGTTATCAGCGAGGTCAACTATGGCTTTTCCACCGACGAGCGCTTCTTCGTGGCTATCCTTAATATCCACGTTGAACACATGGACAGGACGATTATAGGGGCTTCCACGATTGAGAAGGTCATCTACTACCGCATCCCAACATCGTTCCTCACATGTGATAATGATATCCACGTAACCGCCTTCAGTGCCATTACTTCCTTTGTCAGACTCATGTTGAAGACGAGGCTCGCCAATTCTCCAATCTTGCCATCGCTCAGGACCCCACTTCACATTGCGGTTACGCTCGAGCATATTGAGAATTCCATTAGCACGGTAAAGTCTGGAGTCTTTGCTTTCAAGCTCCTTGTACATCGTGTCGTAAGACGACACGTTGAAATTGTAGACATTGGGCTGAGTGATACTCGGTCCGGGCAAGCGGACAAGAGAGCCGGTGCCAAAGGAGATGACAGGGTATTGCGCGTTAGCCAAACGGAGATGACCTTCCATAGATCTTCATAGTGAGATGTCAGCTGCTGCGAAGGAGGGATGTCCCTTACGGAAGCTTGTACTTAATACGAAGCATAGTTCAGTCCACAAAGACATGAATGACTCGAGGTAAGTAGATGGCTATATGCAAGGCGAATCTTGGAGTGCATGGGGGCAGTTGTACGGTTTAATGAGGCAGTACTCTCTCTTACCTGTTGTTGTTACTGGCGCAAACAGTGCAGAACTTCAACTTGAATCCAGCATCTTGAGCTGTGCCGTTTGTGCGGTCTCCGTCCCTTGAGCCCTCAAAGCGCATCATAGTCGAGTCCGGTACAGGCTCAGCAGGTGGAGGTGGTGGAGGAGGCGGGGTCGCAACAGCAGCAGACCTTCCGCGAGCTAGTCGCGGATCGGCTGACATAATGTGCGACGATCGTAATCCGCAGCAGCTCAGGATGCGTAATGATATCAATAAAGAGCTACTTTAACAGTCTAAAATTAGCCTCGAAAAAGCAGCATAGAGCTATTGTGGGTCAAAAAGCCGTGAGGTAGCTTGAATGTCAGGGAAAGTTGCGTATAAAGATTTATCTTCATTCCCGTGGGAGATAAGACAGCTCCAATATATTGAGTATCATCATTTAAAGGATTGCGAGGAAAAGAAAAGGGTTGAGGAAGCATGCTTACTTTGATGCGTGTACTACAATAAAATTGCTTGCACAGGGCTAGGTCAATCAAGGCTTGTAACTAACCAGTGGCATCGAGATCGTCATGCCACTCCCAGCATGAAGTACGACGCGCTATTCGACACACGATGTGTTTGTGTTTGAAGTAGTTTGTGCAAAAAGAAAGATTAGGCGCGACCGCGCTAATTTATTAAGCGCGGGCACTGTGCGAAGTGTGTGGCCAACAACAAAACTTGAAACAGAGGCTCTGCCCGTAACCGACCCGAAGAGATGCCTGTGACGCCTAGCTGATCATGTGACAGAGGCCTTCATTGTACACATATATATACATATACTCGAAGAGCTGCTAAAAGACGCCTTGAACGTATCGTACTGGAGCCCTACACCCTACTTCTCCCACAGAGTATCACTTCCTCCAACAACTTCAAGAGAGACATCCACTCCTCTTATCATCTCGTCGCGCATTTGGAAGTTCGGAGGGCGCCGTGCACACTTCTATAAATAGACGTGCAGCTTGACCCTCAGCGCTCGCAACTGCCGTCTTCTGCTCAGCTCAAAAGATTAATTTCCTCTACCCTGACACTGAGTGAAGATTCTGATCTCCGTAGATTCAGCAGCATCTCCATCCCGAGGCTAAAGTCTCGCTGCGTCAGCGTCGCGCCGTCGTTCAGCACGTAATCGCGAAACCAACGCCCCTTCTCCACGTTTCAGCCTGGTGTTCTTCTGTAGGCGACATTGAAACCAACAAAAGAAGATTTACACTTTTTCGAGTCCGTCTCACCAACTGGCCTGCATCTCTCTTCTCTAGATGTGGGGCAAAGCCACACTTACTGTTTGTCGTCGTCACTAGCGAGCGACTCCTATCTGGTCAATGAAGCACAGTGCAGTGTTGCGATAACATTCGACACACCCGAACCTGATCCAACGCCCTTAAATTGGTGCGTTGCTGGTTTCCTTGTTCCTTGCGCGTTTCTGGCAGTGGAAAAGTAGTTGTGGGTGAAGACATCGAATAACCCCTGCAGTTCAGAAACACGTTGGCATCATGGAGAGCCACGAGACCGCATCGCTTCCTCCAGCACAACCCCTTCAGTCCCCTCGGCGGACATCGAATCTCCAGGCTCTACCTCCGCTGGTTACTTCATCTGTGGCTCGTTCGATAGTGTCACCCAGTCTAGCGAGACCACTCTCACAAGCAAGCAAACGGGAGTCCCGATCATCACTTCTCGTACCACTATCCATTCGATCACGACCGCATTCGAGTGTCTATCCTGCCTTTCCCTCTAGCCTCCCATACACCCTTGTCCGCGACTTTGCGTACCCAACCACAGATCCTTTACACTACGGTACACCTCCTGAGCTAGAGTCAGAGGAGTCTACACCGACGAGTGAACAGGGGCGGCGGTTCTCAGAAGCACATGACTACGATTGGAGGGCAGACCATGGACTTCAAGATGAGAGGTATCACCGAGTTTCGCATCTCCCACAAACCGCCTACGACAACGATGGACCGCCATGGAGTGAGGATGAGGATCTGCACAGTCCGATAGTGACTAGTGCAAAACACAGAAAATCCAAGTCAACATCCTCAGGACGAGAGCGGAGTCGGGATGCTGGAATCAAGGGACGAGCTATGTCGTATGACGACGCAACGGGATACCCATATGCATGGCCCAAAGATGGAGAGGAGCAACACGGCATGATCGAGTACCCTGATGCACGATACGACTGGCGAGATATGGACAATGATGGATTGGAGGAGAGCCCAATGAATCCAGAGTTCATGGATGAAGAGTCACGGTACTCGAAAGATTACCAATTCACTATCGCCTCGCCGGACGAAGAGATGCATGGGAAAGCGGTTGCGCTGTATGGATTTGCGCGTGAGAACGAGAACGAGCTTCCGCTTGTGGAAGGGCAAGTGCTTTGGGTGTCATACCGACATGGTCAAGGATGGCTCGTTGCGCAAGATCCGAAATCTGGGGAGAGCGGGCTGGTACCAGAAGAGTATGTGCGGCTTGTGCGTGATATCGAGGGTGGGCTATCGGGCCTCAACGGTGCTCAATTGGCAGATGGAATGAGTCCCACAATCGACATCGACACGCCGATAGCGACGATGCACTCAGAGCACAATCGTAGCGGTAGTGGGACCAGTGGGCACCACTATACGCCAGTTGTAAGCCACTTTTCCACGAGCTCGAAGGATCTACAACGGTATCCGCAGCATCTTCTAGGAAGCCAGAACAGCACGCCTGTCCTTAGCTCAGAAGCGCAGTTCGGTCGGCGTGGGTCCGACACGCTGGAGGAGGAGCACGAAGACGAAGTGCACGAAGGACAATGGAAAGTTCCGGACTCTTTGACCAAGTGACTAGCAGTATCCGTAGTAGAGGAACGAGTATCGCATCATTTTAGAAGAAGAGCTTGGCACCCAAGCATCTATACCATGTGCGGGAAGGAGGATGAAGAAAAGGGAATGCCTGGATTATTGACGTTTAACAGGACTAGTCACGGGATAACGAATATTTCTTTTGTTCTTGAGCCATATGATTGAAAGATTATTATTATTATTATATGCTAATATACTATTCAATGTATCGGATGAGACGCTAAACAACGGTATATAAAGCATCAGATGGAGCGAATGTGTGTGTGTATGATGTTGCAAGATTTGTGTCGGAACAACAACACGATGAAGTGGACGGAAGGGGATGCGGTATGCACGAAAGAAAAGTGCGGATGAGGGGGGGATGGCGAGCTAACGTGCTTGGCCCCATCGCTTGTGTTTTAAGTTAGTTAGCGGGAAGAAACGAAGCCATAACAAGTGAGCATGTGATTGGCTGTGAGACACAGCATTTCACAGTTGATCTGCTGTTTTTCGGCCATCATATATAAAACAGCGCGCCTCCTGCCTCCAGCGCGCGTGCATACCCCCCTCCGTTACGTCTGCACTTCCCCCACAACCAACGCAACTTCAATCGACTCCATCTCTATCTCGGAAGTTTCATCAGAAGACTCGCTTTCTCATCAGCCACTCCACCCTCCAAACACCTTCACAATGGTTGCAAAGAAAGCTGCTGCTGCACCTGCCAAGAAGGCCGCTGCTGTCCCGTCTGGACATGGCTCTTACAAGGGTTCGTCACCACCACAACAATGTCGCGCCCTCGTCGCATTGCTTCTATCTTGATGAACGGTTACTGACGAACTCTTCCATATAGATATGATCAGGGAAGCTATCAGCAACGTGAGTCTACCTTTTCCGGCGCATCGCTCTCCGTCTCGAGCTGCGTCATCGCGGGGGTGTTTGTCGCCTGCCTGGCTCATCGCATGTCACAACAACAACTCTACGCGTCAGGGTTTTTGTCACTAACGCGTCGTCTACTCTTAGCTTAAGGAAAGATCTGGCTCAAGGTTAGTGATTAACTACTTCTTGCTTTTTCGTCGTGCTTTACATCGGGTTGCTGACACCACCACCTCCTCCAGCCGCCAAGCCATTAAGAAATATATTCAGGCCAACAAGGATCTCGGCTCTACCACCGACGCGGCGTTCGTCAAGCACCTCAATGGCGCCCTCACCAGTGGTGAGAAGTCCGGTGACTTCCTCCGTCCCAAGGGCCCTTCCGGACCAGTGAAGATCGCAAAGAAAGAGAACACCAAGGCTTCCTCTCCGCCAGCAAAGACGGAGAAGACGGAAAAGACCGAGAAGAAGCCTGCTGTTGAGAAGAAGCCTGCTACCAAGACAGCTGAGAAGAAGGAGGCTCCTAAGGTATGGGCCATATATCCCTCGGATAATTGCACGAGTTCTAATCTCAGTAAAGACTGCCGCTCCCGCTACGAAGGCTTCCACAACCACCAAGAAGGCTGCCGCTCCTGCTGCCAAGAAGGCTGCCGCTGCTCCCGCTACCACCAAGACAAAGGCAAACACTGCTAAGCCGCGCAAACCTGCTGCAAAGAAGGCTGCTCCTGTGCGTTTGTTACTTCACATTCCAAAACATAAGACACTAATTGAGTCGTAGGCACCCGCTGTTGAGACAACGAATGTTGTGCTCGGCAAGACCAAGTCAGGCCGCGTAACCAAGAGTACTACTGCCGCTCCGGCAGCTAAGACGTCCGCTGCACCAAAGAAGGCTGCCGCCCCAAAGAAAGCCTCCGCCGCCCCGGCAAAGAAGGCAACACCCAAGAAAGCCACGCCAAAGAAGGCTTAGGTCATTTCCGTATGCTACACTGAAAACATTTCGTAATGATCAACTCCCTTGTCTGATGGCGTACTAGTGTCGGCGTCTGGACTTGTGAGTATATGTGATGATATCCAGGGCTTGGGGGTTTGTTCTGTTTCTTCTTTGCTTTTGGGGCTAAGGCGTTTTGCTTTTCTTTCTTTCTCACGGTGCTAAGGAAGCTATGGAGTGGACGAGGTACATGCTGTAGTCAATCTCTATACATAAGCTGAGCGAGACGGTATAGTGAATGGAGAGGAATTTCGATTATTGGAAGACTTATGATTGTTGACCCGGGACTTGCTGTTAAATTCGACCAGTAATTACATGGCCAAAGTACTTCCGTCTAAGGTAAACATATTTTGTCTTCTCAGACTGTATTGATGTATTTACTGTATGACGACCAAGCGGAGAGACGGCCCTATCGGCGTACAATTACACCGCAATGGAAGAATTCGTTGGCCCAAGATGTGCGCCAAGACTTTGACCTGTCGCTGCAATCAATCTCACCCCAAGTAATACTGTAAAGTAAAGGGGAGAGGGAGTGAAGTAAAGAGTGGTCACAACACAATTATTCTACCATAATTCACGCATTTCCACCGATTCATACATTTACCATGGTGATATGCTGCAGCCCGCTGAGATGCCATTAGTTCTATCTGGTAATTGGATCGTTGATGATAACCACAACGACGAGAATGCCATGGCCGACTATCAACACCAACACCACAACCACATCTCCACAAACGGCCATCTCATGAACGGGAAGCTGAAGCCTCGTCTTAATGCCCCTCCACGACTTCCACCATTGGACCTCTCCTACGCAGGCCTCACCAATGGCACTTCAACCCCAACAACACATTCCATTCTTCCCGATCCGCTGGTCGAGTCACCCAAGAATACACACTCCCACGATTGCCGACAACGAAACTCCTCCGACGACTCAGCGTCAGCTCCACGCTTATCTACCTCGTCGCAACACCGCCCATTCGACCTGCAACCTCCTCTGCGCGTCTCCAGCAATGTTCACCGCCGCTCCTCACCTGCCCGCTTTCCAATAACATCCACCACCTCCTCAGTTCTGCCTGCCGACCAACCATCATCATTAAAACTCCAACACAGACATACTCTCGAAGTGCCCGCAAGTCTGCGAACACCACCCGTCGCGCCGCGCACATCGCGCGACATGCAGAACCCGCAGTCCGCAGCTTCCGAAGACGCTTACTTTGGCACCGCGCGGTTGTCCCTTTCAACGCCACACAGGGGACATCAGAGCTCATTTTCGTTCCATCGGCGGGCGAGTCGCTCGATGGGATCTGAGGTGCATTTGGAGGAATCAACGGCGACGACCACTACCACAACTGCGACGACTACGCAGGAGGAGGAGTCAGCACGGATAGTGGAGGCGTTACGGCAGAAGCGGGCTTCGCGGCGGCGGAAAAAAGAGGAGGAGGATGATGAGAGGGTGCTGGTTGGGACGAAGGTGGACAAAGGACATGTTAACTACGAGACGGCGTATAACATGTTGACGGGGATACGACATACGGTTTCGAGGTTGAATGCCAAGTTGGATCGCGTGCTCGTGGACGCGGATTTCGATAGCTGTCAGACTTTTGCGTTTGATGTGTGAGTGGCTACATGCTTGAAGAAGTGTTGATTTCGTGTGTGTGGCTGACGGTTGACGACAGGACGGGTTGCGAATTAACGCCCTCGACACAATACGACTTCAAGTTCAAAGACTACGCACCCTGGGTCTTTCGACATCTACGAGCAAGCTTCAACCTGGATCCCGCAGACTACCTCATATCCCTAACAAGCAGATACATCCTCTCCGAACTAGGCTCGCCCGGGAAATCCGGCAGTTTCTTCTACTACTCACGCGACTTCAAATACATCATCAAAACAATCCATCACTCCGAGCACAAAACTTTACGAAAGATATTACGAGATTACTACGACCACGTCAAAGACAACCCCGACACTTTACTCTCACAATTCTACGGCCTCCACCGGGTGAAAGTGAAAAACAGACTCCCAGTTCACTTCGTAGTCATGAACAACCTCTTCCCACCCCACCGCGACATCCATCTGCAATTCGACCTGAAAGGCTCCACAGTAGGCCGCGACTTCAAAGAAGAACTCCTAGAACGCACGCCGCGCGCAACGCTCAAGGATCTCAACTGGCTACGGCGAAACATGCACCTGAATCTCGGCCCGACCAAGAAGAAAGCCTTCATCGAACAAATGGAGCGCGACGTCAAACTGCTTCAAAAACTGCGCATCATGGACTATTCGCTACTGATTGGGATCCACGACCGCGAGCGCGGCAACGAGGACGACCTGCGCAATAAAACACTGCAAGTCTACGAACCCGGCGTCGAGGAAAGAAATCCCTCGTCGACTTCGGCGTCGCATCCCCACCGCCACTCCCTCCCACATCCGAACTCGCTGGTACGCACGGCCTCGAAACTCGAAACAGCACGCGTAGCGGAATCCCTGCGCCAAACCCTAAAATCGCAGAAACCCATACCGATGGACGCTTCCGGCGCGCGCATGCCGGACGAAATGCCCGATAACCTGGTGCAGGAACGGAAAGATTTCTATTTCTACGGCGACGAAGGTGGGTTTCGAGCGTCGCACGAAGATGATTGTCCCGGCGAGGAGATCTACTACCTAGGCATCATCGACTGTTTGACGAGGTACAACCTCAAGAAGCGCGGGGAGCATTTCTTCAAGAGCCTCGTGCAGAACGAGAAGGAGATTTCCGCGATTCCGCCGGTGCGGTATGGTGCGCGGTTTGTGGATTTCATTAGTGGGATCACGGTTCCTAGGGAGAATGCGGGGGCGGAGAAGGTTGAGCTTGGCGTGAGGGATAGGATTCGGGCGACTTTCGAGACCGGGGTCCCGGTCGCGGAGGGTGGACTGGGTGTTACGACGTTGCCTGTTGTTGAGGAGGCTGCGGGTGAGGGAGGTAGTCCGGGGAGGCTGGGGGTCAATGGGCATGTTGTGGTCCCGCATGCGTACGTACATAGAGGGGAAGTGCATACACATACGCATATGCAGCATGTTGACGAGGATGCGGATGCGGATGCGGATGCGGATGTGGGTGGACGGGTGCGACATCACTACGACAACGATTATGATTATGCGCAGCGCGGTGGGGAGGAGGGAGAGATTCTGAATGAGAAGCACTCATTCCATGAGCAAGGCCAGGAGCGGGAGCGAGAACGAGAACGAGAACGAGAACGAGAGCGGGAATTGGAGTATGCATGAGTTCCGGCATAAACATAGCAGACTAAGGTCATATGTCCACCTGTTTCTCAAGCGTTACAAAACTTCTGAATATGCGTCTTGGTGTTCGGATATCTTTCCCTGCCACAGGGCTTGGTTTCCTTTTCCTTATTTCGAAGGATTTTAGTCATCTTGTCAATTTTCACACTTGGGACCAAAGCGGGCGCTACTCACAGGAATCAATGGAAGCACTTATGGTGAAAAAGGGAACGGGAGCGGAGTTAATGAAATGGCAGAAAGAATTGGAAACGATGTGTATGTAAAAGTTGATAGGCTTAGTGGTACTGCGGTAAGTAGCGACATGATAAGAAGCTACTGTGTGCAATCATGTCCTTTTGTTCCTTT
>Ga0160429_1001721_pt1 | contig 11846 bp, 5 predicted proteins | sample SolpanmetagenomR_FD_108199 | JGI IMG/M metagenome (GOLD analysis project Ga0160429, IMG submission 108199) | Solar panel surface microbial communities from Lawrence Berkeley National Laboratory, California, USA - R | ecosystem: Engineered > Built environment > Solar panel > Unclassified ... | reverse complement strand
GCCTGTCATCCGAGGACAAGGTCTCGCAGGCGAAAACCGCCCTGCAGCGCGCGACCGACCTCAACGCCAAGGGCGATGCGTCCTGCCGCGAGGCCGTCCAGCAGGCCCGGTCACTGATGCCGCAGCAGGGTCGCTGAGCGTCGCGACCGACTGGGACCCGGTGCGCGCACCGGCGTCTCCCCAGCCGAAACCTGCCCGATGGCGCGTTCCGATCCTCGGTTCGCGCCATCGGCTCGTGGCGTTGCCCGCCCTGCCGACGTCCGGGGCCTGGGATCGCGGGAGGCGCCTCGGCGCGGGATCGCAACCGGTCGCCCGGGATCGCGCGCCGCCCGATCCCATGTTCCGAACCCGCCCTCCGGATCCCGGCGCAATGACGCGATCGTCCAAGTCGCGGCGCAAATCGACAAGCCCGTCCGACCACCGGGCACCATAGCTCACAGCATTCCCGACACGGGGGCGCCGGTCCGTCGGCGCGCCATCGGGCCACGATGATCGAGAGCCGCGAACGATGCTGCTTCACGCGACGCCTCCGCCCGGCACCTGCCCGCCGGACGACCCCACCGTGGTCCGGCCCGGCGTCTCCCCGCTGCCGACCAGCGCGGCCAGCGACCGCAGTTTCGCGGCTGGCCGCTGAAGCGGCCGCCCCGCCGCCACGCGACGGGGGTCTCGACGGGCGTGGAGCCAGACCGCCCTTCGACGCTACGCTCTCTCTCCCTCTCGGACCGGGACCATCGCCATGCCCTACGTCACCACCAAGGACGGCGTCGAACTCTTCTTCAAGGATTGGGGGCCCAGGGAGGCCCAGCCGATCATGTTCCATCACGGCTGGCCCCTCTCGTCCGACGACTGGGACGCCCAGATGCTGTTCTTCCTGCACCAGGGCTACCGGGTCGTGGCGCATGACCGGCGCGGCCACGGCCGCTCGGCCCAGGTCGATGCCGGCCACGACATGGATCACTACGCCGCCGACGCCTTCGCGGTGGTCGAGGCCCTCGATCTGCGCAACGCCGTCCATATCGGCCATTCCACCGGGGGCGGCGAGGTTGCCCGCTACGTCGCGCGACACGGCGAACCGGCCGGGCGCGTCGCCAAGGCGGTGCTGGTCTCGGCCGTGCCGCCCCTGATGCTGAAGACCGACGCCAACCCCGAGGGCCTGCCGCGCGACGTCTTCGACGGCTTCCGGGCCGCGACCGCGGCGAACCGCGCACAGTTCTTCCTCGATGTGGCGGGCGGCCCCTTCTACGGCTTCAACCGCGACGGCGCGACGGTGCTTCCCGGGGTGGTCCAGAACTGGTGGCGCCAGGGCATGATGGGGAGCGCGAAGGCCCATTACGACGGGATCAAGGCCTTCTCCGAGACCGACCAGACCGAGGATCTCAAGGCCATCGGCGTCCCGACGCTGGTCCTGCACGGCGAGGACGACCAGATCGTGCCGATCGCCGATGCGGCGCTGAAGTCGATCAAGCTCCTCCGGAACGGGACGATCAAGACCTATCCGGGCTACCCGCACGGCATGCTCACGGTGAATGCGGAGGTGCTGAATGCCGACCTCCTCGCCTTCGTGAAGGGCTGACCCCCCCGACCCCCTCGCCGCCGCGAGCCGCCGCGAGCCGCCGCGAGTTGCCGCCCTTGGCCGGACGGCGCCGCGGCGGGGGAGGGCGGGGCGGAAGCGATTTTCCCGCGTTCGGAAGAGATACTTCCAAAACCCAAAACGCTTCCAGAACCCGAACCCCTGCACGGCGTCCGACCCTCGTGCCCGGGGCCCGGACGGACGGGTCCCGCGGGCGGCGCGTCGTCGCTCGCCTTCGGCGGGACGGCCGCGACGGCGTCGCGGTGCGGGACCCGACCCCGTCCCGCGCCGGGGCGGTCGCACACCCTGCCTGACCCGATGCCCCCGGGGAGGATTCGACCCTGCTGCTTCGGCCGTGCCGGCCGGTCGGGCGTGACGGAGTGGTCCGAAGATGAGCGACACAGCCCTGACGACGGCGACCGACGGCGACGAGCGCATCGCACAGACCTTCCCGCGCCTCGACGACGAGATGGCGCAGCGCGTCGCCGGTTACGGCCGGGAGGAAACCCTGCCGGCGGGCACGGTGATCTTCGCGCGCGGCCAGCGGCGGGTGGATTTCTTCCTCGTCCGGGCCGGACGGATCGAGATGTTCGAGACCGACCATGCCGGCCAGGCGACCGTCTTCACCGTGCATACCGAAGGCCAGTTCACGGGCGAGCTCGACCTGTTCAACGATCGCGAGATCCTGGTCTCGGGACGCACGGCCAGCGACGCGCGGGTGGTGCGGATCGACCGCGCAGCCTTCCGTCGGCTGGTGACCGCGGAGCCGGATATCGGCGAGATCATCATGCGGGCCTTCATCCTGCGCCGGGTCGGGCTGATCCGGCATGGGCGCGGCGGCGTCGTCCTGATCGGCCTCGGTCACCAGCGCGAGACCTTGCGCCTGGAGCGCTTCCTCGTTCGCAACGCCTATCCGCATCGCATCCTCGACGTCGCCCTCGACGAGGCGGCGCGCACCGCGCTCGACGGGTTCGGCCTGACGGAGGCCGACCTGCCGGTGGTCCTCGCGCCGGGCGAAGCGGTCCTGCGCAACCCGAGCAACGCCGTGCTGGCCGATGTCCTCGGGCTGACGGAGGCGATCGATCCCGACCGCGTCTACGACGTCGCGGTGATCGGGGCCGGGCCGGCCGGCCTCGCCGCCGCGGTCTACGCCGCGTCCGAAGGGCTCGACACCATCGTGGTCGAGGGCATGGCGCCGGGAGGTCAGGCGGGCACGTCCTCGAAGATCGAGAACTATCTGGGCTTTCCCACCGGCATCTCCGGTCAGGCCCTGGCTGGCCGGGCCCAGGTCCAGGCGCAGAAGTTCGGGGCACGGCTCGCGATCTCCCGCATGGCGGCCGGCCTCGACTGCCACGGACCGGCCTTCCGGGTGCTCCTGGAGGATGGCACGGCCATTCCCGCCCGCGCGGTCATCGCCGCCACCGGCGCCCGCTACCGGCGGCTCGACCTGCCGCGCTACGCGCATTTCGAGGGTCAGGGCATCCACTACGCCGCCACCGCCATGGAGGCGCAGCTCTGCACCGGCGCGGAGGTGATCGTGGTCGGCGGCGGAAATTCGGCCGGGCAGGCCGCGATGTTCCTGTCCCGCACCGTGGCCCATGTCCACCTCCTGGTGCGGGCGGAGGGACTCGCCGCGACCATGTCCGACTACCTCGTCCGCCGGATCGCCTCGTCGCCGCGCATCACGCTGCACACGCGGACCGAGATCACCGCGTTCCACGGTGACGACACGCTGACGGCGGTGACCTGGACCGACCGGTCGCGCGACCTCAGCGAGACCCGGGCCGTCGGGAACGTCTTCATGATGATCGGGGCCGTGCCGAACACCGGATGGCTCGTCGACTGCCTCGCCCTCGACCCGAAGGGCTTCGTGCCGACGGGGGTCCGACCCGACGGGACGCCCGCCGCGTCGCCCTACGCCACCACCGTCCCGGGCCTCTATGCCGTCGGGGACGTGCGCGCGGGCTCGGTCAAGCGGGTGGCCTCCGGGGTGGGCGAAGGCTCCGTGGTCGTGCAGGCGGTCCACGGCTTCCTGCAGACCGAGCCCTGATCGTCCCGGCCACCGGTCGGGTGCCCTGACAAGTATCGCCGGCCGAACATTTGATCAGCCCCGGGCGCCAACTGCATTTAAAGGAAAATTAACCATCCTCTCCCCACAGGTGGCAGGGCCCGTCCGTCTGGTGTCGCGTTTCGGGAAGTGCAGGCAGCGGAGCGATCAGCGGCATGTTGGGATTGGATCGCGTTTCTCTCAGGTCCCTGGCCGCCTTCCAGGCCGGCACGGTCGTGGTGCTCAGCGCCGTCATGGTCTGGAGCAGCCTCGCGCTGACCAGCCCGCCGCGCGGCTCCGGACCGGATGCCGCCCAGGTCCGTCGCACCTCCGAGGCGTTCGCAGGCGCCCTCGACCACGGCCTCTTCGCGGTCTCGCAGGACCTGCGCACCGCGGCCGTCGCCCTGCGCCAGACCGGCACCGGCCTGATGGACGCCGATCCTCAGGCCGTGCTGCGTGCCTGGGCCGACCTGCGCCCGGCCTATGCCGACATCCTCCTGGTCAGTGCCAACGGACGCGTCCGGGCCGCCGGCCAAGAGGAGATGATCGGCCGCGACGTCTCGGGGCAGCCCTGGTTCACCGGGGCACGGAATGCCGCCACGACCCTCGTCACCGCCTCGGCGACACCCCGTGACCCCGTCCCCTTCGAGGTCGCGATCCCGGTCGCCGGATCGGGCGCCCGCAACGCCGAGTACCTCGTCGCCCGCCTGGCCGACACCTGGCTCGCCGATCTCCGCGGCGGCATCCTGCGCGCGCAGCCCACGCCCGATTCCACCCTCGCCCTCACGGTCCTGGCTCCCGATGGCCGGGCGCTCGTCAGCGGCGCCGCGCGGCCGAGCGCCGATGGGGGCGCCCGCACCGTCGAGCACGCCACCCCGAGTGCCGGCTACGGCGACCTCGGCCCCTCGGGCTGGCTCGCGGTCGCCCGCACGACGGAGTCACGCGGCGCCGGTCTCGGCCTGCCCGATCCGCGCCTCTGTGCGCTCTGGCTCGCCGCCGCCCTGCTGGCGGCCGGCCTGGTCTACCTCCTCACCGGGCGCCTGACCCGGCGCCTGGCCCGGATCACGGAAGCCGACGGCGAGGCGATCGTGCCGTCGCGGATCGCCGAGTTCCGGGCGAGCGCCGAGCACCTGGCGGCCCGCGAGCGCAGCCGGGCCCGCGCCCTGCAGGAGGCCCGCACCGCCCTGGCGCGGGTGCGCGAGCGCCTGCGCACCTTCGAGGCGATGTCGGGCTGGACCTACTGGGAGATCGACACCGACGCCGGCAACGTCACCTGGGTGGATTCCACCAGCCCGGGCGTCGCGACCACCACCGACCGGGCCGTCGCGCTGACCGACCTGACGGACGGCATCAAGCCGCAGGATCGCGACCTGATGCAGTTCACCATGCAGGCCGCCCTGGACGGGGAGGGCCCGCACGACGTGGTCCTGCGCCGCGCCGACACGGCGGACAACCAGGAAACCCGTCGCCTCCTCGTCCGCTTCATCCGCGGCAGTGCGGAGGTCTCCGCCCCCGGCGCAGCCCGCCTTCACGCCCTGAGCCGCGAGATTCCCGCAGGCCTGGCCGGCGGTGAGACGGGCGCGCAGGACGGCACGGCCCCCTCCGACAGCACGGCGCAGGCCACCGAACGGCGCGGCGAGAGCATGCTGCGCCAGGTCATCGACGGCGTGGTCGACGACTTCAACAACCTGCTCACCGTGATCAGCGGCAATCTCGGCACGCTCAAGCGCCGGTATGGCCTCAACCCCGACCAGGTGCGCCTGGTCGAGGCGGCCCTGGCGGGGGCGCAGCGCGGCTCCAGCCTGACCCGCCGCCTGGTCCGATTCGTGCGCCGGGACGACGCCACGCTCCAGGAGACGGAGATCGGGACCGCCCTGACGGCCTTCGTGCCGTTCCTCAGCGCCAACGTCCTGAACCAGGCTCCGATCAAGCTCCGGGTCCGCTCCGGGCTCGCGCGCGCCCAGTGCAGCGAGGCCGTGCTGGAGGCCGTGCTGCTGAACCTCGCCTTCCACGTCCGCGATCTCGGCTCCGAGGGCTTCGCGATCGGCGCCGACGAGCGGGTGCTGTCCGAGGAGGATGGGATCGCCCTGCGTCCGGGTCGCTACGTGCGCCTGGTCCTGGCCAGTGGAACGCCGGCGCGGCTGCCCGCCCCCGCGAAGCCGGCCGGGGAAGAGCGCTCCACGGCCGCCGTGGCGAGCCTGCTCAGCGGCATCGGCGGCGGCTTCCGCCTCGTGGCCGACGGGCGCGGCGAATCCGCCTTCCTGGCCGAGATCTGGATCCCCGCCAGCGAGGCCCCGGTCGAGGCCGGACACGAGGAGACCGCCACGGTCCAGCCGCGCCTCCGCGTCCTCCTCGTCGATAGCGACACCCTGGTCCGCGAGAGCTTCGCCGAGGCGCTCACCGATCTCGGTCACCTCGTCACCCAGGCCGGCTCCGCCGAGCATGCGCTGACGCTCCTCGATGCGCCGGAGGGCTTCGACGTCATGATCGCCGACCAGCGCATGCCGGTGATGAGCGGCCTCCAGCTCGCCGCCACGGTGGTCCAGCACCATCCCGGGATCCGCATCGTCCTGGCCGGCCCCCAAGGCCACCTGCCCGAGAGCGCCCGGGCCTTCCTGCAGATCGCGAAGCCGTTCCGCTACGGCGATCTCGCCGCCGTGATGCGCCGGGCCGCCCGCGACCCGGCCGCCAAGGCGGCCTGAAGGCCGCCCGCGGCCGGCCATCCCCGTCGGCGGTCCCGGACCGTCCGGCGGGGCAGGGCGCGCGACGTCGGGGGTGATCCGGGCGTCACGGCGTTGGCCCTGCGAACCGGAAGCCCCTCGGCTCCACCGGCGCCACGCGCCGCGCGAAGCGGGTCCGGACAGGACCACGGCGTCGCGCGCGGCCAGGCGGACACAATCCACAGGGCCATCCTCAGAAAACATCCGGGCCCGGATCGGCAGCCCCCGCGGCGACCGAGACCGCAGGTCCGAGGACCAACACCCCCGTTCCCGGCCACGCTGCGGAGACGGAGAACCGCGCCGGCACCGCCCCCTCACGTCCCTCGGTTGCATAACCTTGACACTTCGCTGCCCTGACCTGCCCGGATGTTATCAGAATAGCTCCGAAACGCTGGAGATCACCGGACGTTTCTTTGTCAGACTGCTCTTCACATGATCATCGCGAGGGCAAATTCTTAGGTAATACCTCGGCGCCAAGAACATCATATGTTGCATGAAAGCACATCGCCGGCCTTCGCGACTTGCGAGATCCAGCTTTCGTGCGCGCGTTAAGTTTCAATTAACCCCGAAGGTCGATGAATTACCGCGAGCGGACGCCGTCGATCTCCATCCATCGCGCGCGAATGCCTCACCGGAACGGATCGTCCGCCTCGATGTCGCGCATCGCCCTTCTCGCCGTGACCCTGCCCCTGGTCCTGGGCCCCTCGCACGCCGCCGTCGCCGCGGACTGGTACACCGGTGCGGAACCCGTGATCCTGGACGAGAACTGGACGGTGGCGGTCGACGCCTCGGTCGCGGTCACCTCCAACAGTTCCGCCTTCGGCTCGGTGACGGGCACGATCGCCACGGAGGGGACGCTCCTCGAGAGCGGTCCCCGCCTGCGCGTGGAGGGCGTCGCCGGCACCTACAGCTATCCCGGGCAGAAGGTGGGCCAGCGGGTGACGGGCTACCAGCAGGAGGGCGCCCTGTCGGGCGGCTACGAGTGGATCTGGCGCGATGCGGCCCTGGCCGGCTTCGTCGGCTTCAACGTCCGCAGCAACCAGCTGTCGATCCTCGATCCGGGCAACCCCGTCGTCGGAACCGGCGTGGGCGCCAAGTTCGCGGCCAACTTCTATGCGCGGCCGACCGAGAACACGATGGTCTCGGCCTACGGCTCGTACTCGACCCAGTTCAACGCCTACTATTCGCGCTTCCGCGTCGGGTACATGGTTGCCGACGGGGTCTATATCGGCCCCGAAGCCATGTTCCTCGGTGACAACTTCTTCAATCAATACCGCATCGGTGGGCACCCGACGGGCTTTTCCTGCGGCCCGATCAAGATGGCTGTGGGCGTCGGCTACGTAAAGGACCGCATCCAGGGCAGCGGATACTATTCAACCGTCGAAGCGAGAACCGCATTTTAGCGGACTGTTCAGACTTTGTTAGGTTCGATTTCGTGCGGGTGCACGCACGTCACGTTTTTTCATATGTGCCATCTTACAACAGTTGAGCGCGTTCAATCCCGGACATGCACAATTCCTGCGACGTGTGGCCGGGATTCTGTTGGCAGGCCAATCGCTCAGGTGTTTCACAGGTATTGCGCCGTCCCGTTCCCGCGCAGGTTGCGACCCTGAAGGCCCCCCGGGCCCAGGTCGGCCCCGGCGGAACGCGGGCGACGCGGATTGCGGAAGGGCAGGCTCGTGGCAAGTGCATTTCGTTGGATGGCCTGGATCGCGTCGGCCGCTGCCGTCCTCGTCCTGCTGAGCCAGCCCGTCAGCACGCAGGACCAGCTGATCATGAGCCTCTGCGCCATGGCGGCGATGGTGGTGCTGTGGGTGTTCTTCGACAACCAGCCCGCGCGCTTCGTCTTCCTCGCCCTGGGAAGCCTCGTCGTGCTGCGCTACATGTTCTGGCGCGTGACGAACACGCTGCCCTCCGTCGGCGACCCGGTCAGCTTCGGCTTCGGACTCCTGCTCCTCCTGGGCGAGCTCTACTGCGTCTTCATCCTGTTCGTCAGCCTGACCATCAACGCCGACCCGCTCCGGCGCGCGCCCCCGCCGATGGCCGCCGCCGATGATGCGGAGGCCCTCGACGCACTGCCCACCGTCGACATCTTCGTGCCGAGCTACAACGAGGATGCGGGCATCCTCTCGGTCACCCTCGCGGCGGCCCGCCTGATCGACTATCCCGCCGACAAGCTGACGGTCTGGCTGCTCGACGATGGCGGCACCGACCAGAAATGCGCCGATCCCGATCCGGCGAAGGCGCAGGCCGCGATGCGGCGGCGCATGGAGCTCCAGGCCCTGGCCGCCTCCCTCGGCGTCGAGTACCGCACCCGCGCCCGCAACCAGCACGCCAAGGCGGGCAATCTCAACAACGGGCTCAAGCACTCGCAGGGCGAGATCGTCGTGGTGCTCGATGCCGACCACGTCCCGTTCCGCTCCTTCCTGCGCGACACGATCGGGTACTTCGCCCAGGACCCGCGCCTGTTCCTGGTGCAGACGCCGCACGCCTTCCTGAATCCCGACCCGATCGAGCGCAACCTGCGCACCTTCGACCGCATGCCCTCCGAGAACGAGATGTTCTACGCGGTGACGCAGCGCGGCCTCGACAAGTGGAACGGCTCGTTCTTCTGCGGCTCGGCCGCGCTCCTGCGCCGGCGCGCCCTCGACGAGGCGGGCGGCTTCTCGGGCGTCACCATCACGGAGGATTGCGAGACGGCCTTCGAGCTGCATGCGCGCGGCTGGAACAGCATCTACGTCGACAAGCCCCTGATCGCCGGCCTGCAGCCCGAGACCCTGGAGGCCTTCATCGGCCAGCGCTCGCGCTGGTGCCAGGGCATGTTCCAGATCCTCATGCTGAAGAACCCGCTCTTCAAGCGCGGCCTGCACACGATCCAGAAGGTCGCCTACCTGTCGAGCATGACGTTCTGGTTCTTCCCGGTGCCACGGCTGATCTTCATGTTCTCGCCGCTGCTGCACATCTTCTTCGACCTGAAGATCTTCGTCGCCAGCGTGGATGAATCCATCGCCTATACGGCGACCTACGTCGTCATCAACCTGATGATGCAGAACTACGTCTACGGGAAGTTCCGCTGGCCCTTCGTCTCCGAGCTCTACGAGTACGTCCAGGGCCTGTTCCTGTTCCGCGCCATCGCCTCGGTCATCGTTTCGCCCCGGCGCCCGACCTTCAACGTCACCGCCAAGGGCACGACCCTGGAGCAGGACCACCTCTCGGCCCTGGCCTGGCCGTTCTTCGCCGTCTACGGCCTGCTGCTGCTCGGCTGCGCCACGGCCCTCTACCGCTACCTGTTCGAGCCCGGCGTCACCAACCTGATGCTCGTGGTCGGCCTGTGGAACTTCTTCAACCTGCTCATGGCCGGCGCCGCCCTCGGCGTCGTGGCCGAGCGCCGGGTCACGGAGGCGAGCCCGTCCCTGGCGATCAACCGGCAGGGCCGGATGATGCTGGCGGGGCGCGCCCTCGACGTGGCGGTGGACCGCGCCTCGGCCGTCGGCTGCACCGTCCGGTTCGGGGCCGACGTCCTGCCGTTCGGCACCGGCAGCACCTACCGCACCGGCCAGCTCACGGTGCAGCCCCTCGACGGCGCCCCCGCCGGCGGCGTGCTGCCGTTCGAGGTCGGGACGATCGCCCATGCGGGCGACGACGTGGTGGTGACCCTGCGCTTCCAGCCCCTGGACGCGCAGGGCTATGCCGGCCTCGCGAGCCTGATGTACGGCGATGCGGGCGCGCTGCTACGCTTCCAGCAGAGCCGGCGCCGGCACAAGAACATCGTCTCGGGCACGCTCCAGCTGATCTGGTGGGGCCTGGTCGAGCCGTTCCGCGCCGTCAGCTACCTGTTCAAGCCGCGCCCGCAGGCGGCCGCCGCCCCCACCACCGACACGGCGCTTCCGCGCGCCACGCCGCGGGCGCCGCTCCTGCCCGGCGGCAGCCCCGGCGGCAGCCCCGGCGGGGCGGAGGCCGCCCGGCCGCGCCCGGCCGAGAATCCCCTGCCGGCCCGGCCGAGCTTCGCGCGCAGCAACGACGGCGAACCGGGGACCGACTGGGTCCGCCTGATGCTGGAATTCGAGAACGATCGCCTGCTCGGCGGGGCGGCGGGCGGCGGGCGCGGCGCCGACCTGCACGCCCGGTCGTGAGGGAGGCTCGCATGCGTGTCACGACGATCACCCGCGGGCTTCTCGCGCTGGCGCTGGTGGGCGGGGCCACGGAGGCCCGGCCCCAGAGCTTCATCGGTGCCGGCCCCGCCGAGCGCTTCTCGGTTCCGCCCGCGGGCGACGCCCTGCGCCGCGGGGGCGAGCCCGTGCGCGGGCGCGGACCGGCGGCCGCCGTCGCCCCCACGCCGGCTCCTGCGGTCCGGGAGGGCGCCCTGGCGACCATCGGGCCCGCCCGGCGCCTGCCGGCCACCACCGGCGGGTTCCGCCTGGAGGGCGAGGAGGACGTCCTGCGCTTCCCCGTCTACGTCACGGAAGCGCAGAGCCGCGGGCGTCCCCGTCTGCGGGTGTCCTACCTGTCCGCCATCTCGGTGGCGCCCGAGACGTCGGAGCTCGTCGCCAGCGTCAACGGCGTCGTGGTCGGCCGCACCCGCATCCAGGCGCCCGGCGCCGTCAAGGTGGTGGAGTTCGAGCTGCCCGAGGGCAGCCTGAAGCTGGGCTACAACGCCATCGATCTCGCGGCGAGCCAGCGGCACCGGGTCGATTGCTCCCTCAACGCGACCTACGAACTCTGGACGCAGATTGATCCCTCGCGCTCCGGCCTCGTGGTGGCCCCCGTGGCGGCCGCTGGGATCGAGCTGAAGGACCTCGCCGCCCTGGAACCCGACGACGGCGGCGCCCTGCCGGTCCGCGTGGTGATCAACGACAAGCCGAGCCTGCCCCGCCTCGAGCGGATGTTCCACGCCATCGAGGCGATCGGCCTCGTCGGCCGCATCGCCCGCCCGGTGGTGGAGTTCGGCTCGGTGATGACCGGCCGCAGCGGGATCAACCTCATCGTCGGCACCGCGGCGGAACTGCGCGGCACGCCGGACATCGAGGCCGTCGGCCCGATCACCGGACCGAAGCTCGCGATGCTGCCGCCGCGGGAGGATCGGGCCCCCGCCCTCGTCGTCAGCGGCACCAGCTACGACGAGATCGAGTCGGCGATCGCGACCCTGGCCCGCGGCACCGAACCCTACGGCACGCCGCGCGGCCTGAAGGCCGCGGCGCTGCTGCGGGGTGCCCCCCTGGAGAGCGGCGACCGGATCGCCCTGCACGCCCTCGGCGTGGCGACGCGGGAATTCTCCGGCCGCCTCCTGACCACCCGCTTCGATGTCCAGCTGCCGCCGGATTTTCTGCCCGCCGATTACGGCAAGATGCTCCTGAACCTCTCGGGCGCCTACGCGTCCGGTCTCGCATCGGAGGCGCGGATCCTCGTCGACCTCAACGGCCGCAACGCCGCCAGCGTGCCCCTGCCGCAGACGCGGGGCGAGGTCTTCGAGAACACCACCATCCCGCTGCCCCTGGGCCTGTGGCGGCCG